>Ga0209550_10003802_pt1 | contig 14333 bp, 14 predicted proteins | sample LauGreSuBDMM15SN_2_FD_187567 | JGI IMG/M metagenome (GOLD analysis project Ga0209550, IMG submission 187567) | Freshwater lake microbial communities from Lake Michigan, USA - Su13.BD.MM15.SN (SPAdes) (version 5) | ecosystem: Environmental > Aquatic > Freshwater > Lake | place: Lake Michigan...
TTACCTCAAACTCGTCATCTTGCTTGATTCCGTCTTGCGAACCTAAAGTGATTTTGAAAATTGCTTTATTGTCATAAGTTCTTTTTTCAAGGATATAGCCTTTTTTAGCGAAGGCGTTTTTTAATGTTGATTTTACTTCGTCAATTGCATCTTCTCCTGCTTTTCTAACCAATCCATCATCGCGCGAAATGCCGTCAACTTGCTGTCCGCCAACTTGCAAGCCTCCTAAACTTAGGCCGCCATTTTGTCTAACATTTTCGCTGCGACCTTGCGAGCCTGAAAAATCGATATTTTCCACAACTGTTAAAGACGGCAATTCGTAGATTTTAATATTGCCCGCAACGCTAGAATTATAAGTATATTTTGGCGGAATTGAGACAACTTGCATATTTTTTGGATTTACATAAGTGCTGCCAGAGCTGTATTTGCTGGTGAAATCGGCGTTTGAAATTGCGCCAGAAATTGCGTAATCGGCAATTTTTGGACCCTTGTAAGATCCGGTTTTATTGGCTTCAACAACCAGAATTTCTTTTTTTAATTTTTCAGCGGCGCTGCGATCAACAAGCTCAATTAGGCGATCTTTGGTTAAAATGCTTTCAACATTATTGGCAATTGTTTTGCCAAGAGCGGCGTTTTTAGCAATTTCATTATCATTTTCTTCAAAGGCAAAAACCACCACCTTTGGAGACTTGCCCTCAAGATTTTCAGCGCTTGGCATGAAGGCGCTTTTTGACATGAATTGTTTTTCATATTTATCAAAATTTTTAATCGTAGTTGCGCAAGAGCCAAGCAAAAAAACTAATAATAAAGCGTGGATTTTTTTCATTTTTTTAAAATTAAATTGATGATATTATGCCATTTCCATTAATAAAATAATCACTTCCGTCATCGCAAGCCTTGTCTTGCAAGGCGTGGCGATCCACGAAGGGTTCATTTTAAAAGTGGAAATGCTATTAGTTAAGAATTCCTACGGTTTTTAAAATGCCGTCACTGGCAATTTTTTCTTCCAAATTTTTTAGTGCCGCATTGTATGATTCCTCTTTGTCGATAACCGAGCTGCCACTGATTTCAACGCTTGAGCTGGCTAAAATTTTTCCTTCCAAAGAATTGGTAAAATCGAGTTTAACTTTTGTAATAAAGCTGCCATAAACTTCGGTTGTTTTTTGCTCGCTAGAAATTTTAATTAGGATTTGATTTTTATTGTTAGGATTTTTTGTTTTTGACACCGCAATTTTTTCTTTATTTAGCGCTGCTCTAATAATTTTGACAAGATTTTGCGGCGAAGAAATTTCAAAAAAGAATTCAATTTTATCGAGATTTTTATTCATCTCATTTTCAATTTTTGCCACGCGGTTTAGTTTTTCTGGCAAATTAACATTAGCTCCGGCGCCATGTAAAATGCGGGCATAAAGCTCAAGTTCTTTTGCTAAAGACTGACTCTTAATTAAATTGCTGCGTTTTTGAATTGGATTTTGAGTAGCAGAATTTTGCGCTAAATTATCTAGCTTTTTTTCAATTAAATTTAATTTTTCTTGATGATCTCTTATGAAGTTGCTGCGATTAATTTTAACCTCATTGTAAAAGTTATTTTCAAGCTTGGCGCTATTGGTAATTTCAAAATTAGTAAACTCAATTTTCTCAATATTTTGACGCACATTTTGGCGCATTTCTTCATTAACGCTATTTTGATTTTCTTCGCGAATTAAGTTTGATGTAGAAGAAATTGTCACAAGCAAGCGTGAAGCTGCGTCAACAAGAGCAAGGCGCGTTGCCTCTTCTTGACTTGCGCCTTGAGCAACGCCGTAAAGATTAGCGGAGTCATTTTGTTTTTGCTGTAAATACCAAGAGGGAAGTTTTTCATCAGCTTGCGCATTAAAGCTCGAAAGAGCGCTGATTACAAGTAGCGCGGCTAATTTTAAAAATCTATTCATCAATTTCTTTAAAAATTTCGCGATTATTATTGGCGCTTGCATTAATGCGGCTTGACGCACTATTGCTTTTTGCGCTGGCTTTATTTTCGGCATCTAAAAATGAAGATGAGCATGAAGAAATTGAAGCTATTAGCGCAAGGATAAAAATTTTTTTCATATTTTTTATTTTCAACTCTTGGGAGAATTTGGTTTTGAATTTTTTGGCTTGAAGAGGCGGAAAATGGGCATTTCCGCCAATTTTAAATTTATTTTGCAGTTCTTTCGCGCTCTAATTCATCAAAAATTTCTTTTGTTGCAGCTTGAGTTTTATCAATGCTGGCGCGGGCAATATTTGATTTTGCTAAGCGCGCTTCAAAAGTTTTTTGGCTATTTTCTAAAAATTTAGAATAATCTTCATTGGTTAAAACCATGTGAAGGTAGAGGGTTCCGTCTTCCGCTTTAAACATGTGCAATCTTTTTACGCCAGAAAGAGGAAGGTCTTTTACAACTTCTTTGGTTGCTTGAGAGAAAAATTCTTCAACATCGTCAGTTTCATTAACTTTTGCCGATCTTAAAGAATTTTTAGTAACGCGGCTAATTTCACTTTGAATTGTAGAGGCGATATTGGCTTTTGCGTCAAGCTCTGCTGCCGGAATTTGAAACTTGATTCCGCCACGAGAAGGGCTGGCAATGCCAACTGCGGCAACGCCATCTTTTACAGAAGGATCAACAACCCAATCTGGCAAATTTGATAATTCGCTGCCAGCATTTTTGGCGACGGCTTTTTTTTCTTCTTTTGCGCAAGAAATTGTTAGGGCGATAGTCAATAGAGATATGATTTTAATGATGTTTTTCATAAGTTTGGGATTGGTTAAATTAGTTCTTTTTTATAAATTAGCAAAATTCCAACTGCAAGACAAATTAAGGCAATTAACCATGTCGCCACAAATGGTGGGATAACGCCAGCAGAGCCGAGAGCGGTGATTATCGCTGAAAGAATATAAAGTATTAATCCCGTAATTACTCCTAAGAAAATCATCACAATACTATTGTTATTTCTCACATGATTAAGCCCAAAAAAACAGGCGATAAAAATCATCGCCGGAAAAATTACGGGCATAATTAATAATGAATTAAAATATACGATAAATTTTATTGTTGAAAAGCCTGAAGAATCAAGCTCGGTAATTAAGTTTGGCAGCTGAAAAATTGAAAATATTTTTGCTTCTTGAAAATTGTTTAAAACCTTGTCTCGAATAAAAGCTTTGTCAAAATTTGTAGGAATTTTTATCTCGCCAGTTGCTTGATTTAAAACCGTCTCGCCTTGGTTGAGAACCGGATTTTCAAGCAGCCAAAAGTTTTTTCCAAGCAGCATTTTGCTGCTATTAATGCGCTTATAAAAATTGTGATTTTTGTCAAAATACCACACCGTCACTTGGCGAAATTGTAGTTTTTCTTTTAGAGCTTTTTTGGCTTGAATGATAATTTCTTCTTCATGATTTTCGAGATTTTCCTGCTTAATCCAAATGCCATTTTGTGGCTCGATAATTTCTTGCTCTTCTCCTTTGATATATTTTCCTTCAAGATATTTTAGTTGCTTTTGCGCTAAAACTGAAAAGTGGCTGAAGACAGTAATCCAAAAGATTCCAAGCAGCATGGCGCAGAAAGTAATTGGCTTTAAAATTTGCCACAAAGAAAAGCCGCTGACGCGAATAATTGAAATTTCGCTACGCAGCGAAAGGCTAAAAAAAGTTGCTACCGCCGCAATTAAAACCAGCGACGAAACTATGTCATTAATGAAGTTGGGAATTTGCAAAAACGACATCAGCATTACAATTGACAGCGGAATGTTTTTATCTTGAGCCGTCTGCAATAAATCGATAAGATTAATTATAAAAATCAGCAAACTAAATCCCAAAACTATTTGCAAAAAGCGCGTAAGAAAATTGAAAGCGAGATAGCGATTTATGATTTTAATCATTTGAAAATATCGAGCATTTTTAAAGAAATTGCGGCAAAAATAAGGCAGCATAAATAAGGAGCAAAAATAAATATGCTCGAACTTTCAATTAAATTATAGCTGGTTATAACTAGAATTAGAAAGGCTCCGCCCATGAGTGCGGCGCGAATAATGTTGGATAAATTTCCACTTCTTTTAAAGTGACCATAAAGCATGCAAGAAGCGCCAATTAATGCCAAAACTAGCGAAAATAGCGGATAAATAATGCGCCGATGCAGCTCTGATTGATATTTTTTAATTTCTTCTTTTTCTAAAGTTTCGTCATAATTGATTAGGTCGAAAATATAGAGTTCGGACGGCTTCCAGTCTATCTTCGCCTCTTTGTTATTATTTTCATTTAGACTAAAAACATAGTTATCAAAATATAAAATATCAGATTTAAAAGTTTTATAATCAAAGCGCTGTAGCGTGCCATTTTCCATATATAAAAAGGCGCTATTATTTTGTGTGACAATTTTTCCGTGGCGCGCGGTTATTGTCACCGACTCGCTTTTATTTCTTCTATCATGCAGAAAAATTCCGCTTAATTCATTTAAAGAATTGCGACCTTGCGCATAAATTGTAAGACTTTTTAGCATTTCAAAAGTCTTAGGATTAAAGGATAAATTGGCGTAATTATTTCTAATATTAGCGCGCGAAACCCTTAATTCTTTGTTGGTAAGAGGCATCAAATAAAAAGAAATCAAATAGCAAATTGTAGTTAGCAATAAGGATATTTTAATAATGGGGCCAATGATTTGTAGCTTTGTAAGGCCGGAATTTTTGAAGATTGTAATTTCGTTAGTCAGATTAAGGCGATTTAGCGCCGCCAATATTGCAATGAAAAACGACACCGGAATTATCACCAACAAAAGCCAAGGCAAAATTAAAATAAAGAGGAAAAAAAAGTGACTAAGCTCAACTCCATTATCAACAACATATTTTATAAACTGAATTGCTCGGCTAAACCATAGCAGCAGGACCAGCGCCGTCAAAATTGCCAAAAAAGAGGCGAATATTTTTTTTAATAAATAATTACGATAAACCATCGCGCAAAATTCTTTTGAAACAAAGAGTTTAATCTACAAACAATGTTGTAGAATTGTTTGTAGATGGGCTCAAAATTTCAGTTTAAACTAAAATTTTAAATGGTAAATGGTATTATACCGAGTCTCATCTTTAAATTATAACAAAATAAATTTCCAAAATATGTCGATAAAATTTTTGCTAAATGGCGAAGAAAAAATAATCAATCAGCCAATTTCTCTAGCGCAGCTTGTGCTTAATTTGGGGCTTGATGTGAAAAAAATTGCGGTGGAAAAAGATTTGGAAATTGTAATGCCCGATGTTTTTGAGAAAATTATGATAGAAGAAAATTGCCGAATTGAAATTGTGCATTTCATCGGCGGAGGTTGATTTTGTTCTATTTATTTAGGGTTGTTTAATAGGGGCTTTTGGACCAAGTTCCTGACCACTTGGATCTTTAACCCTTTGGTCTGGAATTCGTTTAGCAAGGTCTTTATAGGCGCCAATTATTGCAGCGGAGATATCTTCTGGAGTAACATCTTTTTTGTCTTTTAATTTTTCCCGAACTTCTTCCATCGCCATTCTTTCCGATTCGTTAAGAATATCAATTAGTGCACCAAGGGTAGGATCTTTATCTATGGCGGCTTGAAAATCTGCTACAAATTTTTCTGCACCCTTCTTTTTTTCATCCTCTGATCCTACTAAGTTTCCAGGCAAGTCTCTGGCTCTATTTGCCCATTTTTGCATTTCGCTTACTGCTCTTGCAATTTCACTTTCGTCATTTTGATTAAAGCCTGCCAGCATTTTGAAGAATGCCGCAGTATCTTCTTCTAATCTTTTTGTTGTTTTAGGGTTTTTGCCTTTTCCTTGAGCCTCTGCTTCAGAGTCGCGCAAATCATTTAAAACGCCAGAAGGGCCGGTGGTTCCAACTCCAGCATTGTTAGAAAATTCTGTAAAATGGGCGCTCAAAGATATTAAGCTTTCTCTATAAAAATAAGTAAATGAATTGAAAGCGCTTTCCGCCAAATTGCTTGAGGCTGAAGAGGCCCAAGTTAAAAATGGATTATTGGCGAATAAAATACTAACGCCGCTTGACACGCTTTTAATCCAAGATGACATTAAGGCGTTCATTCCTTCGGCGGCTATTTTGCCAAAGGCGCCACAAATTGCGCCAGTCAAAAAAGCCGATGGTCCAAATAAGAAGGATGCCGCTCCTTTGCCTAATTTTCCAACCGTTGATTCAGATGCTGATTCAAGTGCTTTAAAAGGATTTCCCATAAATTACTCACGAAAATTGATAAATTGCAGAGGAATTTCATAATTTGCGCTACGCAAATGCTGAATTGCTTCTTGCAAGTCATCGCGTTTTTTACCGTCGATACGAACTTCGTCGCCTTTTATCGAGGCTTGAACTTTCATTTTATTGTCTTTGATTTGTTTAACAATCTTTTTTGCCACTTCTTGTTCAATGCCGTTTTTAAGTTTCACTTCTTTTTTTACAATATTGCCTCCAGCTTTTTGAATATCGCCAAAATCAAAAGCTTTAACATCAATTCCGCGCTTGGTGGCAAAGACTTTTAGCGAGTCGGAAATGGCGTCTAGGCGGTTTTCGCTATCGGCAGAAATTGAAATTAAATTATCTTTTTGCTTCAACTCAATTGAAAAAACCGCGCCTTTAAAGTCGTAGCGATTAGTGATTTCGCGGTTTACAGAGTTAACGGCATTGTCAACTTCTTGCATATTGATTTTTGAAACTACATCAAAACTTGGCATATTTTTAAGAATTAAAGTTGGTTAGATTTTGTCATTTTATAAAGCTTGTTTTAAATCGTCAATTAAGTCGTCCACATGTTCAAGGCCAACAGAAAGGCGACACATTGTTTGACTAATGCCGATTTTTTCTTGCTCTTCTCTATTCATGTTAGAATGTGTAGTGGTTGCGGGATGCGTAATTAAAGATTTTGCATCGCCCAAATTATTGGAAATATCAATTATTTTGAGCTTATTCATAAATTTGAAACAATCTTTTTTGCTGCCAATTATTTCAAATGCAATCATCGCGCCGCCATTATCCATCTGACTTTTAGCGATTTTATATTGTGGATGCGATTTTAAAGTTGGATATAAAACTCGTTTTATTTTTTTGTTATTTTCCAAAAATTTTGCAATTTTTTCAGCTGCCTCACATTGCGCTTTCATGCGCAGCGAGAAGGTTTCTAAGGCTTTTAAAATTATCCAAGCATTGAACGGACTAAGCGCAGGACCGGTGTGGCGATGAAATGGTAATAGGGTGTTTTTAATAAAATCGTGCGATCCAAGTACGCAGCCGCCAAGCGTGCGACCTTGTCCTTCTAGGTGTTTGGTGGTTGAATAAACTACAATATCGGCGCCAAGTTTTAGTGGTTTTTGCGAAAAAGGTGAGGCGAAAATATTGTCAACAATCAATGAAGCCTTATGTTTTTTGCATAATTTTGCTACAAATTTAATATCGATAATTTCTAAATTTGGATTGGCAGGAGACTCAATAAAAACAACTTTAGTATTTTTCTTAAAAGCCTTGCGAAACTCTTCTTCATTGGTTGCGTCAACTAGCGAAACTTCAATTCCATAATTTGGTAAAATTTTTGTTGCAATGTGAAAACATGAGCCAAATAAAACTTTTGAAGCAATAAAATGATCTCCCGCTTTTATTTGACACATGATTGCTGCAAAAACCGCCGCCATGCCCGAAGCCATGACGCAAGCGCTTTCTGCACCCTCAAGAAGCGCGAGGCGATCTTCCAACATTTTTAAATTTGGATTTAAATAGCGCGAATAAACATATCCTGGCTCTTCGCCATTGAAGCGTTTTTCCGCCGTTTCGGCTTCGTTATAGCAAAATCCGGAATTAAGAAAAATTGCTTCAGAAGTTTCGCCAAAATTGGAGCGCAAGCTCCCGCCGCGCACTAGCTTGGTTTCGAGTTTTAATTTGGAGAAGTTGAGATTTTTATTTTTATATGACATGTTTTAGTAATTATAGGAGGGAGAGGGTCTGACCCCTTTACATTTTCTCAATTTATTATTCCTTATTTAAAATTCCAAGGCTATCTAGCATTGAGTCTGTATCCTCGCGCATTAGCTCAACTTTTACATCGGCGGTTCCTTTATTTTTAAATTCCAAAACTTCCGCAACTTTTTGCGAAACATCTATCACGCGATTTTTTGCAAATGGCCCGCGATCATTAACCCGCACAATTGCGCTTTTATTATTACTTAAATTTGTCACGCGAACAATTGACGGCAGTGGCAGCGTGCGATGCGCCGCGGTCATATCGCCAGAATTATAAATCTCGCCATTGGCGGTTTGCTTGCCATGAAAGTCGGCGCCATACCAGGAGGCAGTTCCAACCTCTTCAAAATGTTCGTAATTTTGTGGAAAATAAGTTGTGCCTTCTATTTCGTAGGGTTCGCCAATTTTAAAATAACCCTCATATTTTTCATCCTTGCGAAAGGCGCCTTGCAGGCTGTTATCGTCATCGCTTTGAAATTTTTGATCATCATTTTCGTCGCTATCAAATGGCTCATCTTCGTAATAATTTTTTCTATCGGCGAAAATTTTTTCTTTAGCAATTCCCGCTTGCATCGATTCTGATGGTTTTATTTTATAGCGCGAAGCTTGAGCGGAGCTTATTCCTATGCTGATAGCGGTAAGAAAAAAAATTAAAATATTGTAATAAAATTTATTCATGAATTTTTTTATAAGTTGCTGCAACCAGAGTTGTTTTGCTAATTTTATTAAAAATAAATTCTTCCTGCGTGCTTGCTTTAAATTCTTTTTTGGTGACTAAAAATATACCATATTGCGCCGCAAAATTAGCGAAAAATAAGCTATGCAAAGCTTTTGGCAAAATATTTTCGCGATTGAGAAAAATTTCGCATTTAATTTCAAAATTAAGTTCGTTGCATAATTTTTCAAAATCGTGAATTGAGCAAAAGTGAATATTTGGTGTTTCAAACCATTGAAAAGGAATATCTTTATTAACGGGCATGGTTCCTTTAATTGCAAGGTGCAAACGATTTTTATAATAAGCAAAATTAGGCAAAGAAACAATTGCATATTTGGCAATTCTTAGCATTTCTTGCAAAACTTCTTTGGGTTTTTTTGTAGCTTGCAGCGTTTGACTTAAAATGGCGTAATCAAAATTTTGATCAGGAAAATAGTGCAAATCTTCATCGGCATCGCCTTGCAGCGCTGAAATTCCAAGGGATAAAACTTTGCTAACTTTTTCCTGCGAAATTTCCAAACCCCGACAATTAGCGCTTTTATTATTCTTTAAAAAATTTAGCAATTCACCGTCGCCGCAGCCAATATCAAGGACGCTAGAGTTTTCTTTCACTAAATTTGCAATAATTTCTAAATCATAACGAATTAAATGTTTGGCGATATTTTGTCCGATTTCTTTGCTCATAATTAATTATTGATAAAGCTTGAAATTGTGCTTTTTAATAGATTGTCATCAAGCAAAAATGCGTCATGTCCAGCATTGCTATCAATATTGATGGAGCTAACATTTACGCCAGCTGCGAGCATTGCTTTAGTTAATTTTTTGCTTTCTGATGGCGGAAAAAGCCAGTCATGCGAAAAGGCAATTAAGCAAATTTTATTGCTTAGAATTTTAGCAAAATCTCTAAAAGCCAAGCTTAAATTGCCGTTAAAATCGCTTTCCAAATCAAAATAATCAACCGCGCGCGTGATGTATAAATATGAGTTGGGATCAAACCGCTCAACAAAGCGCGAACCTTGATGATGCAAATAATTTTCCACCTGAAATTCGCGATCAAAACTAAAAGCAAAACCATCTTTATTTTTTAAATCGCGACCAAATTTTTTTTGCAGCGCGCTTTCAGAAAGATAAGTAATATGAGCCGTCATGCGCGCTAGAGACAAGCCTTTGCTTGGAAATTTATCTTCTTGCAAATATTGACCATTTTGCCAATTACCATCTGAAATAATTGCTTGCCTGCCAACCTCGTGGAAGGCGATATTCTGCGGGCTGTGACGATATGAAGTTGCCATGGCAATTATGCGCTGCAACTTTTGCGGATAAAGCACGCCCCACGCCAAAGCTTGCATTCCGCCAGTTGAGCCGCCAATTACGCTATGTAATTTTGCAATTTCAAAATGCTCAATTAATAAATTTTGCGCATGAACCATATCTTGAATGGTCACTAGAGGAAAGCTTGTTTCGTAGATTTTTTGCGTTTGCAAATTTAGCGATTTTGGACCAAAAGATCCCATGCAGCCGCCAAGAATATTAGAGCAAATTACGAAAAATTTATTGGTGTCGATTGGCTTTGAAGGCCCGACCATAAAGTCCCACCAGCCATCTTTTTCGGTGACAGGATTTTTTGAAGCAACATATTGATCGCCCGTTAAAGCGTGGCAAATTAATATGGCATTTGATTTGTCGGCGTTTAATTTTCCGTAAGTTTGAAAAGCGAGTGGAAAATTTTTTATTTCTAATCCAGAGCTTAATTTTAAAGGTTTTTCTTGCGCTAAAAAAACTATTTCGCCAATCTCAAATGTCTGTTTTTTGGGTCCGAACTGCGATTGAATTTTCATTAAAAATATGAGTCTAAATAAAAACGAAACAAGCCTCAATTTATTTCGCACTGAAATTGATAAAATTGATAGCGACATAATAAAGTTGCTCAAACAAAGAATGCAAGTAATCAGTCGCGTTGCGCAGTTTAAGAAGAGTGTGGGCGAGAAGTTTTTTATAAAATCGGCGCGTGAAGCCGATATGGTTAAAGATTTAATCGCGCAATTTCCCGATTTTCCTGCAAGCGCAATTAGCAAAATTTGGCGCGCAATTATCACTAGCGCCAACCTGCATGAGCAGCCAATTTCCGCACTTATTTATAATCCAAAAAATCTGCCAGATTATAAATATTTAGTGCGCGAATATTATCTAAATATTTTGCCAATTTTTGAGTTTAAAAACTTCGTCCAAATTATAGAAAATTTAGAAAAAAAACCAGCGCAAATTGTGGCCTTTCCCGCGTCAGAAGCGTCTTTGGAAGATTGGTGGATTGATTTTGCAAAAAATAAAATTGGCTTAAAAATTTTCGCCAAAATTAAAAATAATTTTGAACATGAATTATTTTTATCAGCCATTAAGCAGCAAGAAAAATCAAGTGCGGATAAGAGTTTGTTGGTTATTGAAATTGAAAAAGGAGATCATTTAAACGCGGTTGCCTTAATGGAAAATAATAAAATTCCTGCAAAAATTTTAGCCTCAAAAAATGAAATATATTTGCTGGAGTTGGATGGATTTTATGATAATGAAGATCGGCGTTTTGATAATTTTAAAAAAACCTGCACAATTTTTTCGATAATTGGAAATTATCCAAATTAAAAAATTAAGCGCGCTATGGAAGCAGTCATGCAAAGGGGTAACGGTTTAAAAAGTGGACTCAAATTATTAGATTTCCCATCTTGACAGTTAGCAATTAATCCTTAAATTCCCGCCCCTCTTGTTTTCCCTTCTCGTTAAATGTAACATTTTTCGTAGAAATTTTTTGGGCAAATTTTTAGAAATAAAAAAATCTCAAAAAACAAATTGAATTAAGGGAATTCGCTTAAAATCTCTCTACACATGACAAAAAGATTAAATGCTAAGAAAAAAATTAGCCGCAAATTAAATGGCAGCCTTTGGGGTCAAGCTAAAGATCCTTATTTGAAGCGTAATTACCGCCCTGGTCAGCACGGCGCGGCTTCTAAAAGAACATCAGATTACGGCAACCAACTTCGCGCTAAGCAAAGAATGAAATTTTACTATGGTAATATTTCTGAACGCCAATTCTTCAACACATTCCAAGAAGCTGAAAGATTAAAAGGTGATTCAAGCGAAAACTTCGTAGCCCTTCTTGAAAGCAGACTTGACACTGTTGTATATCGCGCAAATTTCGTGCCAACAGTTTTCGCGGCGCGTCAATTTGTTAACCATAAGCATGTGACAGTTAACGGAAAAGTTGTAAATATTCCATCTTATAGAGTTAAAGTTGGCGATATCGTGCAAGTTCGCGAAAAGTCTCGTAAGCTGGCTATTGTTATTGAGTCATTGCAAAAAATGGAGCGCGATGCGCCTTCTTATTTGCAATTAGATAAAAATAATTTTTCAATTAAAATAGTTGAAAAAGCTGCTTTTGCTGAAGTTCCTTATGCAGTGCAAATGGAACCGCATTTGATTACAGAATTTTATTCAAGATAATTTTCTTGAATTTTATACGAAAAAACTCCCTTGGTTCTTGCAATCAAGGGAGTTTTTTTTATGGTTGGAGTTTTTATTTGAGTTGAATCTTGTAGTTGGTTTGGATGCTTTTTGATTGAGATGTTTTTTGATTGAGATGCTCGGCGTGATTTGTAATCGCGCCGAAATGCTTAGCGAAGCTTTAAGATTTTTTTAAAACATAAGGGCGCGGTTGCAAACCACGCCCAGCGGCGCATGTCGAGAAACGCGCGCGCCCACAAGCACCGCGCACGCGCCCCCCAGCACCGCGCACCAATTGCCGCGCGCGCCCAGCACTGTGAGGATAGCTAAAGTTTACTAGCTAATTTGCAAAAATCTTCAATCGCAATATTCTCCGCGCGCTCTTCTGGTCTGATTTTGCACTCAATTAAAAACTTCTCACAATTTTCAAAAAATATTCCCTTCAAAGACGAGCGCAGCATTTTTCTTCTTTGACCAAAGGCGGCGGCAACTACGCGCTCTAGTTTAGAAAACTCAACATCATAAAGCGGTTTTTCGCGAGGGATAATTTCAACAATTGCGGATGTGACTTTTGGCGGCGGCGTAAAAACCGATTTATTTACGGTAAAAACCATGCGCGTTTCGCATAAAAAATTTATCATCACCGCAAGGCGTCCATAGTGATTTTCAGTGGGTTTGGCAACAATTCTTTCCACCACTTCTTTTTGCAACATCAGTGTCATTGACAAAATATTTGGCGCAATTTTTAACCATTTAAAAACCAGCGGCGTGCCAATATTATAGGGCAAATTGGCGATAATTTTTATTTTCTCTTCGGGGTTTTTAGAGAATTTTCTAACAATTTCCAATTCGTCAATTTTTAGCGCATCGCCTTGAATTACTTCGATTTTATCGCCATAAAATTCTTTAAATTCTTTTAATAATTCAATGCAGCGCGAATCTTTTTCAATTGCTATGAGTTTTTTGCAACCAGCATCAACTATTGAGCGCGTAAGGCTTCCAGGACCGGGACCAATTTCTAAAACTAGAAAATCCGCCAAATTTCCTGCTGACGCCACAATTTTATCGGTAAAATTTTTATCCAAGATAAAATTTTGACCTAAAGATTTTTGCGCGTTTAGATTGTATTTTTGAATGAGGGAGGATGTGGAAGGAAGCATTTGCGATTCAAAATACGAACGCGCAAATTAGCGCGTTCGTATTTTATAAAATTATATTGACGATTCGGCGTCAAAATATTTGTGGCCCAAAGCTTCAGAAACCGCTTTGTAAGTGACTTTTCCATCAATCACATTTAATCCAGCTAAAAGATTTTTATCATCTTTTAAAGCTTTTTTATAGCCTTTATTGGCAAGAGCTAAAGTGAATGGAAGGGTAGAATTTTCTAAGGCTTGAGTTGAGGTTCTTGCAACCGCACCGGGCATGTTAGTTACGCAGTGATGCACAACGCCATCAACAACATAAGTTGGATTGCTATGTGAGGTTGGACGGCTAGTTTCAAAGCATCCGCCTTGATCAATTGAAATATCAACCATTACCGAACCGCTTTTCATTTTTTTAACCATAGCTTTTGTGACTAATTTTGGAGCTGCTGCGCCTGGAATTAGAACTGCGCCAACAACTACATCGGCGCCCAAAACTTCGCGCTCGATATTTTCAAGTGAGGCGTAAAGTACAGTTGCAGAATTGCCAAAAATATCGCATAAATAGCGAACGCGTGACAAGGATTTATCTAAAATTACAACTTCCGCGCCCATGCCAACAGCAACTTTCGCTGCGTTAGTTCCTGAAACGCCGCCGCCCAAAACTACAACTTTTGCGCGAGTGGTTCCTGGAACGCCGCCAAGTAAAATTCCGCGTCCGCCATTAGCTTTTTGTAGAGCGGTTGCGCCAAATTGAATTGAAAGTTTTCCGGCAACTTCAGACATTGGAGCAAGCAATGGAAGCGAGCGATCATTTGCTGTCACGGTTTCAAAGGCAATTGCGATGCAGCCAGATTTCATCAAAGCTTTAGTTAAATGTGGCTCTGCAGCTAAATGCAAATAAGAGAAAATAACTTGACCTTTGCGGATAATTTCGCATTCAGATTTTTGCGGTTCTTTAACTTTTAAAATCATGTCGGCCTTAGAGTAGACATCTTTTGCG
>Ga0209550_10003803_pt1 | contig 14330 bp, 12 predicted proteins | sample LauGreSuBDMM15SN_2_FD_187567 | JGI IMG/M metagenome (GOLD analysis project Ga0209550, IMG submission 187567) | Freshwater lake microbial communities from Lake Michigan, USA - Su13.BD.MM15.SN (SPAdes) (version 5) | ecosystem: Environmental > Aquatic > Freshwater > Lake | place: Lake Michigan...
TAGCGGCAGCTTGCAATACCAAAACAATCGCATTATTTGGGCCAACGCCGCCCAGCAATTTTGGGCCCTGGCCAAATGGATTTGCCGGGACCACACCTTACCATTTACGTGACCGTAGCCAAACAGTCGGTAATGTAACAATACTTCAAGGGCCTGGCGAGTGTGTTCCATGTCGTAAAGCAGGCTGTGACGATCACGTTAATAGTCGGAGCGAATGCCTTAATTTGCTGGAGCCTGAGTTAGTGATAGCGGCTGCAAAATCGTTTTTACGAGATCAATAAATTTTGTTAAGCGTACTGCACTACCACTGGATCAGCCTGCGTTGAGGCCAGCAATTGATGTAGGCTATGCAAACAAGCGTCGTCTGGATAAAGCCGTAACTCATCCGGAAACTGCACTAAGCAAGCGCTGCCGCTGGCAGTTACCACCGCAGTGAGCGGCAACCCCTTAACGCCATCCAATAGGCTAGGCGCTAAATTTGGTGGTGTACCGGGTTTTGCTTGTTGCTGACGATTGCTGATTAAGTACGGATTTATTTGACTGCGGAAGAGCTTCAGATCGATCGCGGAGTCCATCTGCACATGCACATTACGACCGAAGCGCAAACGCGCGCCGGCGATATCCATCACAGCCTCGGCCACAATCCGCGTGCCACCCGAAAACTTATCGGGCGTGACATTTACTTTTGCGATAAGTAGTTCATCTTCTTTTAGCCAGGATCGATTCGGTTCATACACTTCACTATAGAGCATGACTTCCATTGCGGCAGTGCCATCATCGATGGTGGCAACCATCATTCGGCCTCGCTGACCGGTCAGCATCCGCGCAGAAGTAATAATGCCAGCCAACAGTTGGTCTTTTCCTTCGGTCACTTTAACTAAGGGTTGGCGCACAAAATGCGCTACCTCATTGCGGTATGCATCAAACAAGTGGCCTGTAAGGCACAAGCCCAGGGCGGTTTTTTCTTCTTGTAGCCGTTTCTTTTCAGGCCAGGGTGACTCACTCACGAGCTCAGGCAAATGGCGATCGGTTTCACCCGCAGTTTCAAACAAACTCACCTGATGAATCGATGCCTCGGCCTGTTCTGCAGCCTCGATGGCCCGCGCCAATGAGGCTAGCAAGGTAGAGCGAATATCGTATGGCCTAGCTTTTTGATTGGATCCCGCTGCATACAAACCGTCAAACGCACCGGCGCGCATCAGCGCTTCAATTGCCCGACGATTGACTTGGCGGCGATCGACGCGGGCACAGAAGTCAAACAAGTCCGTAAAGGGTCCGCCCGTCTCACGGGCCTTAACGATCGACTCAATCGCTGCTTCGCCGGTGCCACGTACTGCGCCGAGGCCATAGCGAATATCAGTCAAAGACTGATCTACTGGCGCTCCTTGCGTGCGCAAAGGAGTAAATTCATAGGTGCCGGTATTGATGTCTGGGGGTAATATCCGTAAGCGATTTTGCAGGCAATCGTCGTACAGAATTTTTACCTTATCGGTATCGTCCATCGCGAGCGATAAGTTACCCGCCATAAATTCAGCTGGGTAATAGGCTTTGAGCCACGCCGTTTGATAAGCTAATAAAGCGTAGGCAGCAGCATGGGACTTATTAAATCCATAACCCGCAAAGCGCTCCATCAAGTCGTAAATCTCATTGGCCTTGAATTCGGTAATGCCGCCTTTTTTGGCGCCCTCACTAAAGATCTTGCGGTGCTGCGCCATCTCTTCAGGCTTTTTCTTACCCATCGCGCGGCGTAATAAATCGGCGCCACCCAGTGAGTAGCCTCCAATCATTTGCGCCATCTGCATAACCTGCTCTTGGTAGACCATGATGCCGTAGGTTTCGCGCAGCACAGGCTCAATACGGGGATCAGGGTATTCAACCTGTTGGCGGCCGTGTTTACGAGCAATAAAGTCCGGAATCAGATCCATTGGACCGGGGCGGTACAAAGCGACCAAAGCAATGATGTCTTCAAAGCGATCGGGCTTGGCATCGCGGAGCATGCCCTGCATACCACGGCTCTCCAATTGGAAGACCGCAACAGTATTGGCGGATTTCAGTACCTCAAATGCAGCAGGATCTTCTAAGGTGATGTCGCCGATAGTCCAGTCTTTACGATCAGCGTGCAATGCTTTAATCCAGCGCTCTGCTGCGGCCAAGATGGTGAGTGTAGTCAATCCTAAGAAGTCGAACTTCACGAGCCCAATTGCCTCTACGTCATCTTTATCGTACTGACTGATGACCGAGCTACTGTCTTGGTCTTTTGAGTCCTGCGTATACAGCGGACAAAAATCGGTTAATTTTCCCGGGGCAATGAGTACTCCGCCAGCATGCATGCCCACGTTGCGGGTCATCCCCTCGAGTTGCTGGGCAAGTGCTAAGAGCTGCCGAACCTCATCTTCATTGCGCTCGCGTTCGGCTAATTGCTTTTCTTCTTTTTTGGCCATCTCGATGGTAACGAGTTGACCAGGCTTAAACGGCACCAGCTTGGCGATGCTATCGACAAAACCATAGCCCTGCTCTAAGACGCGGCCCACATCCCGAATGGCGGCTTTCGCTGCCATGGTGCCAAAGGTTGCAATCTGACTAACGGCATCTTTGCCGTATTTGTCTTTCACGTACTGAATCACGCGGTCGCGCCCATGCTGGCAAAAATCAATATCAAAGTCGGGCATCGATACCCGCTCTGGATTTAAAAAGCGCTCAAACAGCAAGTTGTATTTGAGGGGATCCAGATCGGTAATGCCAAGTGAATAGGCCACCAAAGAGCCGGCGCCTGAGCCGCGGCCAGGACCTACTGGTACACCATTGTTTTTTGCCCAGTTAATAAAGTCGGCAACGATCAAGAAATAACCGGGGAAGCCCATTTGCTCAATGGTCTTAACTTCAAACGTTAAACGCTCGCGGTAACGGGGCTCTTCTGCAGCGCGCACATCTACATCCGGAAAGTTACGCGCCATATGCTTTAGCAATCCCACTTCAGCCTGCTTAAACAAATAATCACCAAGCGAGATGCCTGCCGGAATCGGAAACTCCGGTAAACGCGGTTGACCTAATACCAAGGAAAGATTGCAGCGTTTGGCAATCTCGACCGAGTTAGCGAGTGCGCTCGGTAAATCAGCAAAGCGCTTTTCCATCTCGGCTTGGCTTAAAAAGTATTGCTCGGGATTGAATTTTTTCTGGCGGCGCGGATTACCCAGTAATTCACCCTCAGCGATACACACCCGTGCTTCGTGGGCATTGAAATCATCGCGGTGCATAAACTGCACTGCATGGGTCGCAACTACCGGTATCGCAAGACTACTCGCCAGCTGGCAAGCTAGTTGCAGGTGCTGTTCGTCTTGTGGATGCCCAGCGCGCTGCAGTTCAATAAAGTAAGCGCCTGGAAAGAGTGTTTTCCAGCGATTGGCAGCGGCTTTGGCCTGCTCCTCCTGCCCGGCTAATAGTGCGGCGCCAACATCACCCAGATGCGCGCCCGATAGGGCAATCAAACCATAGGACAGGGTACGGCCAACCGCCTGGTCTTCTTTCTTTGCAGCCGGCTCGCTAAACCACCGAGGGTCGACTTCTGCGCGCCCACGCGATTGGTTATCAAGCGATGCCCGGCTAAGTAGCTGGCATAAGTTCAGATAGCCCGAATGGTTTTGTACCAGCAGCAGCATGCGGTGGGGCTGGTCGGGGTCTTGTAAATTGGAGAGCCAGACGTCGGCGCCTGCAATCGGCTTGACCCCACCTTCACGGGCAGCCATGTAAAACTTCACTAAGCCAAACAGGTTACTGAGGTCAGTAATGGCTAAAGCACCCATGCCATCATTACTGGCTGCAGCAACCGCAGCATCAATGCGCACGACTCCATCCGTAATCGAAAACTCGGAATGAACGCGCAGATGAACAAAACGGGGTACGGCCATGAGATGATTTTAGCTGTGTCCAGCTTAAAACCACCCCATCCCCACTACCGTGGGCGCTTTGCGCCCTCGCCGACCGGTCCTTTGCATGCCGGCTCACTGGCCAGTGCCCTAGGAAGCTGGCTTGATGCTCGTTCCAATCAGGGTGCCTGGCTAGTCCGTATCGAGGATTTAGATGTGCCGCGCTGCATTGCGGGCATGGATCAGCACATTTTGGCTCAGTTACACACCTGTGGGCTTATTTGGGACGAAGAAGTCATCTGGCAATCCAACCAACTCAAAGCCTACGAAAGCGCCTTAGAAACGCTTTACGGTGATCGGCAGATTTACCCCTGCATTTGCTCGCGCCAGCAGATTACCAGCGCCCTGAGCAGCCAAGGCAAGCTACGCGCCCGCAATCAAGAACAGGTCTACCCCGGTACTTGCCGCAATGGCCATGTTTGGCAAGCGCAGCTGCCCAGCAGTTCAGCATTGGCTTGGCGCCTTGCCATCAAGCCTGATCAAGAGATTCGTTTTGCCGATGCCGAGTTCGGACTGCAGGAGCAAGACCTCAATGGGGATGTCGGGGATTTTGTACTACGCAGGGCTGATGGGATTGTGGCCTATCAACTTGCGGTCGTTGTGGATGATGCCAAGCAAGGCATCACGCACATTGTGCGAGGCGCTGATTTACTCAGCAATACCGCGCGGCAGATTTACTTGCAAGGGGTTTTGGATTACTCAACGCCCCAATACCGCCACTTGCCGCTGGTTTTAGATCCGTATGGGGAGAAGTTGAGTAAGCAGACCCAAGCCACTGAAATCAACACCGCAAGTGATGCAGCTATTTTAGAGACCCTGCAGGCAGCTGCGCTGCACCTGGGCTTAAACGGAATAAGTAATGGGCAAGACCAAACGATTGCAGAGTGGTTACTACGAGCCACGCATGCTTGGGCTCATCGGACCAAGCAGCTCAGCCGCACTCAAAACTAACCGGTCTTTTTTTTCATGCCACCGAGCAAAGCACCTACCGGTGATTTCGCTGGGGCGATGCCTGCTTTTTTGATGGGGTTGGCGATCGGCTGATCGGGATTGCCATCGTCAAGACTTACTTTGGGGGCTGCTTGTAAGGCCACCGCTGGAGCTCCGCCAGCTTGATAGGGTTTATAGAAAAAAGGATCGGCGGTTTTACCGCTCTTGAGTTCTGGCAGCGGCATCACGGGTAATTTACGCTTCATCAATTTTTCGATGTCGTCTAACAAGCGCTTTTCACCATCGTCTACTAAGGCAATTGCATCGCCCGTGCTGCCTGCACGACCTGTACGGCCAATGCGGTGAATGAAGTCCTCGGCGTTGTATGGCAACTCATGGTTAATGACGCAAGGCATCGCCGGAATATCCAGACCGCGCGCTGCAACATCGGTTGCAACCAAGGCCTCAATTGCGCCCGACTTAAATGCATCTAAGGTCAGGGTGCGTTCCCCTTGACTCTTGTCACCGTGGATTGATCCCGCCTTAATACCATCGCGCTCTAAGGCTCGGGACAGTTTGGCGCAACCTAACCGACTATTGGTAAAGATGATGCACTGACGCGATAAACCCTGACGGGTGCGCGCTTCCAAGATGGTGGTGATGGCGCGCTGCTTATCTGCTGCAGAAACCATGTGCACGACTTGACTAACGGTATCGGCAGCCGCATTTTGGCGCGCAACTTCAACCGTAACCGGATTGCGCAAATAACTTTGGGCTAATTTTTTTATCTCAGGAGAAAAGGTGGCTGAGAACAGCAGGGTTTGGCGCTGCGCTGGTATCAAATTAATGATGCGCTGCAAGTCAGGCAAAAATCCCATATCAAGCATGCGATCGGCTTCGTCCAATACCAAGATCTCGACTTGGGACAGGTTCGCTGTTTTAGAGCCGAGGTGATCGAGCAAGCGCCCGGGTGTTGCAATCAGTATTTCAATGCCACTGCGCAGTTGTGCCACTTGGGGTTGCATATCCACACCACCAAAAACGACGGTCGAGCGCAGATCCGTGTGCCGAGAATAGTTGGCTGCGTTTTCTGAAACCTGCACGGCGAGTTCACGGGTGGGCGTTAAGACTAAGGCACGAATCGGATGGCGCGCTGGCGACGCACTGCTGCTCGAACCGGGGAGTAACTTTTGAATAATGGGTAGAACAAAAGCAGCAGTCTTGCCAGTGCCCGTTTGCGCCGCACCCATTAAATCCTTGCCAGCCAGTACATGCGGAATGGCTTGCGCTTGAATTGGGGTTGGGGTGTTGTAGCCCTGCTCGCCGATTGCCTTTTGAACGCGTGGGTCAAGGCCAAAATCGGCGAAGGTAATGCTAACTGGCGAGTCGGAAGACTCTGTGAGGGTGTTTGTATCTACAATGGTATTGGTCAAGGTAACTTAAATAATGGCCGCGATCCCAGCCTTAGCAGTGCTGGCATCTTCGGAAGACTTCACGCCGGAAACGCCGACTGCGCCGATGGTAAATCCATTTACATCGATATTGACGCCACCCTCAAGCATCCCTTGAATGTGGGGTGCGGATAAAAAGGAGGTGCGGCCGTTGTTAATAATCTCTTCGTATACGCGCGTCTCGCGCTTACCCATCGCAGCCGTACGGGCTTTCTCTTGGGCAATATAAGCGGAGACAGGAGCACAGCCATCGCGGCGAATCATGCCAAGCATGTGACCACCATCGTCGCAGACCGCAATCGTCACCGCCCAGTTGTTTTCAGCGGCGTGGGCGTTGGCAGCATCCAGAATCGCCTGAACGTTTGCTTGAGTAAGATAAGGTTTGCTTGCCAACATCGTAGTCTCCTAATGGTGTTTTTGTCTGAATTCGGTGGAATACGGCAATGGTCGCTGTTGAGGCTCAAAATCCCTTGCTCAATCCGACGTGGGTCAATTTTCTGAAAGCCAAATGCCACGTAAAATCAAACATCTGTAAAAAAACAGGGGATCAAGCTGAAATAGTCGGTCTTTTGTAGAATTTCACTCGATTCTGAATGTATTTGCCATTTTCCCATACCTTGAGCCATGCCAACAAAAACCGCCCTGCCCCCTGAAATCAGCTCCCAACTGCAAAAGCACATCCGTGGGCAGGTGCTAACCGACACCCCAAGCCGGGGTCGCTACGCCACCGATGCATCGATTTACCAGCAATTTCCGGTTGGGGTGGTAATTCCTGAAGATGCGGCTGACATCGAAACGGCCTTAGCAGTCGCCAGAGAGCATTCCATTCCAGTATTGCCACGCGGGGGTGGCACGAGCCAATGCGGTCAAACCACCGGGGTCGCACTGGTGATTGATAACAGCAAGGCCTTTCGGAAAATCCTGCAGGTGGACCCTGCAAAAGCCACTGCCGAAGTCGAACCGGGTTTAGTTCTAGATCACCTCAACGCCAATCTAAAAAAACACGGTCTGTGGTATCCCGTTGACGTTTCTACCGGAGGGCAAGCGACGATTGGCGGCATGGCCGGCAACAATTCCTGCGGCAGTCGCTCGCTTGCCTACGGCAATATGGTGCACAACGTCTTGGGCATCGATGCATGGCTGGCCGACGGCCAACTAGCGCAATTTGGCAACTACGGTCAAAGCAGCGGAACCGCTAAACAGCTTGGTGATTTTGTCAAAGGCTTAGCCAATCGCTTGCAACCGGAAATTGAAGCGATGTTTCCAAAAGTCATGCGCCGGGTTGCAGGTTACAACTTGGATGTATTTCATCCGCAAAGCGAGTTACCGTACACCAAAGATGGCAGCGTTAACTTAGCGCACTTGTTGGTAGGCAGCGAAGGGACGCTGGCGTATTTCAAATCGCTGCAACTGAAATTGGCTCCATTACCACAGCACAAAGTACTCGGCATTGTGAATTTCTCCAGCTTCTACCGCGCCATGGATAGTGCGCAGCACATTGTCAAGCTCGGCCCTACTGCCGTTGAATTAGTCGACCGTACCATGATTGATTTGGCGCGGCACAACCCCAGCTTTAAAAAGACCATTGAAAGCGCGCTGATTGATGCGGCAGGCCCAACACCAGAAGCCATCTTGCTCGTGGAGTTTTCGGGTGAGGCGCATGCCCCACTGTTAGAGCGCGCTGCAGCACTGAATGAATTGATGAGCGACTTGGGCTTAGCGAATACCGTAGTATCGATGCCTGATGCAGCACTGCAAAAGAATCTGTGGGAAGTGCGTAAAGCCGGTCTCAACATCATGATGAGCCTAAAGGGCGATGGCAAGCCCGTCAGCTTTATTGAGGACTGCGCAGTGCCACTGGAGCACCTCGCTGAATACACCAGCGCACTGACCGAAGTCTTTTCGAAATACGGCTCACGCGGCACCTGGTATGCGCACGCATCCGTGGGTACCTTGCATGTCCGGCCCATCTTGGATATGCGCCGCGATGGCGCGCAAAAAATGCGGGCGATGGCAGAAGAGGCTTCTGAACTCGTGCGTCGCTATAAAGGCGCGTATAGCGGTGAGCATGGTGATGGCCTGTGCCGTGGCGAATGGATTACCTGGCAATTTGGCCCCAAGATTACCGACGCCCTGCGTGAGATCAAACATGCATTTGATCCTGATAATTTATTTAATCCCGGAAAAATCATTGATCCGCCGAAGATGGATGATTCGAGTTACTTCCGCTTTCCGCCCGAATACAAAATTATTCCCCTCAAGACCAATTTAGATTGGTCGGCATGGAATGTACAAAACAACCCCGTCACCGAAGAGACGAGCGCGCCCGGTAGTGGCGGCGATCCAGCGCTTGGCTTCTCTAAAGCAGTCGAGATGTGCAATAACAATGGCCATTGCCGTAAATTCGATGCCGGCACGATGTGCCCGAGCTACCGTGTGACCCGCGATGAAAAACACCTCACCCGTGGCCGTGCCAATACTTTACGTCTCGCCGTATCGGGTCAACTCGATGCTGCGCCGGGTGAAGACCCGCTGACCACTACAGCCGTCAAAGAGGCCATGGATTTATGCGTCAGCTGCAAAGCCTGTCGCCGTGAGTGCCCAACGGGCGTGGATATGGCCAAGATGAAGGTGGAGTATTTAAGCCATTACAAAAAACGCCATGGCCACACGCTGCGCGATCGCTTGGTGGCCCACTTGCCGCACTATGCGCCCATGGTGAGCCGCATTCCCGGCCTGCCTGCCTTATTGAATATTCGAAATCGCATCCCCGCGATTGCTAAGTTGCAAGAGTGGATTACTAACATTTCAGCAGAACGTACGCTACCAATTTGGCGTAGCGATACCTTCTGGAATGCCCCGATCGATTCAGCGGCAAGCGCAGCTCAATACCGTTTTACGCCAGAGCAACTGCAAGAAGAAAGTAAAGCAGTTGTACTCTTAGTCGATACCTTCAATGCGTATTTTGAGAACGAGAACGTCCACGCAGCGATTCAGGTACTGCGCGCTGCCGGGTATCAGATTCATATTCCACAAATGGATACCGCGTATAGCGCCTCCACCACAGAACAGAAATGTTCAAAGCAGTTTTGTTGTGGTCGCACCTACCTTGCAGCCGGCATGGTCGATGAAGCCAAAGCCCGCTTGGGTGCCTTGGTGGATCACCTTGCTCCTTATGCAGAGCGTGGCATTGCCATCGTCGGCCTTGAGCCCTCCTGTCTCTTCACCTTAAAAGACGAGGCCTTAGTCATGGGCTTTGGGCAAAAAGCGGTGGCAGTCAGCCAAAAGGCGCAGCTGCTGGAAGAGTTCCTGGTGGACGAATTCAAGTCCGGCAAACTCAAGCTCAATCTCAAACCAGCGGATCGCTCTGTGCTGTTCCATGGCCATTGCCATCAAAAAGCATTTGCTGCAGTGGCGCCAGCACTCGAACTTCTGCAACTTATTCCGAATGCAAATCCGACTCTAATTGAATCGTCCTGCTGCGGTATGGCCGGTAGCTTCGGTTATGAAGTCGAGCACATTACGGTGTCAAAGCAAATGGCGGAATTGAGTTTGTTGCCAGCAGTACGGCTAGCGCCCGATAGTTGGGTGGTTGCCGATGGCACGAGTTGCCGCCATCAGATTCACGATGGTACCCAGCGTGAGGCCCTTCACATCGCTCGCATCTTGGCAGCCCACCTGCAATAAGGAGTAGCGAAACAATATGCTCGTACGGCTTTAGCGAATAACGCCGTACGAGACCATGAGCAAAGTACCAATCAGGAGTGCAGGCACAAGTCGCTGCTGCGGCTTGGATAGCATGATGCCTAAACTGAGCGCGCAAATCAGAATGCGTATCCACAGCGGTACGGTATCGAGTAAACCAATCGGTAACACAATCAAGCGGACGGTTAAGGCCGCAACCATGGCATAGGTGACGGCCGATAACCAACGAAAGATCTCGCTGTCTTGGTTGATTTTGCCTGCCAGCATAACCCCAATGGCGCGGCACAGGTACGTACCAATGCAAGCACTTGCGAGGGCAATCCAAACCCACCATCCCTGTAAGTGCTCGGCCATCACAGCATGCCTCCATCCGATGCTGATCTACGCTTACGCAAATACTGACGGTCAATCCAATAGGCTAAGGTGCCTGCCACAATCCCGGTAGTCAGAAGACTGGTATCGCGATCCAGCATATAAAAAAATGGACCCATCACACAACCCAAGGCAATCGCGATCCGATTAATCCATGGCTTAACCTCAGCAAAGGTCAACAAGAAAAACAACGGATTAATAAAAATCAGGCCGAGCGTAATAAATACGGGCACTGCGCCTGCCAGCAAATAACCTAGGATCGTCCCCGGTACTGAAATCATCCAGCACAGTAAGCCAAGGCCGGCAAAGTAACTTAAACGGTGCTGTGGTTCAATGCGTTGAAACTCGCGCATCGATACAGCCCACGCTGTCATCGCTAGCAAATGAACGGACGCATACAAAGCTTTATTTTGATCGCGTCGATCAAATTGCGGAAACAAGCTCACGGTCATTGTGATAAAGCGCGTTGAGGTCAATGTCACGGCAAGGGCAATGGCGAGTAATGATGCGCCCTCTAGCACCATCTCCATCAATACAACTTGACCCGGAAGTGCAAACATCAAGAGGCTGCTCAGGGTAGTAAAACTGAGCTCAAAGCCACTGGTTTTGCCCATCGCCCCAAAACCCACCATGCCCGCAAACAACACCATAGCGGGGGCGCCGCTCGCATCCTTGAGACCACTCCGAAAGGCATCTTTGCGACTGGTAAAGCGATTTAATTCAGTGCCTTGAGCAGGCACTAAAACGGGGTCGCGATCGGCTGGCATAGTGGGATTGTATGAGTCCACAGGATCGGCAGGATTTTTTATGCCAAGAATGGGGCCTCTAAGGCCCAATCAATGTGTTCCTGCACTAAGGCATCGGCCGAAGCCTGCTCCAATTGCAAGGCGCTACGTAAGACTGCCTTCAGGGCTGGCGTAGTCTTTTCGGAACGCAGGGCATTGCCCATCGCTACTGCGAGATTGCGGCGCCAGCGGCTGTAGCCAATGCGGCGAATGGCACTACCTTCATGGCGGCGCTCAAAGTCAATCGCAGTCCACGACCACAACTCCAACAAAGAACTACCACCCATACCATTGCGCTCGGCAAAATCCGGTAGTGCACTTGTTTGGGCAAACTTATTCCATGGACAAGCCAACTGGCAATCATCGCAGCCGTAAACACGGTTACCCATGGCGGCTCGGAACTCCAGCGGAATGGGCCCCGGGTTTTCAATCGTGAGGTAGGAGATGCAACGGCGTGCATCCACTACGTAGGGCGCAGTAATGGCTGCGGTTGGACACACATCCATGCATGCACTGCAAGTACCGCAGTGGGGCTCTACTGGCGCATCCACCGGCAAGGGCAAGTCGAGCAGTATCTCCCCCAAAAAGAAAACCGACCCCGACTCGCGGTTGAGCAAGAGAGTGTGTTTGCCACGCCACCCCAATCCGGCTTTTTGTGCCAACTCAACTTCCATCAGCGGTGCAGAATCGGTGAACACGCGATAGCCAAATGGACCGATGCGTGCTTCGATGCGCGTGGCTAATTCCTGGAGGCGCCCCCGCAATACTTTGTGGTAATCCCGTCCGCGTGCGTAGACCGAGACCACAGCCTCACCCGGGCGTGCAATGCGCTCCCATTCCGCGTCAATATTGAGGTCGGGGGCGTAATTCATGGAAACACAAACAACGCGCACGGTACCGGGCTGCAAGAGTTCCGGACTGCTACGCAAAGCCGCATGCCGCTCCATATACTCCATAGCGCCATGGTGGCCTGCTGCCAACCAAGCTCTCAAGCGTTCAGGTGCCTGCCCTAAGTCGGTATCCGTAATCCGCAAACGGTCAAAGCCCAATGCCAATGCTTCGTGATCGAGCCAAGCTCTAAAGTCGGGGCCGGTGACAGCATCAAAGGTAGCCGATGGGTCGACAGCAGGAGTCGTTTTAGGCACGAATGGCATTTACTGAATAAACTACGCTACACGGTAGACACACAAGCTGATTCCCATTTGAAATCGATTAAAAGACATTGTAGGCAAGAAACTGAAACGGCTGACCTAGCCAAGGCGCTCGGCAGCGTATTGGCGCATTTTTTAGCCGGCTCAACATCGCTAGAGCAGCATGTCAATATCGCCATGGAAGGCAATTTAGGCGCGGGCAAGACCGCCTTTGCACGCCACCTGATTCAGAGCATGGGCTACGTCGGCAAAGTCAAAAGCCCAACCTACTCCCTTTGCGAGTCCTATCCTATTACGTGCGGCGGACAATCTGCAAATGCTTACCACTTTGATTTGTACCGCATGCGTACTCCCCACGAATGGCAAGAGGCAGGTTTGGCAGACTATTTTGATGAGCTCGGTATTTGCCTGATTGAGTGGCCAGAAAAAGGAGAAGGCACCCTGCCTCAACTTGATCTGCAAATTTCTATTACTGCAGGCCAAGCAGAGACCGAACGGCAGTTTGAGCTCAAAGCTTTGAGCGATTTAGGCCTGAGGCTTCTCACCCAACTCCAAGGTGATCTCCCCTAAAATTCGGGCTAATGGCAGATCACATCAACCCCAATCGGCGCAAACACCTTAAGGGCTCGGCTACAACGCTGGGCTTAATACTGCTATTAGGTAAAGCTGACATCGCATGGGGAGCAACGATTCTAGGGGTGCGCATTTGGCCATCCGAAGACTACACTCGCATCACCCTCGAATCCGATGACGCCCTTAAAGTGAGTCACCAAATTCTCACTGGGCCAGATCGCCTCGTTGTCGACGTTACTGGTTTGCAGCTAAACCCAACTCTGCGGGATCTGGTTGCCAAAGTGAAGCCCAATGATCCCTATGTGTCGCAAATTCGGGTGGGGCAATTTCAGCCCAATGTGGTGCGCTTGGTTTTTGATCTAAAAGAGCCTATTAAGCCGCAACTCTTCACGCTTGAGCCCATTGCTGAATACAAATTCCGATCTGTTTTTGATCTTTACCCCACAACACCGTCCGATCCACTCATGCAATTGGTTCGAAGCAGCGCAAAAAAAGAACAAGCCCTCGAAAAAAAGAATGAGGAAGACCTCATCGCGCAATTTGCCCATCGCCAAGATACTCCGGTTGCGCAAGCCATTCCAGCGCCCAAAGACAGTGCTGCCAGCCCACGCTTTAAGCGACTGATCACCATTGCCTTAGACCCGGGCCATGGCGGCGAAGATCCTGGGGCCATTGGCGCTCGGGGCAGTTATGAAAAAAACATTGTGCTGTCGATTGCCAAGCGCCTCAATAACAAGATTGAAAATGAGCCTAATATGCGGTCATTCATGACCCGCGATGGCGATTACTTTGTGCCGCTCCATACCCGGGTTCGTAAAGCCCGCCAAGTGGGCGCCGATCTCTTTGTCTCGATTCATGCGGATGCATTTATTCAGCCGCATGCTAAGGGCGCCTCAGTTTTTGCCCTATCGCAACAAGGCGCAACGAGCACTACTGCACGGTGGATGGCCAATAAAGAAAATGCGTCGGACTTGATTGGCGGCATCAACATCAAGACGACAGATAACCAAGTCGCGCACCTCCTTCTCGATATGTCGACCACCGCGCAAATCAAAGATTCCGTGCAAGTTGGTAGCGCAGTATTGCAGCGCATTGGTGGCTTTGCCGCTCTTCATAAGCCCAAAGTAGAGCAGGCTGGCTTTGCGGTATTAAGGGCTCCAGATATTCCATCGATTCTGATTGAAACCGCCTTTATTAGTAACCCGAAAGAAGAGGCAAGGCTCAATGATGAGGGCTATCAAGAGCAAATTGCAGAGGCGATTTTGCAGGGAATAAAGGACTACTTCGCCAAAAACCCCCCAGTGGCAAGGCGCACCACTTCCTAGGACTAGCGGCCTGCCGGTTTCCAAGGGCAAACCAAAATAATTGCTATAATTTCTGTCTTTACTGGGTCGGTAGCTCAGTCGGTAGAGCAGCGGACTTTTAATCCGTTGGTCGCGA
>Ga0209550_10003805_pt1 | contig 14321 bp, 14 predicted proteins | sample LauGreSuBDMM15SN_2_FD_187567 | JGI IMG/M metagenome (GOLD analysis project Ga0209550, IMG submission 187567) | Freshwater lake microbial communities from Lake Michigan, USA - Su13.BD.MM15.SN (SPAdes) (version 5) | ecosystem: Environmental > Aquatic > Freshwater > Lake | place: Lake Michigan...
ATGAATTGTTGACCAAGACGTTCCGACAGCCATTGGCCCACCAAACGAGCCTGAATGTCGGTGGCTCCTCCAGCAGCAAAGCCAACAACAATGCGAGCCGGACGCGAAGGATAGGCTTGGGCAAAGCCAATTCGGCTAACTGCCGACAAAGCAGAGGCACTCAAGGCCATTTGTAGGAACGAGCGGCGAGGAAATTTCATGATGACTCCTTTTAGTATTTTTTATCTGAGATCAAGATTCAATACTACCAACTTACCCGATGTTCGCATAGCCGTTGCAGTTGGTGAGGACAGCATCCGATGAACACTTTTTGCCGGCTTTTCAACGGAAATTGCCCAAAAAAAAGCACCCGAAGGTGCTTAATTTGCTTGAACTACTTGGCGGAGCAGCACTGACCGACATACGAATACAACACGATTGGGGTTTCGATGGTCGTTGCGCCGGCAATCGCAACCAATAGATTTAGCACGATCGCAGAACTTTTAAGTCCCAGCAAACTAATCGAAACCGTTGCTAAAGCAAAGAAGGCCGTAAGCACCAAACGCGGATTCAGATTTTTAACAATATTCGCGAAATGACTGGTTTGATTTCCACACGACAAAAACCCTGGAGACTCAGAAAATTAATTTACGCAATTCGCCAACTTAGCGTTTGTTAATTCTTGTAATTTTTCGAAACTAAGGCCAGACACGACATCAATGACAGCCAATCCACTTGCGGTCACATCAATAACGGCTAAATCTGTGTAGATACGGTTGACGCAGCCAATACCTGTAAGCGGATAAGTACACCGTTCAACAATTTTTGACTCACCAGTTTTGGTCAGATGTTCCATCGTGACAAAGACACGTTTTGCACCTATCGCCAAGTCCATTGCGCCACCCACCGCTGGAATCGCAGACGCAGAACCGGTATGCCAATTTGCAAGGTCGCCACTCTGTGAAACCTGAAATGCACCGAGCACACATATATCTAAATGTCCTCCGCGCATCATGGTGAAAGAATCCCCATGATGAAAGAAACTTCCGCCTTGTAATAGCGTGACAAATTCCTTTCCAGCATTAATCAACTCTGGATCGTCCTGACCCACCAAGGGGGCTGGCCCTAGGCCCAGGATTCCATTTTCACTATGTAGAAAAATATCTTTTTCAGAATCTAGATGATTAGCAATCATCGTTGGCAAGCCGATCCCTAAATTGACATAGCTTCCTTCAGGAATGTCTTGAGCAACGCGTGCCGCGATTTGATCCCTTGCTAGGCGCATGTATATCATGACCGTGCAACTCCAACGCTCACGACATGCCGGACAAAGATTCCAGGCGTGACGATATGCTCAGGATCGAGAGCACCTAAAGGAACAACTTGCTGCACTTGAGCAATCGTACAGCGCGAAGCCGTCGCCATAATAGGGCCAAAATTTCTCGCACTTTTGCGATAAACAAGGTTGCCCCAGCGATCACCCTTATAGGCTTTAATCAATGAGAAATCAGCAAAAATGGGAAACTCAAGAATGTAGTTTTTGCCATTAATGACTCGCGTTTCTTTCCCGGCAGCAAGTAAGGTTCCGTAGCCAGTCGGAGTAAAAATTGCGCCTAGTCCAGCACCAGCTGCCTCGATTCTTGCAACGAGATTACCCTGCGGCACTAACTCGAGCTCGATCTTTTTAGCGTGATACAACTTATCAAACTCGTAAGAGTCTGACTGTCGCGGAAATGAGCAGATAATTTTCTTGACACGCCCCGCCTTAAGCAAAGCAGCAAGACCTTTATCACCATTACCTGCGTTGTTATTCACGATCGTTAGCTCTCGGGCGCCCTGCTCAATCAAGGCATCGATTAACTCGGTCGGCTGGCCAGCCGTGCCGAACCCCCCTATCATGATGACCGAGCCGTCTTTGATACCGCTCAAGGATTCTTCAATATTAAGTTTGCTTTTATCGATCATTAGCCCTGATCTCCACCACCAACAGGCAAGACTGTGCCGGTCATATAAGATGACTCATCAGAACCAAGAAAAAGAATCGCATTCACTTGCTCAGCAACGCTGCCATAACGCTTCATCAAGGTACTGTTAACAGTCTGATCCACAATGTCCTGATACCAAATTTTTTCTTGCTCAGACATAGGTTGGCTGTTACGAGGGATTTTTCTTTCAGGCGCCTCTGTTCCACCGGTCGCCACTGCATTGATTCGGATACCATGTTGAGCATGTTCAAAGGCAAGACAGGCAGTCATCGCATTCACCCCTCCCTTGGCCGCTCCGTAGGGCACACGATGTATGCTTCGAGTTGCAATCGAAGAAACGTTCACAATCACGCCCTGTTGTTTTGCAATCATTGGGGCCAGCACTGCATGACAGCACCATAAGGTCGGAAATAAAGACCGACGAACCTCAGCCTCAATTTCATGGGGCTTGTATTCTTGATAGGGTTTGGCCCAAATCGTACCGCCCACGTTATTGATCAACACATCGATTCGATCAAATTTTTTAAGCGTCTCAGCCACCACTAACTGGGCACCGTCATAGCTTTCAAGATCGGCCATTATGGTCAACGCTGGCAAGCCAACCTTTTTTAGTTCGAGCGCGACGTCAGCGATGAGCTCTGAGCGATCCACCAAGACGACCTGCCCACCCTCAGCTGCAATGGCCAAAGCCACTCCGCGTCCAATACCTTGAGCAGCGCCCGTCACGACAACGATCTTATTTTCGTAGCGATTCGAATGCACCATTATGACGCCCCAGTGGATGGCGAGAATTTCTCGTAATAGAAATTGGCAGGTTTGATATTTTGTGCGGTCAGCCATTCGCGCACTGAATCGACCATCGCGATCGGTCCGCATAGGTAAATATCGACATCGCCTGCGTTTAGCCAGCTCTCTTCAATGTGCTCTGTGACATAGCCCTTTCTTGAGTGAGTACTCTGCGGTGCTGCGACACAGGTACGATATTCAAAACCAGGGAGTTCTTTGACCGACTGTTCAAGTGCCTCAAGCGAAACGAGATCAATATCATTGGTCACACCAAAAACCATCTTTACCGGATGCGATGCGGCCTGCGTGCGCAAGGCGCTGAGCATCGATAAAAACGGTGCAATGCCAGTGCCACCTGCTAAAAATAAGACTGGTCGCTTAATGTTACGTAAATAAAAATTTCCGTATGGCCCCGTCAACGAGATCTCAGTGCCTGGCTTAGCTTCGTCTAAGAGGTAGCGACTCATTTGACCGCCCGGCACATTGCGGATGACAAAGCTTGCGCGCGTATCATCAGGCATCGAGCTAAACGAATAAGAGCGTGTCTGCTCAGTACCTGGGATACCCAGATTGACATACTGACCAGCTAGAAAATTGATTCTAGCGTCTTGCCCTAAATTGACCGATAGAGCAATCGTCGATGGTGACAGACTTTCAACCTGATCGATCACGCCTACCTGCTTGGCGACAGAAATTTTGCACGAACTGGACGAGGCCGGAATATTGACTACGCAGTCAGACGTCGGCAACATTTGACAGGCAAGAATCATCCTTTGGGCAGCTTCTTGCGGTGTCAGTGCATCCTCAATGTATGAGCTTTCAGGTAAATCATACTGACCCGCTTCGCATACGCTTCGACAGGTTCCGCAGGCTCCATCTCTGCAATCCAGTGGAATATTGATTTTTTGACGATACGCGGCATCAGACAGCTTTTCTCCTGAATCACAATCGATGAAACGCGTCACGCCGTCTTCAAACTGAAGTGCAATCTTAAAGCTCACAGAGCCTCCGGTATTTTTATATGTGATAGATATCAATGACCTGATTGATATAGTCGTTCTTGAGGACAATATATTTTTTAAGGATGAGGGGCTTTTGACCTGAGAAGTCGATCACATAGCGCGACATACCGAAGAAGGTATGATTTGCCTTGTATCGATGGCTCATCGTCAGCCAGTTAAATCGCACGGTAAAGACGTCTGCTTGACGCGATTCGATTTCAACATTGCTGATGTTATGACTTGTACGCGTATCAGGCATCGTTGCGCTTGAGCGCTCGGTCTTAATGCGAAAAACTCTGTCCTCTAAACCCTGGCGTGTGGGGTAATAGATCAGGGATATTTCCGTCTCCGGATTCGTCACCAGGCTATCGTCATCGTCCCAAGCAGGCATCCAGAAATTCACATCGGGGTGATAACAGGCAAGCCATTCATCCCAATTTTCATCATCGAGCTGACGTGCTTCGTAAAACAAAAACGACTGGATATCCAGAATAGTTAACTCTTTCATGATTCGGATCCTTTTTCTTTTGTTGCCTTTTTCATCACGTCCAGCCAATAACGATGCTGTAGGGTGTAAAGCCCTTCATCCTCTGTCTTAACACCACTCATCAGTGGCTTGAGCCCGATTTGTTTGGCCGCGTCATCTGCGCCCTGCACCCAGTGCGTTGCACCGCGGCACATATCGTTCCAAGGTGAGGCGGAGCCGGCAAAGCCCGCTTGACACGTACGAAACTCTTCAAGATCGTCTGGCGTCGCCATGCCGCTGACGTTGAAGAAATCTTCATACTGGCGAATGCGCTGTGAGCGTGCTTTTGCCGACTCACCTTTGGGTGCAATGCAATAGATGGTGACTTCAGTTTTATTGACAGACAGTGGGCGTAACAACCGAATCTGCGAACCAAATTGATCCATCAGATACACGTTTGGATACAGACAGAGATTGCGTGAGCGCTCAATCATCCAGCCAGCTGTTGGCTTACCGAACTTTTCTGCAAAGGCCTCACGGCGTGGATAGTTTGGACGATCTTGAGGGTTAGCCCATTGCGACCACAGCAACAAGTGGCCATTTGTGAACGAATAAAATCCTCCGCCCTGTTTACCCCATTTGCCAGCATCCATCGCACGAATATTGTCTTCTCGCTCGGCCTCGGCTGCCTTACGGCGGCTAGTTGTCGCTGCGTAATTCCAGTGCACGGCTGACACATGGTAGCCATCCGCACCATTTTCAGCTTGAAGCTTCCAGTTACCCTCGAAGGTATACGTTGACGAACCGCGTAAGACTTCGAGCCCTTCTTCTGACTGATCAACAATCATGTCAATAATTTTGGCGGCCTCACCAAGAAACTCTTCGAGGCTTTGAACATCATCATTGAGGCTTCCAAACAAGAATCCCTTGTAGTTCGCGAATTTAGGGACCTTCTTTAAATCATGAGAGCCTTCTTTATTAAAACCCTCTGGATAGCCCGCGTCCTCAGGGTCTTTTACCTTCAAGAGCTTGCCGCTGTTGTTGAAGGTCCAACCATGGAATGGACAGGTATAGGTTGCCTTATTGCCTCGCTTATTACGGCATAACTGTGCGCCTCGGTGACTGCACGCGTTAATGAAGGCATTGAGCTCGCCTTGGCGATTGCGAGCGATAAAAATCGGCTGGCGACCTATATACGTCGAGTAATAATCGTTATTTTGACGAATCTGACTTTCGTGCGCCAAGTAGATCCAGTTTCCTTCAAAAATGTGTTTCATCTCGAGCTCGAAGAGGGCCTCATCGGTAAAGGCACTACGATGCAGACGATAGTCACCCTTTTCGTGATCTTCGATCAGAAACTGATCCAAATTCGTGATCTTGGCATGTTGAGACTTTTCAACTTTGATCGGTATCATGTCGGTTCCAGTTGCGATTAGGCTGCTGCGCGAATACGATCGACTTCGCTTGAGGGTGCCGCGGTTGAATCTGCATACATTTTGAAATCGAAATCAATCGAGGCAAAGGGTGCCTGTAGATTATTTTTTGCGATTTCTTTTTCATCGGTCACCTGTGTCAGCGCCGGCACAAGACCTTCTCTGCTACCGAACGCGAAATCGTCCCATAGGTACTTATCACCATCAATGTTGATTTGAGTCGTCAACTTACGATGACCGTTTGCAGAAACAAAGAAATGAATATGTGCCGGACGCTGACCGTGCCTGCCAAGCAGGTCTAACAACTGCTGCGTCGCACCGTCTGGAGGGCAGCCATAGCCTTTGGGCATGATGGTACGAAATTGATAACGCCCTTGTGCATCCGTGATGATGGTGCGACGCAAGTTGAAGACCGATTGCGACTGATCAAAAAATGAATAATTACCAAGTAAGTTGGCATGCCACACCTCAACAGTTGCTGCTGGAAGGGGCTTGCCATCAGCACCATAAACAGTGCCTTGCATGAACAGCACATCGGCTTGTGCTGAATGCGTGCCGTCATCTAAGCGCGCAAAACCGTTTGCCTTTGGTGCGCCCGCAACGTAAAGAGGGCCTTCGATCGTGCGTGGCGTACCACCCACCAGACCTGCTTTTGCTTCTGCATCATCGGCGCGGATGTCGAGAAATCTTTCTAAGCCCAAGCCAGGTGCAAGCAAGCCAAATTCATTGCGCGCACCCGTATCAGCCAGGTAGGCCAGGCCTTTCCAGAATTCGGTTGAAGAAATGTCTAAATCCTCAATCGTTTTGCACAGATCACCTAAGATCCGCACAACAACTTGCTGTACACGTTGATTAACAGGACCCGTTGCAGTGTCAACAATCCAGCTTTGAACAAGGGCATCGATTTCTTTGTGATTCATTTTTATCTCCAGACAGATACGTTTTTGGTTAAAAATATGTTCGAAAATGATTAAGAGTTAATAAATTGCAATAAAGACTGACTGATTACAGATCGCTATCACGGATCGAAGAAGGATGTCGGCAGAGCGGCATCACTTTGATTTGCATGTAAGGGAAAAGTGGCAAACCTGATAGCAAGGTATGAAGCTCTTCCACACTCTCCACATCAAAAATACTGATGTTCGAATACTCTCCTGCGATTCGCCACAGGTGTCGCCATTTACCCTGTTGCTGCAAAGCTTGGGCGTACGTTTTTTCCTTTAATTTGATTTCATTGGCCTGAGCTTCTAAAACGGTGTGGGGAATCTTGACGTCCATACGAATATGAAAAAGCATTTGATTTTCCTGACGCTGAATTAGGCGGCTTTCGCTTGGGTAAGCAATCGATTGGTATCGGGCCTGCGCATTCTGTTGAGCTTTTCAAGATCAATCTCAACGCCCAAGCCAGGCTTGCTTGGCACCTGCAGCATGAAGTCCTTGTAGACCAAGGGCTCGCAAAGCAATTCTTCAGTCAGTAGCAATGGGCCGAACAACTCTGTGCCAAAACTTAGATCTTTAAAGGTAGAAAAAACCTGTGCTGACGCCGCAGTACCGATCGCACCTTCGAGCATCGTGCCGCCATAGAGTGAAATCCCTGCAAGCTGTGCGATTTGTGAAACTAGGCAAGCACCCGTCAACCCACCCGACTGAGTAATCTTGACGGCAAAGACGTCGGCCGCTGCCAGATTGGCAAGCTCAAAGGCCGTTGCAGGGCCATGCAACGCCTCATCAGCCATCAGGGCAACCGAGAATTTTTGCGCCAACCTCGCCATACCCGCTTTATTCTCAGCACGGATTGGCTGCTCGATCAAATCAACACCACCGGCTTCGAGCGCTGCAATCGCACGGCTTGCCTCAATTTCGCTCCAGGCTTGATTGACATCTACACGGACACTGACACCGTCACCAAGCGCGCGCTTAATGGCCAACACATGTTTGACATCATCCTCAACACTACGCAGACCGATTTTGAGTTTGAAGATCCGATGACGGCGCAAGGCCAGCATGGTCTCTGCTTCACTGACGTCCTTCGCCAAATCACCACTGGCTAATGTCCACGCAACGGGCAACTCGTTGCGCAAGCGACCGCCAAGCAGTTCACTCAGTGGGATCCCGAGTCGACGTGATTGCGCATCCAATAAGGCCGTTTCAATAGCGCATTTTGCAAAACGGTTACCTTGAATAATTTTGTTGATTTTTGCCATCGCTAAGCCGACTTGGCTTGCAGGCATATTGAGAATTAACGGCGCGATGTGCGTATCAATATTGATCTTGATGCTTTCAGGGCTTTCATCGCCGTAGTTCAAGCCGCCAATCGTAGTGGCCTCGCCCCAACCTTGAATGCCGTCACTGCAAACAATGCGCACCAACACAAGTGTCTGAGTGTTCATCGTTACGACTGACAATTTGTGAGGGCGTATCGTTGGGACGTCTACAAGAATAGTTTCGATCTGCTGTATCATATTTTTTAGGCATAATTAATCAATACCGAGACGATAAAACTGTTAAAAACACATGTCCAAGATCGATTTGGTATCTTCTCAATACCTTTTAGGTATTCATGTCGATCTGCCCCCTTAGCGTTCCCTTTGAAAGAAGCACTGCAAGCCACATTCGTATCCCTTAGTTTTTCCTATAAAAGAAGCGCTGCACGCCACACTCGTATTTGAGGCAAATTCGTATTATTTTTTTAATAAAAATTTTCTGGCTGAATAAAAAAATTAAATATGGCGTTCGAACTCAGACATCTGAAATATTTTGTGATGGTTGCCGAAGAAAAAAACTTCACACGCGCAGCCGAGCGTTTATTTATCGCGCAGCCGCCGCTAAGCCGGCAAATTAAACAACTAGAGGATGAGCTTGGAGCCGAACTCTTTGAACGCGGCTCGCGGCCACTCGCGTTAACAGAAACGGGTAAATTCTTTTATGCCCATGCGCAGCAACTGTTATCACACGCAGCAGAAATTAAGGCGATGACCAAGCGTGTTTCGCAAATTCATCGGACACTTTCTATTGGTTACGTTGCATCGACGCTTTATGGAAAATTTCCAAAAATCATTCGTCTGTATCGTCTCGAATACAACTCAGTCGATTTGCAGTTACACGAAATGACGACCGTCGAACAGATCAAAGCTTTAAAGGAAGGAGTCATCGACGTCGGCTTTGGTCGAATCAAACATGAAGACCAAAATGTTCATAGAATTGTTCTGCGGGACGAGCGCCTGATTGTCGCCTTACCGATCGGCCACCCACTGGCTTCGGGCTCCGAAAGTCTGGATTTGAAAAGCCTGATTCATGACAAGCTGATCGTTTTCCCGAAAGCACCACGTCCAAGCTTTGCCGATCAAGTGCTATCCGCTTTTCACGATCGGGCGTTGACGCCTAACAAAATTATTGAAGTTCGTGAACTTCAGATCGCAATCGGCTTAGTCGCTGCTGGTGAAGGGATTGCGATCGTACCGAATAGCTTGATCGGAATGAAGCGAGACGATGTCATTTACAAAGAGTTAAATGAACTTCACGCTTATTCGCCGATTATCATGAGCGTGCGTGCGATGGATCAATCTGAAGAGATCAGAAATCTTCTCGACCTGATCTACCGGATTTACGACGAAGAGCAGATCCCTTATGTGCGTGGATCGCTCTAAAAAAATGTGACCCTCAAACTAAAAATCGCTCGGCCAGTAACACCCAATAGGCCGAACCGATACTGACATTATGATCGTTAAAATCGTAATTCGAGTTATGTACCATGCAGGCACCATGCCCCCCAGTGCTTTGATCGCCGTTGCCAATGAGTAAATAACAGCCTGGCAATTGCTCGAGCATAAATGCAAAATCCTCGCTGCCTGTCAGAGGTGCTGCGTTCAAACAAACATTTGAATCGCCAACCAACTCACAAGCCACTGCACGCGCAAAATCTGTTTCTTCTTTTGTATTGACCAGAACCGGGTACCCGCTGACAAAATCAATGGTGGCCGTGACGCCGTAGCTTTGTGCCTGAGCCTGAACGAGCTCTGTAATTCGCTTTTTCAGCATGGCATGCACCTCACGACTGAGCGCACGCACACTGAGCTTAAGCACCGCGCGCTGCGGGATTACGTTGTTCACCTGCCCTGCTTGAAATGAACCCACCGTAATCACCGACATTTCGAGCGGCGGCGTATTTCGAGAGACGATTGATTGCAGAGCCATCACAATTGCAGAACCTGCAACCACTGGGTCGGCCGCAAAGTGAGGCATGGCTCCGTGGCCTCCGATGCCATCAAGTGTAATGGTGATGTTTTGACTCGAGGCCATAAACGGGCCGTCTTTAAAAACCAACTGACCGGGCTTCATGCCCGGCATGTTGTGCATTGCAAAGATTGCATCACAGGGAAATTGTTCAAACAAGCCATCGTCCATCATTTTCTTGGCACCACCGAGGCCCTCTTCGGCGGGTTGAAAAATCAGATTAAGCGTTCCGTTAAATTTTCCTGACTCAGCTAAAAACTTTGCAGCGGCCAGTAGCATCGCCGTATGCCCGTCGTGTCCGCAGGCGTGCATCACACCTGAATGGCAGCTTGCATACGCTAGACCGGTTGCCTCTTCAATCGGTAACGCATCCATGTCGGCGCGGATACCGATACATTTGGTGCCTGTACCCCGTTTTAATTGCCCGACAACACCCGTTTGACCTAAGCCCGTTGTCACCTCATAGCCCCACGACCTGAGCTGAGCGGCTACCAGTTCACTGGTTCTGTGCTCTTGGTAGCCCAGCTCAGGGTGTTTGTGTATGTCACGACGAATCGCAGTGAACTCATCGGCAATTGACTTTAAGCTGTTGAGGTGACTATGCATGCTTTACTCCGGCTGTAAGTCTATCGATTTGGCAATTACACGAAATTTTTCTACGCCTTCGGCATACACGCGGGCGACCTCGGCTTGCGACAACGGCGGCGCGATAAGCAGGCTGTTGAGTGTGAGCCCCTTTCGCACTACTGGGTCTTCAAGCGACGCTGTGATTGCTTTATATAAAGTGTTCACGACTGTCTCTGGTGTATTTTGTGGCACGAAATAACCCGTCCAAATGGTAAAAATAAAATCCTTTAATATTTTGCTTTCACCGATAGCAGGATATTGCTGAACACCCTCGAGCCTTTTTTGGTTGAGCATGGCAAGGATTTTGATCAAACCTGATTTACTTTGCTCATCGTAGCTTTTGCCATAGGGCGATAGAAAAATATCAACTTCACCACTCATCACTGCTTGTGCTGCCGGTGCGCCACCTTTGAAGGGTATATGCAGCATCGCAACGCCAGTGACTTTCGACAGGTGCTCACCAAGCAGGTGGTAAAACGAACCTACTCCGACGCTCGCATACGTGATGGGTTTGCCCAACTCGGCTTGCTTGCGCGCATAGACCACGAACTCATCCATGTTACTCACGGGTAAGTCTTTTCTTGCAAGTACGGCAATCTGTGCCGAGCCGATCATCTGCACCAGCTTGAATTCTTCACTTTTGAATTTAACCGCCTTCATTGCCAGTGGAGCAAGGATCAGTTCGTTCGGCGAGCCTTGAAAAATACGATAACCATCGGCGGGGCTATTTAGCAATTTCTGCGCGGCAATCGATCCGCTAGCGCCCCCAAGATTTTCAACAATCACTGGCTGCCTCAGTTGTTTAGATAACGGCATGTTGACAAACCGAGCGATCACATCTGAGACGCCACCGGCCGGGTACGGCACCATCAAACTGACAGGTTTATCGGGAAAAGTCTCTGCCGCACTTGTGAGTGCGGCAGAAAACATCATCAGTGTTGCGGCGGCATATTTGAGCAGCGTGCTTGCGGATGAAACGATACGTTGGCGCATATTCATAATGGATCCATGAGAGTTGTAGAGGCTGATGCAGGCATGCTAATCCTTGATAAATCATGTGTCTAATGTATTATTTTTATAATAACTATGATTTTTATGAATACATTGATATGATTTGATCCTATGAATATCAGAAGCTTAGAGCATTTAATCGGCCTGACTGACACAGGTTCGTTTAGCCGTGCTGCAGACAAATTATTTATTACCCAATCTGCCTTAAGTCGCAGCATTCAGAACTTAGAAGAAGAGCTTGGCGGCAAGCTTTTTGATCGTATTGGCAAACGCAATGTCCTCACACCTCTCGGCGAGGATATCGTTCATCGTGCGAGGCAAATTGTGCAAAGTGCAATGGCCCTCAAACTCAACGCGACGCTCTTCCAACAAGGGAGTGGTGGAAAAATTCGCGTCGGACTCGGCTCGGGCCCCGGCGCTTTATTGATGACGCCGCTTTTGTGTCACGTTGCCACCCATCGGCCCCATATACAGACCACAATTACGCGGGGTTCGACTGAATTGCAACTGATGCAACTTAGGGCCAGAGAACTTGATGCGCTCGTTGTAGATGTGCGTCGTGTCACACCCGCTCCGGACCTGCACATCGAATTTCTTAGGCAACTACCTGCAGGGTTTGTCTGCCGAGCAGAGCATCCGCTGGCCCAATCTCGCAGCATCAGCTTTGAAGATCTGCTTGCCTATCCGATTGCCTCTACGCCGCTTGCGGATGAAGTTGCACGTATTATTATCGAACGCTATGGCCCCAAAGCCGATCCAAAAAGCATGACGACACTTGAGTGTGAAGACGTGACGAGCTTGATCGATACCATTCACCGCACAGACGCTATTTTTCTTGGCATCATCGCCGCGGCAAAAGCTGGGATCAAGGCGGGCAAGCTGGTTGAGCTAAAAATTAAACCTGCACTGAATGCCTCGGCACAGTTTGCTTACATCACCTTAACTGGGTCAACCATGGCGCCAATCATGAGCTTTTTCAGAAATTTTGTTTCTGAACATCTTTCTGACTAGTCAATAATATTCAACACGTGTAATAATGCGTGCAAATCTCGATCGGGAGAGCCCTCGATGTTTAATACACATCAGGCGCCGAAGGAGCAACCGCCCCGGAAACTCTCAGGCAAAAGGACCGATTTAGATCTTGCACTCTGAAGAGCTGCCGCGATTCGTCATGCGGCACACCGCAGGAGCAAACATTCAACTTTCGTTTCTGAATGTGAATCTCTCAGGTACCAAACAGAGGGGGCGTGTAGAAAACATTTGGTTTTCGCACCCAACCCTATCGACGTTTGGAGCTCGCTCACATGAAATCAATCGCTGTCATTGGTGGTGGCATTACTGGCGCAACCACGGCCTACGCTTTAGCAAAACGTGGCTATCAAGTCACACTCATCGAAAAACATCGCTACTCGGCCATGGAGACCTCTTTTGCGAACGGCGGCCAACTCTCGGCCTCAAACGCTGAGGTCTGGAATCACTGGTCAACCATCCTCAAGGGGATGAAATGGATGCTGAAAAGCGACGCCCCCTTACTGGTCAATCCAAAACCGAGCTGGCACAAATTTTCTTGGTTTGCAGAATTTATTGGCAACCTCCCAAACTATCGCAAAAACACAATCGAAACGACCCAACTCGCGATCGCGGCCCGTGATCATTTATTTGCTTGGGCACAAAATGAAAACATTGATTTTGATTTAAAAAAGCTCGGCATCCTGCATATCTATCGCGATAAGAAAGGCTTTGAGCATGCCGGTAAAGTCTCGACGCTGCTCGCCGCCGGTGGGCTTGAGCGTCGCGCAGTGAGTCCGGATGAAATGCGTGCGATTGAACCAACGCTAGCCGGCAATTATTACGGGGGTTATTTCACCGAAAGCGATTGCACCGGCGATATCCATAAATTTACTGTTGGGATTGCCGCAGCCGCTGAGCGCCTGGGTGTGAACATGCTTTTTGGGCACGACGTCATGCGCGTTCAAAGCAATGGCACTCAAGCAACCGTCACGCTACAGCAAGAACAAAATCTTCAAGATATTAAATTTGATGGCGTTGTGGTGTGTGCGGGTGTTGCCAGCCGCAACTTAGCGTCGCAGCTTGGCGATCGTGTCAATGTGTATCCGGTCAAAGGCTACTCGATCACGGTCAATTTACTTGATGCACAGAGTCAAGCCTCGGCGCCTCAGGTCAGCTTGCTTGATGACGAAACGAAACTTGTGACAAGTCGCCTGGGGCTTGAGCGCTTTCGTGTCGCAGGCACTGCAGAGTTCAATGGCTACAACAAAGATATTCGCGCTGACCGCATTCGGCCATTGATTGATTGGGTCGAGCAATGTTTTCCGGGTGTCAACACTAGGCAGGTTGTGCCGTGGGCAGGTCTGCGTCCAATGATGCCAAACATGATGCCTCGCATCGGCCGCGGTCGTCATGCCAATGTTTTTTACAACACTGGGCATGGTCATCTTGGATGGACGCTATCAGCTGTGACAGCCGAAATGGTAAGTGGCGTGATTGACACGGCCAATCAGTCGGTATCAAACGGAAAGACGACGAGGTCGCCAACACCTGCGATTGCTTGAAGTGGCTGATCCTGCGGCGAGGGGCTCTTGGCACTAAGTGCCTTTCGCCACGCGGTCGAGACTCTGTTGGAGGGATACTAACCGCTCAAGCAACGCTGACGCATTGAGCTTGAATATCTACTTTCATCGTTGACTTAAGAGCAGAAAAAATTGCAGCCAAGTTTGTCATGGTCGGATTGCCTGATGAGGACAACATCCGATGAACACTTTTTGCTGGTTTCTCAACG
>Ga0209550_10003806_pt1 | contig 14321 bp, 8 predicted proteins | sample LauGreSuBDMM15SN_2_FD_187567 | JGI IMG/M metagenome (GOLD analysis project Ga0209550, IMG submission 187567) | Freshwater lake microbial communities from Lake Michigan, USA - Su13.BD.MM15.SN (SPAdes) (version 5) | ecosystem: Environmental > Aquatic > Freshwater > Lake | place: Lake Michigan, USA...
CGTATAGATCGCGTGTGTAATCGAATTAGCGGTAGCATGTAGCGTCCTACGAGAGTCTCGAGTAAGAGTCGAGTCCCGCGTCGAGCGCCTGCTACGCTGCTAGCGTAGCGGTTAACGTTACGTTAACGTCGCTCGTCGGGGCCGGCCGGGAAGCAGGAAAGACCGCTCGTGCCTCGTGACCGCATTAGCAGGGGGCTGAACGCGCCAGACAGACACCCGACCGCTCGGACACGCAAGAGGCTTCCGCACATGCGATCACGCAAAGTCGTTACATCGACTTCGATTCCATATGCAGAGCTCTGCATATCGTTCCATCCTTCTGAATTCTTCTGAATTGTCTGTCCCACACCGTAGCGCGGCCGCACCTAGTTATGGCGTCGTCGGCTGGTCGTAGGCCGCCACGCGCCCGAGTTATTTAGCATACCCTCGGATGGGTATGAACTGCACCCTGGGTATGAACTGCACCGGTCATTGGGGCTGGATGGGCTGGAAGCGCATCATCGCGAACGAGTTGCGCAGATTCTCTACGTAGACGTCCTTGGCCATGGTGGTGAGCATCACGACGCCGAAGCCGGCGCCGACGAAGAAGTTGCCCTCATAGTCGAGGTCACCTTCCCTGATCAGCATCGCGAGAGGATGCTTCTCACCGTATAGTCCGTGGTTGTCGATCGTGTTCATGCTCTGATGCTGCTTGAAGGCCTCGGTACCTTTCGTGAACTTGTCGAGCTCGTTGACGATGCGCTGGTCGAATAGGGTGCCCCAATGGAAGACCTCATCGTCTGAATAGTGCGTGAAGTCGACGGCCTTGTCGCGCAGGCGCACGTACAGCGTTTGTCCGAGCCGCATAGCTTCAACCACCTGCCTCCTTGTTTCCTTGATGATGAGGGCGCGCGTGCGCGTACCGAGCTTCTCGTCCATGAACATGGCCGTCGCCTCGACGAGTTGCGCGATGGGCGTGGGCGGCGGCTCGAGCGGCTCCGACGGTATTGACAACACGCCCTCCACCACAATACCAGGCGCAGGCGCTGGTGTCTTGACCTCACATAGCTCGAGCCACAACTTGTCCACCCGCGCACCGGAGGTATTGTCGATGAGCAGCGGCGTGAGCCCAATACGGCGCGCGTGCGCGATTGCGGCGAGCATGCCCGTCACGCCGTCCGCGTCCCACGGCCCCGACTTGTTGCGCATGGACACCTGCCACACGCCGCGCGGCGTCTCGTTAGTGAGCGTCTCCATCCGGTCCCAAAACTGCTTCCGACGCGTCTCAATGGGCACCTCCATCGCATCGAGCTCGTCTAGGATGGACTTGGCTTTCTTCATATCGGCCCGCACGTCCACAAAGCTGGAGCCGCCGGCACCACTGGAGCCCGCCGCACTGGTGGCAGCGCCGGGCAGAGTGAGGGTCACCGGGTCCTGCTTGGGCTTTTCATATTTCTTGAATGTCCACTCCCGCTGCGGCGGCCATCGCAGCGGCGAGAGTGGCACAAAGGACAGCGGGGAGCGTGGCATGAAGGACAACTTGCCTTTCGACGAAGTGCCGCTAGGCGCCTTCGTTTTGGATTTCGGATGGGCACTTTTCGCTCGCAGAATTTTCTTCTTCAACGGCGATTGCGGCCCATGGTAAGCCTCAACATTGGCCTCCATATCGTTGAGCGCCGCGAGAAATTCTGACTTGCTGATCAGACCATCGTGGTCACCGTCGTATTTGGCGAGGACCTCCGCAATCGTCTCCAGCGTCCAGTAGGCTTTGAGCTCCTGCCCGTGTCGCTGGACCTCGTCGTAGATATTCACGATAGAAATCTTCTTGTTCTTGTCGCCACCATCGGCGCCGCCAAATAGCTTGTCCGCCTCTGCTGTGTTCGTGCGCAACCTTGCGCCGATTGTTGCCAGGCCACCGCCAGGTTTTGCGGTTGACGCGCCACCGCCCATCACCCGGAACCGACATCGTACCGGTAAAAGCCGGCAAAGCGCGCCGTTTTGGGCAAAACTTTAGAGAGAACGCCTCACGAACGTACAGTAGCGGCTTCCCCATCAACATTCGACTGTTCAATCCTACGTCCACTCGTCATCACGTCAACCCTGCGCGGATGGCCCAATCCCGCTGGGACGCTGCCCGAGAAGTGCCTCGCAGCGCTGCGCAGCCTCTGCCTCGTTGCCGCCCGCGAGCACGGTGGCACGCCGCCAGCGTTCCAAGGTCTGCGTGGCCTCGGCGCGCTGCCCGGCAAAGTGCTGCATCTTCGCAAGCTCGAAGGCCATCGCAAGGCTGGTGACATCGGCCTCGCCTTGGGAATCCGTGCAGAGGCTGAGGGCACGCTGCTGCATGCTGATGGCCTCTTCGAGCTTGCCCGTGACGCGCATCGACTGAGCGAGCGCCGCGAGCGAGTCGGCCGTGCGCCGCTGGGCACGCCCCATCGATGCCTTGTCCACGGGCGCCGCGCCGCCGCTCCCCATCAGGCCGCCATAGTTGTGGGACTCCGTGTTAGGCACCGGCGGCGTCGCGCTGGACGTGTAGAACGGCGCGCGCGGGGGCAGGCCGAGGGCGGCACGCACGGCGTCCATCTGGAGCAGGCCCACGTAGCCGAGCGAGAAGGTATTGTTCGCGATCCAAAAGAGTAAGACGGAATTCGGCATCGTCGAGGCTACCGGCAGAGAGATCATCGTGAGCCCACTCATCATGAGCTTCATACGCTCCACCTGCTGCGCCTCGTCGGCGCTTGCGCCCGCGGGTGCGCCTGGGATGCTCAGGCGCACGAGCGCGAGCGCCGTGAGGCCCGAAGCGACTGGAAGGTAGAAGGACTCGTCGCGTGCGCCCAGGTCGACAAACCAGTACATCCCACCCTCGTGCGCTGTGGGGAAAGCATCGGCCAGTCGTCGCAACCCGAGAAAGAAGCTCATAAAAATGGGCAGCTGCGCGAGCGGCAAGAGCATGACGTTGAAGGGCGAGACGCCGTGGCGTGCGTACAGCGCCCGCAGCTCCTCCACAGCCGCCGCGTCCGTTCCTCCGCTCGCCTGGATGCGCGCCTGCAGTGGCAGCAGATCCGCGCGAAGCCCCTGCAGCGCCGCCTGCTGCTGCGTGCCGCGCAGGGCAATCGGCAGCAAGGCCACGCGCACCGTGAGCGTGCAGGCAACGATGGCGCCCCACCACGGCAGCCCTGCCGAGTCATGAAGCAGCGCGGCCGCACGCAGCGCAAGATCAGGTGGCCAGTACGAGAGCACCAGCGGCAGCGCAGCGGCGGCGTCGACGGCCGCGTGTACGACGGCTGCTTGCGCGCTATTGGCGGCTGCGGCAGCTGTGGACTCGATGCCACCTGAGAAGTCAGATGCCGGCACGGATGCGTCAAGCAGGACGGCCGACGGCAACGGCAGGCTCGGAAGCGCTGGCGGAAACACTCCCAGTAGATTTTCCGGATCCTCCTTGATGGAAGCGGCGTCGACGGCGACGTCAAATGAGATGGACGGCGGATCCGCGGACGATGTGAGGCAGCGCAAGCTCAACCGAGCCAAGTCGATCCGGCGGCGCGCGAGGGTCGCGCCGCGGGCGCGCACGAGCAGCGCGGCGACTCGCATGAGACGAGTGTGGGGAAATCAGTGGGGAAGCGATTTTGATGTGTGTCGCGATGCGCTCAACCAAACGAGTATGCGATTGCGATCCTGGTAGGTTTGTTTTGCTCAAGACGGCTCCCCAAGTTCTGGCCTTGCCTGCGGTCTCTTTCTCTTCTCTCCTGCTGCTGTCGGGTCTTGTTGCACCGATGAGCATCGACCACGGCAGCAAGGTCACTCCGATCAAGGCTGGCCCCATGGCCGAGCTTGCCGCCATGCGCGAGCAATATGCCAATTCTGGTGGCGTGCCACCACCACCCGGTGCGCCTACGCTGCCTGGCGAAGGACATCACTGCTCTGCGCGTGTTCTGCTGAGCTGTGGTGCATCTCAGGCGCGCGCTTGGCTGTCCTAGCACTCGCCTGAGCGTGTGTATATGCTCCACCCGCGCCCGCGCAGAGATGCACGTTACCCACGAGGAGATGAAGGCGGCGCGCGTGCCGTTGCTCTTCCGTGACTACTGTGCCCACTTGCTCATCCCTCTCAACGAGTGCCGCATCAAGACGTGGTACTCACCCTTCAAGTGCAGGGACCTGCGCCACGGATACGAGAAATGCCAATACGACGAGTGAGCGCGCCGGCGGCGTTGAACCCACACGCCGCTGGCACACACTGAGTGAGCACCCAGTGCGCACCCGTGCGCCCTGGTTGAAACGATGGCGTGCTCATTGCACACCGTCATTGCTGCCGCCGCGCAGGTTCACGCGGCGAGTCGCGATCGCGCAGGCCGAGAAGATGGGCGCTAGCGAGTAATGCACGACACACACTCGACCCATGCCACATGCCTCATGCGAACCCGTTCCTATCCGTAGTATTGGTGATGGCAGCTGGCCGCGCTGGCTCGTCTTCAGGCCTTGAGTCTGCGTCCGTCTGCTGTTCCGGGGGCGGTAGTCTTTTGCTTACACGCTTTTCGAAACTTGACTTGACTTGACCTACTTGACCTTCTGACTTGACCTGGACCTTGACGAAATGTTGCGCATCGCGATGCGACGATCGTCTTGCGCGATGACGCAGCCACGTTTCCGGACAACGCTGGCCGTGCTCTCCCTCACCACCTTTTCGACCACTGCGGCGCTCTCGTCGTCCGCGGCTGCCTCCGGCTCGCTGCATGACCTCACGGGTACGCGTATTGATGCAAAGTCGGTCTCGATGTCCGACTTCCTCGGCAAGCCGGTGCTCGTTTTGAACGTGGCCTCCCGATGAGGCTCGACGAGGCCCGTGTACAGCAAGCTGCGAGAGCTGCATGCCAAGTATGGGCCTCAGGTGGAAATTTTACTCTTCCCATCTGACGAGTTTGGCCAGCAGGAGCTTCCGTCAGAGCAGATCCCTGACTTTGTCAAGGGCTATCAACTGCCGACCGATGGCGGCGGCTGCACGTTGATGCAAAAGGTGAACGTCAATGGTCCGGCAGCCGATCCTGTTTTCAAGCTGGCGAAGAGCGCCTTCCCAGGCGAAATCTCATGGAACTTTGCCGGGATCTTCATCTTCGACAAACACGGCAAACCCGTCGGACGATTCTCCGCACGGGAGCTCAGCAAGGTCGAGGCAACACTGGATGCACTCCTCACTGACAAGGAGCTGTAGACTTGGATAGGCTGAGTATGGCTGTGCGGCGGAAGAAGGCTGGGCGAGACTCGCGCACCGTTGTGACGTCCTCATGAAGCATGGTATCATTTGAACAATTGACCGCGTCGCGGTCGGTGATACCAATGCGGAGATCGGATCTTTCACATCGTTAGGAGTCATTCTTTGTCAATTCTAGAGCTTAAGTTTTCGCTCGCAACTACACAGACTAGTCGTGAAAAACCGCGATGTAGTGCAAGTACGCCCGGCTCATGACGCGGCCCATCACACGGCCCTCCGCATCGCCGCAGGCAAGCTCAGCCCACCGACGCTTGCCTGCGGCTGGTAGGGCTCTCCAAGATGTTCCCGAGCGTACATGGTAAGTAGCACGCAGCGCACGGCACTCGGTCGCCTCAGCCACACTCTGTCTGCTGGCCTCGCAATCGCGGCCGAGGCTCGAGTTATGGCGCGTACAAAGGGCGAGTGAGGTGAGGTTGGCGGGCGAGTCAGGTAGCCACCACAGATCATGCCCGAAGCCCTTGATGTAGGCATCGAGCGTGCGCGCGCAGCGCGAATGGTGCATCGGCACGGCCTCAGTGGAGAGCACCCGCCGCCGTCGACGCACGTGCGATGTTAGGGATGATGCGCCGCCGGCGCTGCCGCTGCTGTCGAGCATGAGCTCCTCAGCGACGACGGCCACGTCGAACGCATCCGGGTTCCCACGCTTCGAGTCGAAGGCGCCAATCTTCCACAGCACTCCTCGCACCACCAACGAATCCATCCGACGTCCCGAGCGCCGTCCCGAGCGCCGTCCCGAGCGCAGGTCCAACGTGAAGGTGCATGCGGCGGGATCCACCAAGCACTCGGCGCAGCAGGGCAGCTGTACGCCAATCTTGCAGTCGTCGCGGCGGGCCTCGGTCCCGCACTTGTACAGCGGGCTCGCCCGGAGCCCCCGCAGCATCTTAGGCGAGGAAGGCAGCAGCACCCCGGTCGATGTAACGGTCGATGTGCGCAGTGAGCGGCCCTCCACCGAAGGGTTGTCAAAGGTCAAAGGTCCATGGGCAGCGGGCGAGGCTCCGGGGATGAGCTCGGCCCTGAGCTCGATCTGCTGGCGGACCGCGTGTCGGCCAGCCCCATGCTGCCTCAGCTCGTCGAGCATGAGATCGAAGCTCGCACTGGGCCGCCATGCCAGGAACGAGCGGGCGGCGCATCGGTTCCGTAGACGCAAGATCGTGCTGATCGTCGCATTGCAGTCACGGCGCCATGATGGCCCGTAGGAGGCGGGTTTCGTTAATGAGGCGCTCGCCACCGGCAGTGCGCCGCCGCTTGCGGGCGAGTGCGGGCATCCTTTGGCAGTGGTCGGGGGTCCAGGCAGCAGCGCACGGCAGAGGGGCTCGGGTAGCTGCCGGGAGGGCGCATCGAGTGCAGACGAGGGGTGAGGGGCCCTGAGCTCAATCGCCGTAGTGAGCTCAATCGCCGGCACCAAGGCTCGGAACGCGCTCATCTCGAGCTTCTCGAGGAGTAGATCAGCAATCATGGCGTGGGTGCGTGGCTGTGGGTGGCACCCGTCGTGGGCGCGCAGCACCGCATGCAACGCGGATGTGTCAGCACACGATGGAGGCGCCGCCGACGTGACAGTCGATGTGGTCGGCGACATGAGCGCGTCAGAGGAATAGGGCGACGCACGAGCAGCTGGGGACAGTTTTGGCGGCTCGGGCTTGATCTCGGGCTTGATCTCGGGCTGAAGCTCGGGCTTGGCGGTTCGAGTCCCGAGACAACGGCCGCCCAGCCGCCTTAGGAGCCCGCCGTTGACGTCGACGCCGAGGAGCGGCAGCACCCGCGCATACCGCTTGAGCACCGGCGCCGCGACCGAAAAGTATCTGCGCCGCCTCATGTGAGGCTTGAGCGAGCACGGCCACAGGAAGACGAGCAGCACAGCCGGCGGCGATGGCAGCAATGACAGCCGGCGTAAAAAGACCTCGAGCGTGCATGCGAGCGTCTCATCCCAGCTGAGCCCCCCCGGCAACTTTGTGCGTGCCTCAACCTCCTCCTCGGGGCGCTCCGAGCAAAGATATACGTCGTTGATACCATACTCCCAGATGATGAGGTCCGGCGAGGTGGATCGCGCCCAGAGCGATTCGAAGAGGCTCAACGCCCAAAGGGTGCGCGTGCTGCCTTGCGCCACGTTGGTGAGCGTAAGACGCCGTGATGACGGCATAGCTCGATTAACTGTGTCCACAATCCGCTCCGCAAAGGACAAGTTGTATGCGCCGAGGGCAGATCCGGTCGAGGCTGAGCCTCCAAGCAGCAGTGCAGCGCTCCGATTGCCCGCCGACGGCGTCAGTGCACGCGTCCAGAAATCACGCATATTTGAGGATACCGAAAAGTCAGGAAGAGCTCGAAAGCAGGAGCTCGGCGCGCATGGCGAACACGCGGAGCAGTCGGCATGGGAAAAGGCGCCGCCAGGCATGTGGCCTCGATCTCAGTCCCCGCGAGGTCGGTCACGAGGATGCTTACGAGGATGCGTCAAGAGTCCTCTCTTGCGGAGTGTGATTTTGGTGAGAGATGTGTTTCGTTTGTTTCCAAATACCGGTACATGCATGCAAGCAAAGCAAGCAAGCAAAGGCACCGGAAATGATTCACATGTAAATCACATGTAACCAAACTGGACAGTGTGACTATGAGTGCCGACACATACAAGCCCCGCGGGGCTATTTAATCGCGGGGCTGTGTAGAGTCGAGGGGCTGAGCATACATATGCTGACCTCAACAAGGCTCCGAATACATGTACTCGTCGTTCAAGATGCGGCGTTGGCACCTCTGCTCATTCACAGGGTTATTTCACTGTCGAAATTCCGCAGTGCAATGCGCGGGCTCAGATTTGTCGCCCGTGAACTGGCCCACGCGGGGGCTCATGGCCCGTGGGCCGAGCGGGTTCAAGCCGCGCCGCGTGGGCGCGAGGGAGTTGCCCATCAGCAGCGTGGATGAGTCTGCGTTTCTGGATGGCTCAGGCTCCGCCTCCCCTATTCCTCTCCCGACGTTCTCCACCTTCTTTTCCCTCCAAGCCGCGCTGCACTCTTACTTGAATCCAACGATCACTCTCGGCAACTCTCGCAAGCTGACGGCCTCCGACCACCTTCCTCTGCCCGCATCCTACCGCGCCCGCGCCGTGAATCGCGCCTTCCTCTCCTGCTGGCAAAAAGAGTCGACAGCCGGCCGCGATAAGCGCCTTTGGCGCAGCCTCCACCGTCTCATCTTCCGCGAATTCTGGGTCGGTGGCGCCTTTATGCTCGTCAACTCGATCGCCGTACTGATGGGAACGATGTATGTGAAGTGGATCGTCGTCGCCGCCGAGCGCCGCGACCTTCCCTCCGTGACGTTCTACTCCTTCGCGATCCTGTTCAACGGCCTGATCGGCGCCTTCTCGCTGCAGGCCTTCATCCACTCGGTCTTCATGTGCGGCAGCAAGTCCGTGAGCGCCGCGATGTCCGTCATCTTCTCCAGCGTCCTCTACCTGCGCCTCCACCGCCTTCACCCCTCCCGCTCATTCGGCGAGTTGACGAACGTCCAGTCCAAGGACGCCGCGTCCCTCCGCGAGTTCGTAGTCTTCGCCCACAACTTGTGGGCCTGCCCCCTCCTCGTCGTCGTGTCCGTCTCTCTGCTGCTGCACCTGCTGGGTTGGGCCGGCCTCGTCGCGGCCGCCGTGATCCCGGCCGTCATCCCGCTCGAGACGTACATCGCCGGCCTGACGCGCGAGGCCAGGAGAGCGACGTTGAAGAAGAGCGACGAGCGCGTGGCGCTGATCGGAGAGCTGCTCGACGGCATCAGGACCGTGAAGCTCACGGGCCTCGCGCCTGTCGTGTTCGACAAGGTGTCGCGGCTCCGGGATGCAGAGCTCGCCGTCGCGTGGAGGGGTTCCATCATCGAGATGGCAAACTTCGTCATTACGAGAAGCCAGTCTCTCGTCATCGTACTCGTCACATTCGCGGCGTACCACCTCGTGGCGACCGAGCCCCTGACTGCCGATCGTGCCTTCGCTGCTATCGCGGTGATCGGCGTCATCGGAAGGCCCATGCGTGTCATCCCGAAGTCCATCACGCTGCTCAGCGACGCGCAGGTGTCGTGCGGACGCATCGAGAGCCTCATGATGGACGCCCTACGATTCCAGCCTGACCTCTTCGACGAGGTCTCCGCCTTCGAGCAGGAGGAGAGGCAACACGCTCGGAGACAGCGGGAGACGGAGGAGAACGACAGCGGAGGCGTCGGCCGCGTGCTCGTGAGCGTCGAGGGCGTCACTGCCCTGCGCCCCCCCGACGCCGCCGTGCTCCGTGGCGTGTCGCTCCGGCCGGCTGTCACGTGCCCCGGGCTGACTCTCGTCGTAGGCGGCAATGCCTCGGGCAAGACGTCCCTCCTCCTCACCGTCATGGGGGAGCTCGACGTCAGAGACGGGCACGGCGGCGGCGGCGTGCTGAGGGAGCCGCAGGGCGCAGCGTTCGCTTACATGGGACATGACGCATGGATCACGAACGCGTCGGCTAAGGACAACATCCTGCTCGCTGCGAGGGGAACGGCGTTTAGGGAAGGTGTCGGCGTCGGCGACTCCGGCTCCGAAGACAAGGCGGCGATGTACGGCGCTGATGAGGGGGAGATACAGAAGATGTACGAGAACGCTGTGAAAGCTTGCGCATTGGAGGTTGACTTCAAGGACTGGAAGGACGGGGAGAATACCATCATCGGAGAAAAGGGGATCAACATCTCCGGCGGACAAAAGCAACGCATCGCCTTGGCGCGTGCACTGTGCTCTTCGGGAAAGTTATTCTTCCTCGACACGCCGCTCGCCGGCTTGGACGAGAGGGTCGCTCACCATGTCTTTCACGAAGCGCTCCTGCCGCTGAGCAAGGACAGGCTAGTGTTGATGACTACTTTGAACTCCGGCTTGCTCCAGCACGCCGACAGGATCATCGCGCTGGAGCAAGGGGAGGTCGTGTTCGATGGGGACTACGCATCGTACACGAAGAGTGGCGTGGCGGATCTGCTGGGACTGTCATCGGCGGCCTTCGCAGAGTCCAGAGCGGCGGCGCAGTCCAGGCCAGCGGTGGAAACGGAGGCGACGAAAAAGGCGCCAGAGGAAAAGAAGGGCAAGGGCAAAGGTGGAGGAGGAGGCGGAGGAGATATCAGCGAGTCTTCCTCCTTGTTCCAAGCATTTGCTTTCTATGCGCGAGCTTGCAAGCTTGAGAACTTGCTGAGCGCCGTTGTGTTGACAGTGTTTGCCTTCGCCTTGGGCGCCCTCGGCGATTTCCTTCTTGCATTCCAGGCCGACGGTCGAATGTCCATGTCAGCGTACCTTGGCTACTACACTCTGGTGTCTGTGCTCGTGATCGGGGCTAACTTTGCGCGGTACTACATGTACTCGTACGCAGGCTATGTCGCTTCAAGTGACCTGCACAGTCAGCTCCTAAAGTCGACGATAGGTGCTACCTTTGACTTCTTCAACCGCACGCCGAGCGGAAGGTTGACGTCGCGATTCAGCTCCGACTTCGAAACGATCGACGACTCCATTCCGTCCTCGATACAGAACCTCATGGACGCGCTGCTCGGCATCATCACCGGAGTTGGGGTTGTCTGCATCAACTCCCCGATCTACATCCTGGTCGCCATCCCGCTAACCGTGCTGTACGTCTTCGTGCAGAGCAAATACAGAGACGTGTCGAAGGAGCTAAAGAAAATAGAGGCCGGGGCGAAAAGTCCACTTTTCAGCAACTTCAGAGAAGTCGTCAGTGGTCTGGAGACTGCGCGAGGCTATCAACTGCAGGACCTGCTCATCGCTAAAAACGAGGAGCTCATCGACTTTGCTATCACGTCGAGGATCAATTGGGACCTTGCCAACAGGTGGCTCGGTATTCGATTGGACTTCATCGGCGCTCTCATCGTCTCCGCAGCTGCCTTTTCTCTTTTACTTGGGGCCGGCGGCTTCGACGGAGTCGGTGGTGGAGGCAAGGCCGGCCTGATGCTCTCGTACGCGATGAGCGCTTGCACGAGCTTGTCGTTCGCAATCCGCTCGTCCACGGCGTTGGAGAACTACTTCACGTCGTGTGATCGAGTTGGCGAGTACATCAAGGCTCCCCAGGAGGTAGTGGAATTCGGCCACCCTCCTCTGCACGATTCGTACAACTCATTTTCGGGCGGCGCCAAGGCTCTAAAAGGCGTGACGGTTCTGGAGGGACGGAACGTCGTGGCTACGTACTCGCCCTCGCTCCCCCCAGCGTTGAAAGGGGTTTCATTTGAACTGAAGGCTGGGGAACTCGTGGGTTTCGTCGGACGCACGGGCTCGGGCAAGTCGACTCTGAGCTGGGTTTTGGCGAGGGCCATGCCGATCGCTGAGGGATCACTGCTGTTGCAAGGAACTGAAGTCGGCACAGTGCCTCTGAAACAATATCGCGACCTAGTTCACATCTACCCGCAAGATTCCTTCATTTTCAGCGGCAAGTTGAGGCTGTTCTTGGACCCTCACGGCTTCCACTCGGACGCTAAGCTGAACGATCTTTTGGACGAGTTCGTCAAAGCGACTGCGAGTAGCAGCAGCGAGCAGCGCGGAGGAACCAGCGACCATCTATTAGAATTAGACCACGCGATAACCGCCGGCGGGGGTAACTTGTCATCGGGCCAAAAGCAAGTCTGCACTTTGGTCCGGGCCGCGCTCTCCGACGCCGCGGTCGTCGTGCTCGACGAAGTCACGTCGAGTATGGACATGACGTCGTCGACGAAAGCCATCGAGATATTGCAGCGAGAGCTGGTCCGGAAAGACGCGGCAGTTCTGCTCGTCTCGCATCGGCCAGAAGACTTGGTGTCGTGTAACGCGATTTGGAGAATGGACGCCGGCACATTGTCGCTAGAGAAGTAGAGAGGTAATGGAGAATCAATGCGTGGCCCGCGGAGCGGATTTTAGACCATTAGAGAGTTTAGACGGTAAAGGGTAAAAGTATACCTTAAAGGTTTCCCAACGATCATCGTCGTGGGGCGCTAACTCTCTATTACTAGTGTAATAGTGTAATAGTGTAAGTTTGTAGTTACACTATTACCACGTCATGCCACGACGTTCGCCGCCCTCCTTCGGCGTATAGCCGGCGTCCGACGCTGCGAGCGCGGCGGCGGCATTGTCATTGGGCGGCGGTGGCTCTCGCGGCGCGAGTGGGTCGAGGCGCTTGCGAAAGACGGCGATGTACATGTTGCCGTTGTTGCCCTGCACCTTGAGGCCTTCGTCCGTGCGGATGAGCGCGGGCACGGTCGGGTCGGCCTTGAGCGCCTCGCGCGGGAGTCGTTCAAAGAGGGGCGAACTCGAGAAGTGATCGACCATCCAGAGCATTAGATCAGCCACGTCGGTGATGACGTACGCAAACCCCCCGGGCTTCATCACATACGCGTACTCGGCGAGCAGCGCCTGCGACACGATGCGCTTGCGGTGGTTCTTGCGCTTGAAGTGCGGATCGGCAAAGCAAAAGAAGAGTTTGGACAACTGCTCTTTAGCAAAAAAGTTGGGCATGAAGCGCATCGCGTTGTTCTTGAGCGCCCACACGTTCTCGAAGGTGGGCGCGTTCGCTGCAGCCGCGGCTGCCGAGGCCGCGGAAACGTCGTTCGGCGCGGCCGCGGCCTTCGCCGCTGCAGCCATTGTCAACTTGCGCGCCTCTTCGCGGAGAGCGAGCGTACTCTGCTGCACGTACTGGACCACCTTCTCTCGAATCTCGATGCCGAGAATCGGCGTGTGCGGATAAATTTTGGCGAGCTCAAACAGCAGCGAGCCGTAACCGCAGCCGATGTCGACAAACTCGACCGGTGGCATTGGCACAGCAGCCGCGCTACTGCTCGCGGCTAGTGCTGGGAAGTATTCGGCCCACGGTACGGCCGCCGGGTTAACTGGGTACCAAAAGTCGTTGGCGTTGAGCACGTTGACGTGTGCGCGCGTGCGGAAAAACTTCTTCTGCGGATGACGCACATCCGCGTCGTCGTCGTCGTCGCCGACGTCGACCATCGCAAGCTGCCGATACGACGCTTTCTTTCATGTAACCATTGTGAAAGAGCTACAACGGGTTGTCATGTTAGGTGTAGGCGAAAATTTTAATTAGAGATTCGAAGTTCGAACGAAGTTTCGCGAAACGATTCGAGGCAACCGACCTCGACGGACTTCTGCCCCCTCCGAGCGCGCGGAACGTCCGCCGCGCGGTGCCCGTGATGAGCGTGGGAGTGCGTGCCGCCGGGGCCCATGATGGGCTGCAGACAGTCGGCGGCCGGTTCACCCTATTGGAGACGGTCGGCCAGGGCACGTTTGGCGAGGTCATGCTTGCTGTCGAGCGGCACACGCGCGAGTCTGTTGCTGTGAAGATTCTGGAGAAAGAGAAGATTGTCGACGAGGACTCACGGCAGCGCCTAGTCAACGAGATCCAGATCTTGCACCGGGTGCAGCACAACAACCTCGTGCAGCTGCTGGAGGTGATCGAGGAGGCCGATCGCATCTACCTGGTCACCGAGTACGTGGGCGGCGGTGAGCTCTTCTCGTACATTGTGCAAAAAACTCGGCTGGACGAGGCGGAAGCGAGCCGGCTGTTCGCCCAGATGGCCGCGGCCATCGACTCGTGCCATCGGCAGCTCGTCATTCACCGCGATCTCAAGCCCGAGAACGTGCTGCTCGATGCACATGGTGACATCAAGGTGATTGACTTTGGCCTTGGAACCGTTCTCAAATACGCGGACGAGGTGCTTACGGTCGCGTGCGGCTCACCACACTACGCGGCGCCCGAGATGCTCATCGGCGGCGGATATCTTGGCCAGCGTGCCGACATGTGGAGCCTGGGCGTCTGCCTGTACGCTATGGTCTGCGGCTGCCTGCCGTTCGATGCGCCGCCAGAGGAGATGGATCTTCTCTATGATAAAATCATCTCGGGCGAGTACGACTTCAGCCCGGTGCCACATCTGACCGCTGGCTGCCGCGATCTGATCTGCGGGTTGCTCAAGTATCCGCCCGAGGATCGGCTCACCGGGCGCCAGGTCCTCGGGCACAAGTGGCTGCGCGCTACCGCGCCCTCACTCACTAGCAACCATCTGCTGAGCACGGGGTTGGTGGGAGCGGTGGTGGACCCGTCGTGCCGCCAGCTCGCGCGCAAGATGG
>Ga0209550_10003807_pt1 | contig 14321 bp, 9 predicted proteins | sample LauGreSuBDMM15SN_2_FD_187567 | JGI IMG/M metagenome (GOLD analysis project Ga0209550, IMG submission 187567) | Freshwater lake microbial communities from Lake Michigan, USA - Su13.BD.MM15.SN (SPAdes) (version 5) | ecosystem: Environmental > Aquatic > Freshwater > Lake | place: Lake Michigan, USA...
TCAAGAGAACAAAGGCATTGCCTTAGAGATTAAGAACTATCTTTTATCAATCATTGAGAGCAATAACAATGATGAAGAAAAGTTTAATGATGCTCAACTAACTAAAGCCCAAGAGATCATAGATAGAGCAGGACCAGCTGCCTTCTACTGGATGAGTGATATCGCAGCACAGCTAGCTCTGCTCTCAGCTGCCCAGCTCAATGGCATACCAACCAATGTGAACGTGGAGCTAGGGCAGAGTGCAACTGCTGCGGATGTGGTGAGGGTGGTTGTTAAGTGAAGAACAGAGATTTTCAGATGTACTCGGCTCTTGAGATGCGACAAAAGTAGAAGTTTTAAGGTCATCTTGCAAAACCAATTTAGATCAACAGACTATCCATGGGTCCGGTAGGCCAATACAATCTGGTTCATGGGTTGGGGCACTTTCATAGCTGGTCGTGTACTTCGTCAACCGCGGGCTAAAACTAACTGGGCTGACGAACTTTCTGAGGCTCAAAAGATTCTGGCCAAGCGCCAAGTAGTGTTTGAGTCTGAAGTTCTCAATGAGATTAATCGCCTTAAGGCCGAAGGCAAAGAAGTCGATATAAATATTGTAAAAGCAGATATGCGGAAATTGCGCAAAGCATACAAAGGCCTCGGCCCAACATTAGAGATTCAGGTCTTAAGAAAGGCTCAACAAAAGACTATTGCAGGTGAAGAAGTGAATTATGCACAAATCGAGCGAGAGATACTCGATGCATACAAACCCTTTCCGTGGGGCAAGGCAATGAAATGGCTCTTTCTTCCACACTTTCCACTTGGCAAAATGATCCTTAAACGAATTCAAAGAAATAAAGAGAGCAAAGATTCCTAGCCGATGGCTGGAATTATGCGAGAGACGGTTTTGAGTTATGAGTTTCTTTTTAATTGATGACATCGAGCAAGGAACTGCTAAATGGTTGAAGTGGCGTAGGGGCGTTATCGGCGCATCCGAAGCAGCAATTATCATGGGGGAGAATCGCTGGAAAGGCCGCCAGCAGCTGATAGATGAGAAACGCGGATTAGTAGAGCCCTTTAAGGGAAACGACTTCACACGTGAAGGTAATTCAAATGAACCGCATGCACGTGCGGCCCTAGAGAAGAAATTCAAAGAGAAACTAACTCCGACAATTGTGCAAGATGTTTATGAACCATTCCTAGCAGCAAGCTTGGATGCAATAAATAAGACGAGTGATCAAATCTATGAAATCAAATGTGGTGAAAGAGCATATGAAGCGGTTGAAATGTCAAGAAAGATACCTAGTTATCACGTTGCTCAAGTTCAGCACATGTTAATGGTCACGCAGATGGAGTCACTAATCTTTGCGGCTTTTCGTCCTCATCGGCCACTCATAACTCTTGAGGTTTTTCGTAATGATAGCTACATACGTAAATTACGTAGAAAAGAGAAGGCCTTTATCAAGGAACTCGAAGGACATGGCCACAAAATTCAATATGAATTCCGTGGATATCAAGTAGGCAAAGCTTCGCCTAAAGCTAAATCTCCTCAGAAGAAGGTTGGCAAAAAGAGTATTAAATCTGCATGGAAAATTGAAGATGGACTTCTGAGATTTTGGGATGGTTCCGATTATCTTGAAGGTGAGAAACCTGGGCTATACGATCTTTTGGGCGCGAATCACTACTGGGATGGACAGGAGTGGTGGATACCTGAGGAAATTGGTACCTATGAGATAAATGGTGAAGATAAAAATTGGAACGGAACAGACTGGGAATGACTGAAATCACTTGGTCCACGGAACAACTTGTAATTATTGAGGCAGGAGCTTCGCAACGCCTACTGATTGATGCCGGACCCGGAACTGGAAAAACTGCAGTCGCATGTGCTCGAATTGCTTACTTAATTAACGGACATTTCTGCGAACCGCACAACATAATTGTAGTAAGTTTTACTAACACAGCTGTCTATGAAATTAGAGAACGAATCAAAACATATTTGAAAGATTCCAATTTGGCTTCCAATATCAAAATCACAACTTTAGACTCTTTTGCGGGAAAATTACGTCTCGGATTTGACTCACTGGAAATGATCCCTGGCAGTTACACCGAAGGTATAACCAGAGCATCCAAACTCATATTTAGTGATCCAAACGTCGCTGAGTATGTATCGGAAATTGAACACGTCTTTATTGACGAGTCACAAGATATTGTGGGGGAAAGAGGGCTCTTTATTCTGGAACTCTTGGCAAAATTACAATCAAATGCGGGAGTTACTATTTTTGCAGATGAAGCTCAAGCAATTTATGGTTTCACAAATGATATGCCTGAGGAAATAGATTTAGTCGAAACACTGCCACAATTGATTCGTAGATACAATGAACATTTCGATGTTACCTTTAAACAATTGCAGTTAAATGAAATATTCCGGACCAAAAGTGGTAGCAACTTAAATATGCTTTTTACAGAAGGAAGAAGACTGATACAGAAGGGAAATAATAATCCTGAAGGAGTCTATGATGACTTGAGAGAATTGATACTTGCAGTTAGCGATGTAGAACTACCTGATGTTTCAGAAGTTCTTGGCACCGTAGAAAACGAAGATGAGGATTCTATTCAGGACTTTACAAATATATTCTTAATATTCCGCCGACGGGGGGAAGCATTACAGGCCGCGAATCATCTTGGACTCAAGCAGCGGAGATTGCGTCTTTCAGGTCTTCCTGTGCCAATTCACCCATGGGTGGCGGATGTTTTTTGGAATTTCGAGGAAGATGAGATTTCGGAATCCGAGTTTTTGCTTAAATTCGAAAGAGAAACTGCTGGAAAGGGCTACCAAATTGACGCTCGGGCAGCTTGGAAGCTAATCCTGCGTGAGAGTGGGATTTCAGAAAGGCGAGTTTCAGTTAGAAAGTTGCGAGTCAAGCTCTCAAGGCGTTCTCCCACACCAGATTTTACATATGCTGATTATGGCTTTGGTGGACCAATACTTTCATCAATACATGCATCAAAAGGCAGAGAGACTGAAGGAGTGCTCCTTTTCTTACCTAAAAAATATATTAAGAAGTCTGCAACCCCGGAAGAAATTTTGGAAGAAGCACGGGTGATTTTTGTCGGCGCTACACGAGCCAAGGAGGAGGTCTTGGTCTTTAACGGCACCGATTATTCTCCTGTGAGTGCTTTGAAGACAACGGGTCGGGCGTTTTCAAAAATTAGCAGCAAAGCTAAGACTGCACGCGTTGAAATTGGCAGATTAGAAGATATTTCAGCATATGGCTTGGTATCAGAAAGATTGTTTCCAGACTATACGGATGTAATTGCAAGTCAAAGATTTTTTAGAAAGTTTCCATTTCATACTTTGGAATTAACAGCATTTGGAACAACTAAGGAGACAAACTATCAATATCGAATTGTAGAAAAGCAAACTAAGCTGAATAAGCAGAGAAATCAGAAGACTCTCTTCTATTTGGATCAGAATTTCAATAGAGATTTATGGTCCATATCAAATTTGATTGGCCAGGGAACAAAACCCCCGACTTTCTTTACCTCATTTTTCTCTCTTGGGACTAGAACTCTTGTCATACCCCCAGATGACCCCTCTCTCGATACGCTACACACGCCGTGGAGTGAATCTGGATTTATTCATGCACCTATGGTTTCCGGGTACCCTTTCATCCAGTTTGATCGGAGAAGCTATTAATGGATCCTAAAGGCGTACGTGGGGCAATTGTGGATCGACTTTGTCAAGACTTACTAGGACCGATTGACGAGTCAGAATCAATTAGCAGCAAGCCTTCCGATCACTATATGACGGGAATTTTGTGGCCATCTCGAACTCAAGTGAATTTAATTGAAGATGACGGTTCGGAGGGTGAATCTGAGGATGATGACATTTCACCAAATTTATCAATAGCCGGGCAACAACGTCCATCAGCAATGGGATTGTCCTTTGCGGTTCTCTCTGAAAAAAGTGAGCTTTCGATTAACGTGTCCTATTCTTTTGGAACATATAAGGCACAAGGTAAGAATACAAAGACAGAGAAAAATCAAACATGGCAACGGGTTCAACATGATGGTGTTGCTACTTTTTATTTGAAGCCTGAGATGAGTGAGTTTTATTTGGTTAAAGCGGAGGAGTTACCTTTAAATCTAGATATTTCTTTGCACATTCGCTGCGTTAGGTTTGAATCCAAATTACTTACGACAGTGACTCTTTTAAATCGTACCCAAATTTCCGATGAAGACTCAACAAGTCAAGAGGAAATGACTATTTTTCAAACAAAGTTAAGAATTACACCGGGGGCTAATTCAGAATTTGCTGGCATGCCAGACTTGCGTGAACCATTCGATGAAGATGAAGAATCTTCTAGGTTTTTATACAGAAATTCTGCCAGCTTTGCATTTGGACACCAGTGTTCTGCAGGCTGGCAAACGCTGGATGATAATTTAGCTTTTGTGGAAACCAACTGGATACCAACTTATTCTGTTCCATCATTCAAACAAAATGGACACCAGGTATTCGCGAATTTGGTTAAATCAGGATCATTGTCTGCAGAAATTATCGCTTGTGATTCTGATGAGCGAGTCTTTGCAAGCCTAGATCAGCTTGCAGACAATTATGCAGAGTGGATAAAACTTCAGACAGAAATTACAAAGAATATTGAATCTAAGTTCGAAAAAGTCTCTAATAAGCATTTAAAGAATTGTACGGATGTACATTCTCGAATAGTAGGTGGCATAGCATTCTTAAAACGTGACAAAATGGCTTTGAAGGCTTTTAGATTTGCGAATTATGCGATGTATAAGCAACATTCTTGGAAGTCAGGACAGTCAGGCTGGAATTCAAACCTTGAGTGGCGACCTTTTCAAATAGGTTTCATTCTCATGGCGATTGAGTCGGTCTGCAATTCTCGGAGCGAAGATAGAGAGACACTCGACTTACTTTGGTTCCCAACTGGTGGAGGTAAAACTGAGGCGTATTTAGCGTTGATTGCGACCGGGGCTTGGTACAGGCGCCTTACGGATAAGGATTTACACGGAGCGGGCAATTTTGCAATTATGCGATACACCTTGCGGCTATTAACAGCACAGCAATTCGAGAGAGCAGCTGCCGTCATTCTTGCTTGTGAAGGAATTCGTAAAGGTTTGTATCCTGATATTGGTCCCGCACAGATCGATAAAGCTGAATTCTCAATCGGACTTTGGGTCGGTAAGGATGCTACCCCGAATAGTTATGATGACGGACTTGCTCATAAAGGAAACGATTACGAATCCTCTGCGGAACAACTCCGCAATTGCTACGCGTGCCATATTAAATTATTTTGGAAATACGATAACAGGCTGCGAACAATAAGGCCCGAATGCAGATCACCTAATTGTGAAATTGGAGTTGACTTTGGGACATGGCCAGTAATCACAGTCGACGATGATATTTATGCCACGGAACCTACCTTGATAATTGGTACAGTTGATAAATTCGCTCAGTTGCCAACCAAAATTGAGATGTCAAAGGCATTTGGTTTTCAAACTGAACATGGTACTGATCTGATAATCCAAGATGAATTGCACCTGATCTCTGGCCCCCTTGGGACAATAGTCGGATTATACGAAACTGCATTTGATTGGTTACTCACTAAAGATGGAAAGAAACCTAAAGTTATTGGATCTACGGCAACTATCCGTCGAGCAGGAATTCAAGTACGTGCACTTTTCGATCGAGAGAGCTGCCAATTCCCTCCTTCAGGTTTGAATTTCGATGACTCGGGATTTGCAGTTATCGACCATGAGAAGCCTGGCAGACTATATGTTGGTGTTACCACTGCCGGACGGTCAGCAAAATTCACTACTCAGGGAGTCACAGGCTCACTTCTTCAGTCGTCTATACCTAACGAAAATCTACCTCTAGACCAAGTTGATGGTTACACAACATTACTTATGTACTTTAATGCCCTGCGAGAATTAGGAGGTGCAATAGTGCAAGTGCTTGATGACGTGCCTGACTCTATGGAGTTATATGCAAAAAGGCGATTTGAAAAAGTGCGAGATATCGATGCCCCGAAAGAGCTCACTTCACGAGTATCACAGAGAGACATTGTTTCTATTTTGAATGATTTATCAAAATCTTCTGATCAGGATGATGCAGTTGATGTCGTATTGGCAACAAATATGGTGAGTGTTGGTGTGGATGTACCAAGGTTAGGGTTAATGCTTGTGAATGGTCAACCAAAAACACGTTCTGAATATATCCAATCCACCAGCCGCGTTGGTCGTTCTTCATACCCAGGATTAGTAGTTTGTGTATTTAATGCGATGAAGGCGCGCGATAGATCTCATTTTGAAACGTTTAGTACGATTCACCAAGCTTTGTATAAAGATGTTGAAGCAACAAGTGTCACTCCATTTGCATCTCGTGCGCGTGATCGCGCCCTTCGGGCGGTGCTTGTGGCTATGGTACGAAATTCAGACAAATCGCTAGAAAACAATCCAGATTTTAGTAGAGTAGATATCGCTAATTTGAAGTCTATATTATTTGAAATTGAACGGCGGGTAAAGAATATTGACCCAGATTCTGTGAGTGATGTTGAAAAAGAATTGGATGCAGCGCTACAAGAGTGGAGCTCTCGAGGTGTTAAGAAATATCTTGACAGGTCACTAAAAGGGATGAGATTTTCTTTACTTCAAACAGCAGAAGACTTTGCTCGAAAAATTGCTTCTGGCAATTTTGGGGGTAGTGCATGGCCAATCCTAAATACAATGCGTAGTGTTGAAGCGGCTACCCCATTCCGACTCAAGGAAAAAATTTTTAGGGGTATAGCTCCCAAAAATAATGAAATTGGCAACCAAGCCGAGGACACCACATCTCATCCTTGGAGGAGACCAATTGACACACAATGATGTTGGAGAAGTCAGACGAAGTGCAGCACTAATGACATTTGGGCCTGGATCAATCATGGACATGCGGGCCGGAGATGCGCCTGTTTCAGGAGTTCATTGTGGTCTTGAAGATTGGGATATTGAAGCGCCGCTGCGAGGAGCATTGATAAATCAAAAGATAATCGAACGACGTCTTTGTTATAAACTGGGCAAGAGGTACTTTCGATTACCACCCGTTGTAGAAAGGCTTGCAACTCGGTTTCAGAGCGAAGGGACAGCCAGCTTTTCATTGCTAATTAGAAGATTTCCAAACTGGCTTCAGTGCCCACAGTGTGCAAGTCTTAAAGAAGCTACTAAGTGGCCCCAAGAACCCGGATTTGCATACCGATATTGTGCGCCCTGCACGGAATCAAAGCCCGGAAAAAAGAAAGTTTTTGCAGTGCCTGTCCGCTTTGTAGTTGCTTGTGAAAGCGGGCATTTGGATGATTTCCCATGGAATTGGTGGGTAAAACATGAGAAAAATTGTTCAAAAAGTGACCTAAGACTTACATCAATAGGCGCTGGTTTAGCTGGCTTGGTTCTGAGCTGCGGTACATGCAATGCACGCCGACCATTGGAGCATGCATTTAAAAAGTTTGCTTTAGCGGGCTTGGTTTGTAATGGGCATAGACCATGGTTGCAGGAAGATGATCCAAATTGTGCCAATACTGGTGAAAATGGTAATTACCGCGTAGTGCAGCGCGGTGCATCTAATCTCTACTACCCTGTATTCGAAAGTGCTCTAGACATTCCACCTTGGACTGCACCCATTCAATCAATTCTTAATGACAGATGGGATGATTTAGAAGCAATCGAGGACCCATCTGAAAGATTACAATACATCAAGCTCACTAAAGTCATTATGGATGCAGCAACAAGAGCAGGCTTATCGGCTCTAGATATTGCTACTGCATTTAGTGAGATGCAAGAACTTTCCAAGATGATTAATCGTGACGAGCTACGCTTAGACGAGTATAGAATTCTCAATTCGAATATAGCCAACAACCACCGAGAATTTGAGAGCGCACCTGTTGAAATCTCAGAAAATCTGCGAGATTTCTTCAAAGTTGTCACTAAAGTTGCGAGACTACGTGAAGTTCGTGTTTTGAAAGGATTTACTCGCATCAAGCCTCCTGCTGAAGAAGAAGATCAACTATTAGCCCCGCTGTCCATTAAATCTTTGGATTGGTTACCTGCTATTGAAATTCGCGGGGAGGGAATCTTTATTAGCTTAGACAATGAGCGGCTCTCTCACTGGGAAAAACAGATTGAAGTTGTTTCTCGACTACGAAGTCTCGACGAACAACACTTAGCGGAATGGAAAAAACAATACCCAGATAAAGAAAGGTCCACCTCGTGTTCTCCGCGAAGAGTGTTACTCCATACGCTTTCGCATGGACTGATAAGTCAGTTAACGCTTGAATGTGGATATTCATCTGCTTCTCTTCGCGAAAGACTTTATGTCGATGATAAAGAATTAGGGATGGCTGGGGTGCTGATCTATACAGGTACATCAGATTCGGATGGAACTTTGGGTGGGTTGCAAGCACGAGCACAAACAAAACTTCTGGAATCTACCGTTTTCGGGGCACTACAAGCGATGAGATGGTGTTCTTCCGATCCTCTCTGTATTCATGGGGATATGGCTATATCCGATGCTTACTCAATTGCCAGCTGCCATTCATGTGCTCTATTGCCTGAAACTTCATGTGAACTCCATAATAGATTTTTAGATCGAGGTCTTTTGGTTGGTACACCTGAAAATCCGCAGCTGGGATATTTTATTGATCTTCTAAAGGAATCTTGATGGCAATTATGTGGCCAAATAAGTTGCCAGAATGGGTTCTTATGGACTCAAGAAGAGCAGCTGAGAGAAAGGTTTACAACAAGCTACAGGAAATTCTTGATGATGAGTGGAGAGTGTATTACAGCCGCCCGTGGTACGGAATTTCAAGGAGTGGTGGAGAAATCGAAGGCGAAGCAGACTTTATCTTAGTTCATGCAAACTTTGGACTACTGTTTATTGAGGTGAAAGGTGGCCAGATTTCATATGATCCGACGAGTTCTAATTGGTATAGCACTGATCGTAATAAGATAAAGCACAAAATAAAGGATCCAGTAGAGCAAGCCAAAAAATGTCGTTATCAATTTGCAGAAAAACTAAAACGCACAACCGGATGGCCATCGACATTTATTAGGTATCGATATGGAGTCGTATTCACAGATACAATAGAACCAAGCGCCCCGCTATCAGCGATCGGTGGTCATGACGCAAACCTTTTTTGTCACGGCAATGTTTTTGAGTTAGACCTAGAAAATTGGATCCTAGGTCGCCTAGAGCAAGAAAACCAAAATACAAATGAAGTCGGGCCCGGAGAAGCAGGATTACAAATTTTTCACACCATGGTTGCCGACCCCGTAACATTAAGAACTACCATCTCTTCGGAGGTTTCTGATGAAATCGCAGCCATGGACAACCTTTTTAGCGGTGCACAAATGGCTATCGTTAACCAACTACAGCAGGTAAATCGCGCTGTGGTAACTGGTGGTGCAGGGACTGGCAAGACTTTACTTGCGATCGAAATTGCTCACAAATTTGCTAAGGAGAGAATAGAGACACTAATCCTGACTTGTAGCAAACCATTAGCGAATGATATTAAATCTAGATTTCCTAAAGAGTTGAACATAACTGTTACTACGGTGAATGAATATTTTGCTGAATTTGGGCTTAAGAAAAAATGGGATGCAATTCTCATCGACGAGGCCCAAGACGTCGATTGGGCATTATGGGAAAAAATAGAAAGCCTCTCATTAACTAATGACTCAAAATTCTATGTATTCATGGATTCAAATCAAGCCATTTATCGACTCTCTGATGACTTATCGACACGCTTAAATGCTAAAAATTTAGAATTAAACCTAAATTTGAGAAATACCAAAAAAATCGCCGAAGCCACGGAACCACTTTATCGAGGACCATTGATCGCAGCAGCCGGACCGAACGGCACGATACCAAAGATTATGCGACTAAATAATTTTGATCAATCCTTGTCAAAGTGTCGTGAGATTATTCTGGAGCTTAAAGAAAAAGAGGGCGTTAAATTAAGTGACATCACTGTTCTACTTCGTGATAAAGAGTCACGTGATAGAGCAACATTCTATTTTACAAAAATGGGGATATTGAATACTGATGCCGCTAAAAGAAATATCGGTTTCTTAACTGTCGAGACTGTTCCCCTGTTCAAAGGCCTTGAATCTCCTATCGTCATTGCCATATGTGATTCAGAGTTTGCGAATAGCCCTGAAATGTCTTACGTCACAATTTCGAGAGCAAGAACACTATTCTTCCTCCTTGGTAGCGTTGAGGGATCACTTTTTGAGGACGCGATTTCCGGAGTTACCCAATAGAGCCGATCTTGGCCCACGCAACTTTTTTGGGTTTTATGCGTAGAGTTTTGAACTTAGGGTGTCGCTGCGGATTTGTCACCGCTCTGGGCTAATGTGCTATCACTAAACACCTGGAGGGCTTGTGGCTAAAAATTTATTGATACGCGATGTCGACAAAGAATCACTTGATTGGCTGCACAGCGCTGTACCTGCGGGTTCATCGCAGGGGAAATTCCTCAAGGAGATTATTAAGAGTGCTCAAGAACAATCTGCGGTCACTGGAAAATTGAAAGTGGGTAAGAAAGTACCAAAAGCCAAATTCACGTTCATAGACCTGTTTGCGGGTATAGGTGGCTTTCATCTCGGCATGAAAATTAATGGTGGGGAGTGTGTCTTTGCAAATGAGTGGGATAAATACTCGGCGCAAACTTATATGCATTGGACTGGATGCCAAGTTCTGACGATGGATGACATTCGTAAAATTGACTATGTAAAAGCAATTCCTGCACATGATGTTTTATGTGCGGGATTTCCCTGCCAACCATTTTCGATAGCTGGAGTTTCAAAGAAGAATTCTCTTGGCAGAAAACATGGATTCCAAGATGCTGATCAAGGTAATCTCTTTTTTGCGATTTGCGACATAGTCGCTGAAAAGCGGCCTTCCATTCTTCTTCTCGAAAATGTCAAGAATCTTAAATCGCACGATAAGGGTAAGACATGGAAAGTGATTCAGGAAGCTATCGAAGCGTTAGATTATGAGTTGAAATTTGAAATCATTGATGCTCAAAGCTGGGTACCACAACACCGTGAAAGAATATTTATGGTTTGTTTCAATAGAAAGAAGTTCACACAAAGTGAAATTGAAAGCTTTGTTTTTCCAAAACGTCCACAGAAATTTCCTAAGCTAGGCAGCATTCTTGAATCTAATCCAGATAAGAAGTACATGCTTACAGATAATCTATGGAAGTACTTACAGAATTATGCAAAAAAACATAAAGCTGCTGGCAATGGATTTGGTTTTGGACTGGTGGGCCCAAGTGATGTGACTAGAACTATTTCGGCGCGATACTATAAAGATGGGTCTGAAATTCTAGTACGGCAGCCATATTGGCGTAATCCAAGGCGTTTAACTCCATACGAAGCTAGTCAGCTAATGGGTTTCAATAGTCGTTTGGCTAAATTCATGGGACATAAAAAGGGCTTCCCGCAAGTGGTGTCTGATATGCAGTCATATAAGCAATTTGGAAATTCAGTTTCTCCACTCGTAGTTGAAGCGGTTGGTAAGGAAATAACCAAGATTCTGGATCTTAAATCTGAAAGACTCAAGAAATCACGTAATGCTGCATCTCGTCGTAAAGTGGCGCCAAAGTCGCCCCAAAAGTAAGCCCCTTGGATTTATCAATCCTCCACTGGGTTCGCTTCTTTTCTTGACCTTCCAAGTTCACTCGATCACCTGGATCCAAATAAACATTACCAAGTGCTATGGCCCGCAAGAGATGTAGTGGGGAAGTTCCAATCCCACAAAAGGCATCAGGGCCAAAACTATAGTGCGAAGGGAGTTTATTCTCGCCATCTAGATATTTTTCTGCTTGGACGTACATTGCTCCAGCATGCTTTCGACCCCATTTCTCAGCAAGTTTTTCAAAACTCCAACCAGCAGCGATCTCTTTAGTTTTAGAGTTTATTAGCAAAACATTTGGACTACCTTTTCCATTCGGCGAATTCGTTTCAGTATCCCAATACTCTATTTCAAGACTTAACCCACTTTTTGCATAGGTCTTGAGAGTTGTATGTTTCCCATTAAAGCGCCTGCTTCCATCATTTTTGGTTCCATCCCAACCAAATTTTGAAAGAAATTTAGTCAAACCTTGATCATGCCTATACCCAAAGTCAGGTTCAGGGGTCATTAATGTAATTTTAGTACTTAAATAAGTTTTCAATTCAAACCCATATTTATCAGGTAGACCACTTGAATTCCTTGGAATGTTAAGAAGTGACTCGAGAGTATATCCTGCACCTTGAGTACCCCGGAAAGGCTCTAAATCTCCATCAACGTTTTTTAGTGTGGTACTGGGATGTCTGATTCCACCTAATAACTTAAGTTCCCTTAAGAGTTGGTCAGGATTAATCAACCCGTAATTCTCAATCGCGTTTTCCAATTTTGACACCTGCATTTGAGAAGGTAGCAATTTTGGGTCGATCACTTTAGATTTGAACAAATTACTTATCTTCGATGCTGGCTGCACTAATAATTCTTTAACGAATGTGTGCTCACTTTGAGTAATTACTGCAGCAAAAATTCTATTTTGCGCTATACCAACCACTAGAACTCGTTGACCGTAATTATCCTGATTATTGCGACGCAGTGCATCCGGTGGAGATTTACATCCACTTAAAAAGCCTGACAATCTCATTTCTGGATATTGGAAATAATCTATGATCTTAGTGTTTGGCGCGAGTTGGGGAGCATCGTTCCCTTGTAGCCAATACAACTCAACCGCTGATTCTATAATTGATTTGCCAAGCTTAGAGCCGCGCTTATCAGTACTGGAACTTGGAGCACGAAAGCTCACTTTCCCGGGGAAGATTGAAAACAATTGATGACTATAGCCAAGATATATTTGGTTCTTTTCGTTATCTTGGTTTTGCGCAAGCGGCTTGATTAAAATCTCTTCACAACCTTGCATGGCAAATGCAGATTCAAGTTGCCTGAGACTAGTGAAGGACATTTAACATCTCCGATTGTTCCTTGTAGATATAGAAATATAGCCATAAGCTTAGGGAATAGGTAGACATTTAGTCTTGTCGGGATTCAATTACGTTAAACTTCTAAGAGGGTGATCGTATGGTTTTAGGTGAAAATACTTTTCGAGCTGGTTGGATATGTATAAGTAAAGATCCTGACACGACCGTTCGTGCCGATGATGGCTATACCGAGATCATCGGTGAATCTTATGAGTGGCTGGCAAAGCTCCCACATGGTCAAGAGATGCGGGTTGGGGATGTAATCGTCCTTCGTGATTCCAAGAGCGTAGTGGGTTTTTCTATAATTGATGAGATCACAGTTGAAGATAGAATCCGGCAAAGTAATTTATGCCCAAAATGTAATATTGCAAAAGTTGTAGAGAGAAAATTGAAAGTTCCAAGATATAGATGTTCGAGTTGCCATGAAGAATTTTTGCTCCCGATTATTGAGGAGTCGATATTGGAGCATCGGACAGCATTTTACGGCGCAGGGTGGGTATCACTTGCCATGGATGATCGAACTACAAAAGCATGGCGATCTTTTAGTTTAACTCCAAAGTCACAACATAGCCTTCAACCAATTGCATTAAGATCCTTTATAAAATTCTCGAATCAATTCTCAAAACTAACAATCGCTCAATACGAAAGTAGAATTCCAGAATTGCATGGCGGTCACAAGTTACGGACTGTCAGAACAAGGGTAGGGCAGAGTGCATTTAGAAAAAGTTTAATTGACCAGTTTGGAAACAATTGCGCAATTACTGGGCCAAACCACCCATACGCATTAGAGGCAGCACATTTGTATAGTTATTCAGAATTGGGTCGTCATCATGCGGACGGTGGCCTACTTTTACGACGTGACATACATCATCTTTTTGACAAAGGACTAATTGCGATCAATCCGGAAACACTCCTTATTGATGTCCATGAGGAGATTAAGTCTCTCGAGCAATACCGAAATTTACATATGAAGCGAATTCATGTTGAAATATCTTCTGAAGTTAGCAAGTGGCTGAAGTTGCATTGGACTCAGTACCGCCAAAAATGAATACAGAGTGAGGCTTTTCTGAAGGTCATCTGTGGCCGAAGTCTTAACGCGACAAAATATTTTTGAATTTCACCGATCAGCAATCATTTTATCCTTAACCCAATAAACACTTCCCCCATCCCTCTCCAAGATCCCGTACTCAATCATGTGCCGTCTTATGGCTGCGGTGTCGTGGTGGTAGGTGGCGATGATTGCGTTGAGTTCTTTTTCGGGGTATTTGGTGTCAGGGGAAAGCTTGCTTGCGATTACCTTTAAA
>Ga0209550_10003808_pt1 | contig 14319 bp, 14 predicted proteins | sample LauGreSuBDMM15SN_2_FD_187567 | JGI IMG/M metagenome (GOLD analysis project Ga0209550, IMG submission 187567) | Freshwater lake microbial communities from Lake Michigan, USA - Su13.BD.MM15.SN (SPAdes) (version 5) | ecosystem: Environmental > Aquatic > Freshwater > Lake | place: Lake Michigan...
TGTTTATACAATGATCACTTGTATCATGCTAACAAATAAATGTCCGTCAGAAATGTCCAAAAAGGTCCGAACTAAACAAAAAATGTTCAATGTATAAAAAATAAACGTTTGTTTTGTGCGGATAACTCATAAACACTCGTTAAAAAATTATGGAACTTTTTCTGTTGAATATTTAGCAACAAATGTCAACCGAAAAAGTTCAGACAAAAAACGATAAATTTGTCTGTTTAGTTTGTGACTATAATACATGTCGAAAAAGTCAATATGACAGACACTTAACCACATCAAAACATATTTCATCAACAAAAAGTTCATTTTTGGTTCCATCAAATAATTGTCTTGATAGTACTACAAATAAATGTCTTTATAGTACTACAAATAAACGTATCGAACCTATTATGTTTACATGTCAGTATTGTCAAAAGGAGTACAAGGAACGAACAGGTTTATGGAGACACAATAAAAAATGCGTAGGATTTGAAGTAACAAAACAAAAAGATGATCTAATGAATCTAACAAATGTCGTTTCAGAACTTGTTAAGAGCAATATCGAATTACACAAACACAATGACGATTTGCAGCGTCAGACAAAGGAATTTCAGAGTAGTGTTATGACGTCATTTACAAATGTAATTAATAATAATCAGACAATTATATCAAACAATATAATCAACTCAAACAATAAGACCTCATTTAATCTTCATTTCTTCTTGAATGAGAAATGTAAAAATGCGGCAAACCTTTCAGATTTTATGAATTCTATACAATTGAATTTATCTGATCTCGAAAATGTAGGCAAAGTTGGTTATGTAGATGGTATTTCTAACATCATAATAAACAAACTGAAGGAGATGGACGTCTATTCTCGACCCATCCATTGTTCAGACACAAAGAGAGAAGTCATATACATAAAGGAAAACGACGTATGGACCAAAGAAGACAACGAGAACAAACGCCTGCGAACAAGTATCAAGGAAATCTCGTTTCGAAATTGTAAGAATTTCTTCATGTTCAAGGAAAAATACCCAGATTGTGTGAAATGCGAATCGACTATGTCGGACCAATATATGAAGATTGTTTCTGAGGCAATTGGTGGAAAAGGAGCTTGTGATATGAGCTTGAATGAAAATAAGATCATCAAGAAGATCGCTAGGGAAATGTACATTGACAAATCCAATTATATTTCTCTCGGGTTTTGATGTTTTCTTGGTTGTTGTGTATTAAATATCATATAAAATATTTTATAGTATATGATATAATGGAGCAGATTTTGGACGACGAGTCCTATTCGTTTTTGTATAAGTTGACATCAAAAAAAATAAAACAGATGAACTTGAAGATGTTGAGTGAACTAGGGCTTTCATCATTGATTGATAAAATAAACAATTACATATATGTGGATGAGCTGACTGAGTTGAGGTATGGCACGTATATGAGGTGGATCAAATTGAATGATCCTGATAATCTTGTACTAACCAAAGGTGCATTGTATTGTGATACAAAAATAAACGAGGATGGTGTTTATCTCATATGTAAGAATTTCAATTCTCGCAATCATTTCCAAATAAAACTGGACGAATGTTTATTGTTTCGAAAACTAACGGATCAAGAACTCATATTACTCGCAGCAATAGATCACGTATCAAAGTAATTGTTTCTTGTCTTATCTTATGCTATATAATACAATAAGTCCACACATTTCTTGAAGAAATCTTCCAACAGCTCTGAATAATCATATTCATTTTGTATACTCCTGTTCAATTTATAGAACAATATATTGAGAGAATCATATGATTCATTCATTTTGTGTATTCTGTTCTGGTTATCGATATAATATGAAATTGTTTGTTCGTTAAGTTTGAACATTACAGAAGATGTGTTATTTATTAACATAGATAGAAATGTCCGTGTCTTGCAAAAATCTCGCTGACAATCAACCCAAATCTTCTTGGCATGCAATAGTTTCCATAAAAACATCGGATGGAATACTAACAAAATCTCATTGCCTGTCATGCAAAATCGAAATGATCCTCTATAAAATGTAATATCAGATGATGAGAAATTCGATAAAATTGATACGCTAGACTCGTCGGTGTATAATTTACACATTTTGGGAACTCTTTTTGGTTTAATTTTAAACTCGTCCTCTGGTGATGATGATAATATAATATTATTTTGTGAATTCTTGTTTATGCGTTCACTGCTTAATGATTTGAATAAACTATTCATTGATGTATATTATCAAATATACATAAATTGGTTTCATATTTATTATTGTTTATTGATCAACAAACAATAAAGTTATATTGCAGTATATATATGTCTGGTTTAGGGGCTTATACACCAGACCCGCCTTTCTTTACGACTGATATTAATAATGAGTTTTTGAGTAGATTTAAAAACCCACAAGTTCGGGCACAAGTACAAGTGCCTGCTATAGAGGAATATGAGGTACTAACATTATTTGAGTTTTTGGAAAAACTCGATAACCGAACAACTAGTTCGACCCGTAGCATTAGTAAAGACCAACATTATCAAAGTATTAAGGTTAAAAATAGGAGTAAAATGAAGGAGTTCTTGTCTCAGTATTTATGCAAGGGTAAAATAGGTAGGTCTTATGGTATTACTGCAGTTGAACGAGCACTTGATTATGACGATTATGATGTCCTTATAGTAGCAAATGGCGATATACTCGAAGATGTTGTTGGTGACAGCGATTCACAGGTATCTGTTACATCTAATATGGATAGCCAAAATCCAGAAGATCGTCTTGCTGACTTGGCAGACGAATTGACGCATCCTGTTAAATATGGTGATTGGTTACCTCAATCCGCTGATCCTGTCGGTGTCGTTGGACCAGATGGTGACATGAGGTATAATACTGGTGATTGGTTACCTCAATCCGCTGATCCTGTCGGTGTCGTTGGACCAGATGGTGACATGAGGTATAATACTGGTGATTCAGATGATTCACAAGAACAAGAAGATTCAAATAATCCAGATGATTCACAAGCGCCAGGCGATTCTCGTGAGCCAGGTAACTACATTGATCTTGACTTTGAAGATGAAGAAGATGAAGATGTCAAAGAATATGATGATTGGAAACGACAATTAGCTGATGATGTCGTGAAGACAGATGAACCTAAAGAAAAAAGAGCGGATGCTGCTTATAGACCCGAACCAAAAGGAAAAACTAATTCGGAAAAGATTAGTTACCTTAAAAAACAAAAGGACGACTCTGATACAATTCGTGAAAAAAAACTCCGTAGTGTTGTTGGTTTTATTATTGTTCAAAAAGGTGAATGCAGAAGTTTTCCAGAGGATTATGCTGTAAATTTAATATGTGTAAGAGATGGTGTTGCAGAAGGTGTAGGCCCAATTTTGATAGGTTTGTATTTGTATACAATATTAGAACGTTTCCAAACAATTCGACATTTACAACTGGGTTTGTTAGAATTAGCAGGTGGTTATTATAATATATCAGGATTATGTTTGTATTCAAAATTTGGGTTTGTACCTTCAATGAATTTGGCTATTCCTGGATGTTTTCCCTCTCCTGGGAATATGCCAATGGAATTACATTTTCCATCTAAATATCGTGCTAGAACAATAGATGATGCAAAAACTATTATTTGTTCTATTGTTGCTGGAAGTCGTTTCCATCCTGGATTCAAACTCCCTGTTTGTAATATACCAAGAGGACTCAAACAATTTGTCTTGATCGCACTTAGGGAATATTATCGTTTGCTTGAGTACGTTACGTCTATACCTAAACGAATAGATACAAGGACGTTTATGTACTATTGTAGTGGGAAGCCTGAATTAGATTTGATTAATAGTTTGTTAAAAACTGCATTCAGATCAAAAGTAATTGCTTTTTGTCGAAATTTGATGATTGACATAGAGTTAGATGTTAATCTTGACGCAAATGACAATGAATTTATAAGAATAATTTCAAGTGTTAGACCAAATACACCAACCGATCTCCCCCAAAGGGACATTGGTAGATGTTATAGAACAGGACTTATTGATTATAGAATCCTTTTTAATGGTATGTTTCCAAAAGAGGCGGCAGCTCAAGCAGCAGCAGATACAGCGGCTCGGCAACCTGGTGGCGGCCAAAACAAGAAAACGGCAAAACGAGCCAAACGAAACAAGAAGACTATAAAGCGAAACAAGAAGGCCGCAAAACGAAGCAAAAGAAAAAACTAGAAAATTGATTCTATTTTTATATTATTATTGACTACAACAATAATATAATGACCGAAGAGAAACGACCTGATAATAAGCGACCCGAATACATGAAGTATGTAACTGACAACGTAAGAGATATGGTTCCAAATACAGAGAACCTTGTAGCGTGTGTACATTGTCTCGCAATATACAAAACCAAGAGACTTTCACAAGTTCACGGCTGTTTGTTGTGCAGTTGTAATGTCGATGCTGTAATGGTGGTAGCCCGCTCCCCTTTGCATGGACTATCGGAACCAGAACAACGAGCGTTACTCGAAAAGTGGCATCTAGAAGGTTTCACACCGATCCCTCGCAATAAGTAAAGTTATCAAACAACCTGTTTAATATACTCTATTATTTGAGATAAAACAGAAGTTGTCAATAGAATAATTCCCGCATGGAATGCAATTTTACGATCTAACTCCTTAAATACATAACTGCGAAGTGGATTAAAACGCCATATCAAAACCAAACATACATAAATACGCAGGAATTTTTCAGCTGTTTCTAGATACATTGGAGCTGTTACAGAGAGCCCGAGAGCCGTTGCAATGATTAAAACATATAAAAAACGTATAAACCACGTGAATATTTTTTCATGTATTTGATCCAAGTCCATTGTTATAAGATGATAAGAAAATAAAATAAAATATTTAGGTATAACAAGGAATGAGTACAAAGGATATTCTACACGAGACAAACACTCGATTGACAGATCGTTTGATACCATCTCAGAACCTGCAACCTTATGTGGATGTAAGACCTGTTTCAACAAAATATTCTTTTTTACCCGTCGTAGATCCAAGAAAGAAAAGTCATGTCCCGCTTGTCAACAACCCAAAATTTAATGTTAACAATGTGTTTAATCCCGGAAACACGCAATCGCCTTGGTCTGGATTTGAAGTAAATCTTGAATCGGAACTGAGAAATCAAATTCACCCGTTACAGAAGAGTAGTCAGGCCGTATATGTTCCCAGTAGCACGAGCGATCTTTATAGTTTCAACTTTACACCATCTGTTAAGGGTGTTCAGACGCATCCGTTGTTATTCACCAAGCCGCAATTTGCTCCCGTAAACCCAAATCCAAGTGGAGCTGGAAGCGGAATATTCCACAACTCAACAAGAACGCAGATATTGAGTGAATAATCAGCGATTAATCAGCGATTAATCAGATACACGATTCCGAACCAATGTCAGTCATTAAATAGTACAAATGGTCTTTTGTTGACGTGCAATGTATAGGTGCACAGCTATTGCTGCATTTGCCGCTCTCTCGATCATTGCATACTATATAGTTTAGTGTATCATCATAGAACCATACTTCTGTGTTTGTGTGAACGTATCCTAACAATTCTTCTGGTAAATGCGGGACGATATCATCAGAATGCGTAATCCTATAATGTATAATGTTTGATTCCGAAACTGAATCAGCGAAGTCTACGTTTCCTATTCGTGGCTTCCCATAAGTATACAATGTCACATTATAGACATTGTGTATATCATATGCTAGAAACATTCCTAAGGTCGCACCACTTGAATGCCCGCTAATAACAATATTTGTATGATTTAATGATTCAATGACCGCATTTTTGTATAATAAATATTCCTCGTATAAACCTTTATGTACTCGTATATTCTTGTTTGGATAAGGGCTAATAAATTCTACCTTAATATTTGAAATCCAATTATCGATATTTGAACTTCCGCGAAACGAGACAATTTGAGCATCCTGTACATTGTCGTATGCGATAACTATATTCGTTTCAGCAACAATTGTGTATTGAATATCAATGTCTTTTAGACAATGAACACAATCCCATTTTTCAATGTCGCAATATGTGGCTGCAGACAATTGTAAATTTCTAGTAAAAAGATTTATATCATATGCCATATTGTATGTAACAAACATGAGAAGCAACATACATTTGTAAAAACCCATATAATATATATATACAAAAATTATCAATATATAAAAATGTTATGTGTTTATTAACATAACATTTTCTGATTTATGTGTATATGTCGAATGACTTTATAAACAAGGTTACATTAGATTGTTTAGTATCTCCGTCAATAAAACATAAAATAAACTACAAGCCTGTCAATATTAAAGCCGATGTTAAGTTTTATAAAAACCGGATCTTGACTTTAACGAGAGATCAGGTGATGCGAAAAGAAGCACCATGTTTAGATGTAAAAATTGCGTTTGAGAAGTATGCAATTGCATGCATCGATTATTTCAAATCACTAGACAATAATGACAGCATACAGGATACTTACAAAGATCTAGATTTGTTGGATGAAATCTTAGTCGATAGTTCTTCTTGTGAGCAGATGACTTTAGAGGATGCGAATAGTTTGATGATGCGTAAAATACCACTTACGATGGACGCTTTTGTTACAAAAACAACAACTAAAAAACCAATATTTCTACCACAACAACACGATACGAACTATTATGATCCGTCATTAAAAATGAAAGGTGTAAAGGATAATAAACCTACATTTGTATTGTCGAATGTAAAATAATCTAATGAATATATATGAAGAAAAAACATCTCGTTCATAAAAAAACGAAGAATACAAGAAAGAAATCAAAATCAAAGACTAGGAAGTCCAGAAAGTCAAGGAATAACAGGAAGACTAAGAAGAGTTTGAATGTATTAAAGGTAACAAACCAACCTGATAAGTTGTCATGCAGTCCAAAACCTAGAAACCAGATAAACGAATATAGTTGCTATACCAACAAATCATTGCTCAAACTAAAGAATATGTGGAATGCGCGCCATGAAGATGTTATTATTACATCAGATGAACCCAAGGAGATACACAGACAACTTACAAATTATTTAGCCGACGTCTGTGAAAAGGAGTCTTGTTGGCTGAAACAACACTCTGAGTTTGGTAAAGATACAAAAGAACTTGTAGATTCATTCGCTCCAGTTTCAAGTGAAAAGTGGAAAAAAAACCCAAGAGAATGGCTTGATAGTACCGACATTATAAAGGTAATGAAGCAGTATGAAAAAGCCAATCCTGATTTTGAGTTTGTCGGTCCATCGCCAATCGATTTTGATACGCGTATGTTATATGGTGAATGTGTATGGGACGAATTGTGTAATTTTAGTTTGTCAGAACAAATAAAACGAGGTAAGACAAAGATCGGATTTATATTTAACACAGATCCACACAATAAACCAGGCGAGCACTGGATAAGCATGTTTTTGGATATAAATGAAAAATTCATATTTTACTTTGACAGCACAGGTGATAAGATACCCAAAAGAATAAAGGTTCTGGTAAAACGAATACAAGAACAAGGATTGTTATTAGGATTGGATATAAAATATGATGACACGCATAAAATACCTCATCAAAAGAAGAATACTGAATGTGGTATGTATTCATTGTTTTTTATAGCTTATATGCTAGAAAACAAAATAAACGCCGAATTTTTGAAAGACAATATAATAGGTGACGACTATGTGGCTAAATATCGAAATATATTCTTTAATAAGTCACTAGATTGAACCAGTAAATAAAAGATGTGTTGATCTATTACCACCAACACATCATTTGAATATTATTTTTTATAATGAAAATAGCAAATTATTACCTGCCGATTCCCCATCCCCAGTTCTTCTGCATTATACTATATGTAAATACATTATTTCTATATGCTTTTCTTATATAGATAGATAAAATACACATTTATCTAAATAAAACAAAGGTTATGCAGAGAAATAGTAATATAAATAACTTTGTTGTATTTATATTATGGCGTCAAAATTTATGACAGAAGAGAATTTAGATTTGATTTGGAGTATATTTAATGATAATACACCAGATGCAGAAGATAAACTAAAACAGCGTGTATTCAATGATAATTTAAGACCATTTCATAATGCGAACAAGACAACCTCAGATCTCCTTGGACTAAATAAGCGTTATATTTTATTTATTTTAGATAAGATACAAATTAAAAAAGGGGTTGTTACTAATTCAGCAGAAACGTTCGAACATATACAGCAGACAAAGATTGAGAATTTCAATAGAGAATTGAAACAAAAACAAGATGAATTTACTGATATTATTCAAAAGAAAGTCCCACCCACCCCCGTTTTTGCGGATGATACTAATGGCTACAATAGCAAGCTTACATTTGAACAACTTGTTGAAGAACGCAAAAACAATATTATGCCGTTAAACTTGACCTTGCCAACTCTTCGAAAATCCGTTGTTGTTGTTAATGAAGATGAAATAACAGATGAGCTCGACATAATAGATCTGAGTAACCGATATAAAAAATCGTCGACACCTTCAAGAAAGAAAATAACATGGGACGATACCAACTCAGAATCATCAGAAAATCTTTTGGGTTTTTTTAAGAAGAAGGCACAAGTTGATGAGTTAGTACAAAAAGACGAAAAGGAAGAGAAAGGAAAAGAGAAAGAAAAAGAGGAAGAAAAAGAAAAAGATAAATATTTGGATATAATTACTGAACTGAGAAATGCAAATGTTGCATTAAATGAAAAGGTTGATAGACTCCTTGTTATCGTAGAAGAGATTAAATCGCGAACGTGTGTGTAATTTTTCCATCTGCATCTTCTTCTAGTGTTGCTATCAATACTGGCATTATACCCGGATTCTTTGTGGAATTCTGCCAGCTATCGTAATCATATAGCTTTCGTGTTCTATCACTGATTTGTACTGCTACATATTTGGTGCCGTTAAACATAACGGCCTTACCCTCCATTTTTTCAGTTTGTTTGTTGATTTTTGTGCTATTGTCATCAAGTTGGTTTTTATAGTCGGGAACATATGAAAATGATGTACTTGTCGGGTTACCAAAGTTGAAGCATTTCTCTCCTCCGTAAATATAACAATCGAATGATGTCTCTTTGATGCTATCGGTGAGCTGGATATTTAAATTCGCCTTGATCTCTGAAATTTCATGCAACAATTGATCGCTTGTAACTGGTTTCTTATCTTTGCCCTTACTGAGATCGTGACGTTTTAATTCGACAGCATCATCGGAAGCCAATTGTTTCTCAGAGAAAATCATAAGGTATACGAAAACTTCTACCGTTTGTAATTTGAGCGGAAGGTCCTTGTGACTGCAAATACGACGAGCTCTTCCGATAACTTGTTCTGACCTTACGGGATGCCAATATGGCTCCATGATATGCACATATCTTGTATTACGTAAGTTAATTCCTTCAGACCCTGAGGATGTTATCATGAAAACTTTTATGATATCACCCATAATATTGTTAGGCGATATCTTTCTCAGTTTCGCAGCAATGTTGGTCGGAATATAATTCCAATCTCCGTTGTATATATTTCTTATAATCTCCTTCTCTTCTTTACTTTCGGTTCCAGTGTAAAGAGCAAACATTGGTTTCCTGAAATCCTCATCCGTCAAATCAATGTCCCAAGATTCTGTACTGCTTCTCTTCAATTTAAACTGGGCAAAGCCATTGTGTTTCAAAACGAGACTGAAAATACCAATACCTTCCAGGGTGCGGAATTGACTATAAACAAGATGCAATCCCTCGTGATCCTTGTCATTAATATTGTCCAACATATGTAAGAATTTCGGGCTGTATGTTTCAAGTCCTTCTGGCGAGAGAAACTCATCCGACTTTTCCTCCAGTAAATTAAGAGCCGTATCTATACGCGTTTTGTAGGTAGTGTCTGCGATCTTTTCCAGATTTTCATCGCCTTCAATTTCACCCATTCGAGCGTTTTCATCGTCATCGTCGTAGACAACTTCATTTTTCTCTGCATTGTTCATTATGTTTTCTATCATTGATTGCTGTTTTTTCTTGCGTATTATTTTCTTTACGGGTTTGGGTTCTTCAGCAGCAAGAGGAGGTTCGGCAACCTCGTTCTTCTCCGCATTGTTCATTATGTTTTCGATCATTGATTGCTGTTTTTTCTTGCGTATAATTTTTTTCTTCACAGGTTTGGGTTCTTCAGCAGCAAGAGGAGGTTCGGCAACAGCAGGCTCATCCTTTTCGAAATCATTCACATCAAAATCTACTTCCTCAAGTTTTTCATCAACAACAGGTTGTTCAACCTCATCATCCGAGCGGATTTCACCTTCTTCAAGTTCGTCATCAGAATAGGCACCGCCATCTTGGTCTTTTTCTTCAGCTTCTTCTTGGTCGCTCTTCTTAGATAATATAGGCATTGGTCTGTCGGGCATAACATAATTACAATACAATCTTGAAAAAATACGATATGTCGACGTTTGTTCTTTGTATAACTCACCAACAGCTGACACGTTCGCCTTCTTCTTTCGGCTGTTCTTTTCCGATTTTCTCTCGTCCTTTCTCGCAGACTCGTATATTTTGAATTGTATATCACTCATGGGTATTCGTATGATATGATAATCCTTGCCTAATATTTTAGAATACCTCGGTAGCAAACTCTCCTGAGCACTCTTAAAATAAGAAGAGAGACCGAGAATCCTCCGTTTGAGTGAGTCTGAGTTTTTTAAATTACCTGTCGCATCATCAATGTATTCACCACGGAATGAATCAAAATCATCAGGTAATGCCTTCTTGTTTTCAATAGTTACATCAACAACTTCGATTCCATTCTTTTTGAGAATGTTAGTTATATTATCCTCAAATTGTTTATTGTTGAGTGAGTCTCCCTTCATTGAAACACCTTGATAGTCTTTAGAACCGGAATCGTAAGAGCTATCAAACCCAAATGGGTTTCTTGTAATTGTCAATAATTTATTTGCGGGCGAATAATCGAGATAATCAAGTGACTTTTCCGATTTCAACATGGTCAAAAGCGAAACCTTGTCAATTTTGTTGGATGTTTTGATTGTCAATGTGAATTTCCATGTTTTGATATTTCCGCGGAGTATATTGAATAAGATGCCAAACTCATTCGGGTAGTTGATAATCGGCGTACCAGATAACAAAACAATCCTAGCATCCTCTGCCCGTAATAAATACTCGTACAACTTGAGTGACAGCGAAGTCGGCTGTTTCTCCTTCTCTCCTCGTTTGTTTTCTAGGATCGCCTTTTCCTTTTTAATCTTGTTTACGATTCTACTTATTAAATTGTGTGCTTCATCAACAATAACAACTTTGCCGTCAAAAAGATTTTTCTTGAAGCCACCAGTTAATTCCTTCAAACGACTCATACGAAGACCATTGTAATTGATAAACGTGTATTTGGAACGGATCATTTCATTCAATTGTAAATCAAGCTCGTTCTTCTGGTCAGATGTCAATTCTGAGAAGTTGGAAGGTTTTGTAGCATCAATGAACCACGCACCATTTTGTTTGGTTATGAAATCAATAGGTAAATTTAAAGTATCCGAGAGAAACTTGTACGTGGATGGATCTTTGATTTTCTGCCAAAATTGAACCTTCTTGTATAGCTGGTCACCACACTTCTTCAATTCCTCCATGTAATTTGTACTCAGTGACGCAGGTGTAAGAACAACAATCTTCTTGTTGTTTTTCATACCTTCCGCTATAGCAATTGACGTGCATGTTTTACCAGATCCGAGACCATGATACAATAGGAGCCCGCGATACGGAGTATAAATATTCATATAGTCAGTTACAATCTTTTGATGAGTTAACAATGTGAAGTCTTCATCTCTATCGTCACACGAAAAACTCTTTTCTGAGCTTTTGATTTCACGTTTGTATTTTTCAAACAAGGCGGTTATAAAATTAACAAACTTTTCGCGATTGTTCATGTAGTAGTTCGAAGCAATTATATTCTTATTATCGCTCTTTGGATACATTTGAGTTTGAAGTATTTCAATGGTAGTTTCTGCTCCAACTTCAACAGGGCCAACAACCTTCTTCTTTAGTATTCGTTTCTTACCAGTTGGTTCAACGCGAACAGGCGATAATTTAATAGACGTTTTCTTCTTTTCCGTTGGTTTTTCATGAACATCTAAAATTGACTTAACAGGGAATAGTGAATTATTATATCGTTCTAATAAATCATCACGATCAAAACCGGAATTTTTATCTTCTACAATAGTTGTCTGGACAAAAATTGGTTTTCTAACCGATATAACTGGTTTTGTTTTCATCAATGTCACTAAATCGTTCATATACAAAGTGTATAAAAAAAACGTAAACGAGTCACGCGATATTTTTAAGTCGAATAATTTTTATAGAGTAATGATAACTTGTGTATCAACGAACCAATGGTGTATATGGCAGAATACGCCGAATAATACCTTTGTTATCCACATAATAATCATATATAGTCAATGTAAGAGGACCATACTTCTCTGTTAAACCCTCTAGCGATAGCACAGAATCACCATCTAACGTATCAAATAATATACCCGCTTCCATCTCTTCCATTAAATCACCATTGGCTCTGGTGTGTGCAATACGGCGAACGCGACCGGTTCTATCTACTGAGTTACCTGTCTTCTCGTTGTAAGTAAGCCCACCATACTTGCTCGCAAGTTCCTCGTAAGTGAGATCGTAATCGCTCATTTCATTTATAATTATTACTATAAATAATTATAAAAGATCCTTTCATTTTTTCATTTTGACAATTAAACAATTGTCTTGATCGCACAATCACATGCAATCTGTTCTGCCTTGCGTTTGATCTTATGCTGTCCCTCACCTAAAAACAATAGAATCTTCCCATTTTGTTCCATATACGTATGAACAGCAGTAAATGTCTTGAACTGAGAAAATGGAATTGCCTCATTAAATGAAACGCTGTGAATTGGTTGTCCGAGACACAAATACACGCCCATTTTGTAACCGGTATCAATATCGTGTTCCATTTCCAAGTAATGTGGTGTTACCTTGAACTCTTTCTGAATCTTCACCTGAAGAATGTTTTTATAATTGTCATCGTTGTGAATCAATTCCACCCAATCAATATGCTTCTCCAATATATTCTCAATGAATTTCTGTGCCATTTGGAAACCTGGACCCGTGACAAACATACTCTGAAACCAATTATCTTCATCTTTGACAACAACCTTATTGAAATCCAAAAACAAGGCACCGATAAATGACTCAAAAAGACATCCTAGCTTCTTCAGATTGCATCGTGTGTTCTTCTCCTCTGTATGACGAGACAAGATAAACCACTTATTCAACCCCATTTCCAAAGCAATCTTACCAATTGCCTCGTTCTTAACAATCGCAATTTTCTTCTCTGTCATGAAGCCCTCATTCTCCTTCGGGAAGCGTCTGTACAGGTAATATTTAACAACAAGCTCGAGGACACCATCACCCAAGAATTCTAGACGCTCATTCGATTTGCTGCTGAGAGGCAAACAATCAGAAGGTTTTTCCATTATAGTTACATTCTGCTGTATATTCTCGAAACCAGGACGTTTCGTATAAGACCGATGGATAAATGCCCTTTTGTATAATACAAAGTTATTGATCGTAGGCGGAATACCATATTTAGAAAGAATAGATTGAACTTCATTCAATGTAATCTCCTTGTTTAGCGGATTGTAAGGATTGAAAATCAAACCTTCTTCGCTAGAAATAATATCTTGGTCGGTCATTTTTTGTGTCGTCATAATGGTTATATAATATACAATGATGTCTTTATATTATCTTATATATATACATAATGTCTAATTTTGGAATCACCCACAAGCCGATCAATAAAATAAAGAGGGAGATGGCAGTAGCGGAAGCGACTAAACTTGCTGTTCAAGCTAGAGAAGCCGAAGAGCTTCGTATTACTGAGGAAATGCGTGTTCTTAAAGAGAAACAAGCTGCTGAGGATAAGCGTATTTACGAAGAACAGCTTGTTGCTCGTGATCGTCGTATAGCAGATGAACTAAAGATCAACGAAGAAATGAGAGGAATTGCATATGAGATGAAGAGATTTTTAGTAGAAGAATTGAAACCATCTTTAGCAGAGGTTCATAGAATTGCCGAATTGCTGAAGACACCTGATATAAAACATTTGATTGATTCAGAGGAGGCTGCCAGGGTTGCTGAGGCTGCTAGGGTTGCTGAGGCTGCTAGGGTTGCTGAGGCTGCCAGGGTTGCTGAGGCTGCCAGGGTTGCTGAGGCTGCCAGGGTTGCTGAGGCTGCCAGGGTT
>Ga0209550_10003811_pt1 | contig 14306 bp, 13 predicted proteins | sample LauGreSuBDMM15SN_2_FD_187567 | JGI IMG/M metagenome (GOLD analysis project Ga0209550, IMG submission 187567) | Freshwater lake microbial communities from Lake Michigan, USA - Su13.BD.MM15.SN (SPAdes) (version 5) | ecosystem: Environmental > Aquatic > Freshwater > Lake | place: Lake Michigan...
CCCCGCCGCAGGCTGAGGGTGCGTGGCACCTCTATCACGCTGCTCAAAGAGGTGCGTGAGCGGGCGCAGGCGGATTTGGGCTTTGATGTCGATTACGAGCTTTTGGATTTCATCACCTGCCAAAGACAAGCGGCGATGCAACCTGAAGGCTATGATGTCTATGAACAATGTTTCCACAATCTGGATATTGTGTGGTTTTGGGGCGCTTTGCAGCCCATTGACACCGACCGCATCGCTGATTGGAACAAGATCACCGACCTGTCGAAAGAGGGTGGCATTAGCAAATATGCGTGGCGGGGCCATGGCGACGCGCCGGTGCGCAAGCTTTATGTGCAACCGGGCGGGTTTTTGGGGCCAAAACAGGGGCGTTACATTTCGATGTTGCCCACGGTTCACAACATGGACAGTTTTGGCTTTGACACGCGGGTGTTTGGCAATGGTGAGGTCAAGCGCCCCTCGTGGGCTTGGTTGCTAGATCGCCGCGCCAAGGGCCGCATCGCCTTGGTCGACGAACCTGCGATTGGCTTTTTTGATGCGGCCCTTGCGGCAGAAGCCGCTGGAGAGTTGCAGTTCACCGATATTGGCAACATGACCATCGCCGAAATCGACGGACTGATGACCTTGTTGGAAGACAGGCGGCGGCAGGGCTATTTCTGCGGCAGTTGGCGCACGGGCGAAGAAGCGGCTGAGTTGCTGCTGCAAGACCGTGTTTCGGCGCAAAGCATGTGGTCGCCGGTTTATGGCCATTTGGGCAAAATGGCCGAGGTTTTCGTGGAATCCGCTCCGCTGGAAGGCTACCGCGCGTGGCATGGTGGGGCCAGCCTGTCGCGCCATTTGGCGGGGGCGCAATTGGACATGGGCTATGAATACTTGAACTGGTGGCTAGATGGCTATGCGGGCGCGGTTATGGCGCGGCAGGGCTACTATATGTCAGCCCCCGAACGCACCAAGGCGTCTTTGGCCCCTGAAGAATGGGCTTACTGGTACGAAGGCGCGCCGGCTGCGCGCGATTTGCTTGGGCCATCAGGCGCGGTGGTGGTGAAAACCGGCGCAAAGCGGGCCGGTGGCACCTATCAAGATCGCGCCAACCACATCGCCCTTTGGAACACCGTAATGGAGGAATACAACTACGCCGCCCGTGCGTGGGACCGCTTTATCCGCCGCGTCAACGAGGGGCAGAAATGACCCTGCGCCCCAGCAATTCTTTGGCGCAAGAGCCGCGCTATGAACTGATCACCCAAGTGCTGCGCGCCAACATCGCCTCGGGCTTGCTGCCCGCTGGGCTTGTTCTGCTGGAAGGGCCGATTGCCGCCCTTATGCAAACCAGCCGAATTCCGGTGCAAGCCGCCCTGCGCAGCTTGGCTGCTGAGGGTTTGGTGCACCGCTTTGACGGGCGGGGCTATCTGGTCGGGGCCCCGCATGAAGATATCGCCCCCCTGCGCCGTGACATCGGCGACTTTGGCCTGAACATTTCCCAACAGGTCGACGATGCGCTGCAAACCCGTGGCACGTGGAAGCATTTCTACGACGAGGTCGAAGAGCAGGTGGCGCTCTGCCAAGTCTTTGGCGAATTTCGCGTCGTGGAAACGGAGCTGTCCGACTATCTGGGCGTTAGCCGCACAGTGGTGCGCGATGTTCTGTCTCGCTTGCAAGAACGCGGGCTGATCCGCAAGAATGCCAGCTCGCACTGGATCGCGGGGCCTTTGACGGCGCGGACCCTGCGCGAAAAGTTCGAGTTGCGTGCCATCGTGGAACCTGCCGCTTTGCGCTTGGCGGCCCCGCATATTCACTACAGCCAGATCGAAGCTTTTCGTGACCGAATCGGGATCGACCCCACGCTGAAGCCAGAAGGGCTTGAAGCCGCCTTGATGACGTATTGCATCTCGAAGGCATCAAACACAGCCTTGGTCGAGATGATCCAGACCAATCAGATGCTGCTGACTTCGGTCAACCGGGCTTTGACAGGCCTTGGCCTGCCCGAGGATGAGATAGCCTTGGACCAATACCGCACCTTGTTTGATTTGATTGTACGGCATCCTATTGATTCAGCGGCAGAATACCTGCGCGACCATTTGCATATCATGGCATCCAAAAACTTGGCGCGAATGAAGATTGTCGCCGTGATCAGCGAAACAGTCGGTTTCGCGCCCTACTTGGTCCTGCAATAAAATGAATATTGGATCGTAAGTTCGTTTTGTTAAGGCTGGAAGAGTTTCCATAGGGCGTAAATTTTATGTGTTTTAAGCACTTAGTGCGTAAAACTACCGCAGTTCAGCAACAAATGTTCGATTGACACGCAACGAAAACCGCTATGTTATACGAAGTACAGTTTGCATGAGGCTGTTGCACCGCGCATGAGGCGCGATGACGCAGTCATAGGCAAGAAGTAGGGGGCGGGGTGTGGCATGCCACAGCGCCGCGACAGGACGAATGACAACGCAAACGGCTATCTTTCGGATCGACGGTGTGACGAAAAGCTACGGGGGGGTCAAAGCCCTTGATTCCGTCACACTTGAGGCAGGGGTGAATGAATACCTGTCATTGCTGGGCCCGTCAGGCTCTGGCAAGACCACCTTGCTGCGTGTGATTGCAGGGTTCGAAGTGCCCGATAGCGGCCGCGTTTTCTTTCAGGGGCGCGACATCACCAACCTGCCTGCGCATGAACGTGGCATTGGCTTTGTGTTCCAGAACTTTGCCCTATTTCCCCACCTGACCGTGCGGCAAAATATTGCCTTTGGCATGGCCAATGGGGCGGTGCCCGTGTCAGCGCAAGAAACCGCACAGCGCACTCAAGCCATCATCGATATGGTCGGTCTGACCGGGATGGAGGATCGCGGCGTTGATCAAATCTCGGGCGGGCAACGTCAGCGCGTGGCATTGGCCCGCACCTTGGTGATGCAGCCAAAACTGGTGCTACTGGATGAACCTTTGGGCGCATTGGACGCCAATTTGCGCGGCAGAATGCGCAACGAATTGCGCGCGATCCGCGAAAGAATGGGCGTTACCTTTTTGCACGTGACCGGCAGCGAAACCGAAGCTTTGGCGATGGGCGACAGCGTTGTGGTGCTGGACCGTGGCCGCATCATTCAGCGCGGTGCGCCCGATGACGTTTATTCGACCCCTGCAAGCCCCGACGTGGCGCATTTCTTAAACAGGTTCAATCTGTTTGACGGCACACTTGTGGACGGTAAGTTTACTGGTGCTTTCGGCACTGTTGCTGCAGCCAAAGTTACTCGCGCCCCGCGCGATGTTTACGCTATTCGATATGATCGTCTGCGCGTGATGCCCTTGTCGACTGCCGCCAAAGGCCCTGCGTTGAAAGCCACCTATATCGCCAACGAATACCTTGGCTCTTCGGTGATGAACTTCTTTGAAGCCGCCGATGGCAAAGTGGTCGAGGTGGAGCATCACCTCTCGCTTGGCGCGCCAGAAACGTATGAACCACGTCAAGACTATCTGCTGACCTGGGCCGCCGATCAGGCCATCGTTTTCGGCCGGGAGGGCAAGTGATGTCAGACGCAACCGTAACAGCCAAGCGTCAAGGGCCAAGCTGGCTGATCCTTCCGGGGATTGTCTGGATGGCTTTGTTCATGGTCGTGCCAATCGCCATGATCTGCTATGTGTCTTTCTGGACGCAGACGACGTTTAACATATCGTCCACGCCGACCTTGGCCAGTTGGAAGCAATTCTTCGCATCTGATACCTATACCGGCGCCTTGTGGACCACGGTGCGCATCTGGCTGATCGTTTTGGCCACGACCTTCATCATTGGCTATCCAACCGCCTTGTTTGTCGGGCTTTTTGTCAAATCAAAAACCCTGTCGACCGTGCTTTTGGTGATCTGCGTGATCCCGTTCTGGACCTCGTTCCTGATCCGCGTTCTGGCGTGGCGACCGATGTTGGGCAAAGAGGGTGCGATCAACATCATTTTGCAAAAGCTGCACATCATCAGCCAACCGATTGAGGTGCTGCTGTTCACCGAACTGTCGGTGATCATCGGGATGAGCCAGATTTACTGTGTGTTCATGGTGGGCCCCATCGCCTTTATGCTGGGCCGCATTGACCGCAACATCATCGAAGCCGCGCGCGATCTGGGCGCTGGATTCGGGCGGATTTTCTGGAAGATTATCTTCCCCCTCAGCCTGCCCGGCGTGGTTGTCGGCGCGATCTTTGTCAGCGTGATGGTCTTGGGCGAATTTGCGACCTCGGGCGCTTTGTCGGGGCGTAAGGTGAACTTGCTGGGCAATATCATCGTCACACAGGTGGGCTCGCTGAAATGGGCGATGGCATCAGTTACGGGGGTGATCCTGACGGTGGTCATGGGGATGGTTATTGCCGCCTTCCTGCGGATCGTTGACCTGAAGCGGGAGCTGTAAGAGATGGAAAGCCGCGTTCTTAAACCAATGCTTGCTGTCTATGTGGTGGCCTTTATCCTGTTTCTCTATGGGCCGTTCTTTGTGCTGGGAATATTGTCATTCCAGGAGGGCCCAGATGGCGGGCCGCAGTTTCCGATTACGGAATGGTCGACCTATTGGTATCGGCAAATCTTCGGCTTAACACCGCCGTCGCGCATTGCGCCCTTGCCCGTGGGCGAGGCGTTGATCCGCTCGTTGATCTTGGCCTTTATGACGATGGTCACATCGACTGTGCTGGGCGTGATGTCGGCACAGGCATTCCGGCGGAAATTCCGCGGGTCGGGTTTTGTGTTCTACCTGATCGTGCTGGGCATGATGGTGCCGGGCGTCTTGACGGGTCTTGGCACTTCGCTGCTCGCCAACAACGTCTTTGACATCACGCGCCATTGGTACACGACGGCCTTTGCCACCCATGTGGCCTATACCTTCCCCTTCGCCTTCTTGGTGATGCTGGCCATCTTGAACCGCTTTGACGGCTCGGTCGAAGAAGCCGCTTGGTCGCTGGGCGTTAGCCCGTGGAAAACCTTTCGCAAGGTCACTTTCCCGCTCATTTTCCCGGGCGTTCTGTCGGCCATGCTGTTTGCCTTCACGCTCAGCTTCGATGAATTCCCCCGCTCGCTCTTTGCCGCTGGCGGGTCTGAGGATCAGACGCTGCCCTTGGCGATCTACGGCACCTTCTCGGTTGAAATTCACCCCAACATCTTCGCTTTTGGTGTGCTGACCACGCTGTTCTCCTTCGCGCTGTTGTCGGTTTACGGGATTTTGATGGGCCTTTCGGTCCGCCGTGCCCGCAAATTGGCCATGCAGGAGGAGATTGCATGACCATGACCGTGATCGTCACCGGCGCAGGGTCGGGCATCGGTCAAGCTATTGCGCTGCGGTTGGCAGCGGATGGCTACAACGTGCTGGTCAACGATTTTCGCGTGCAGGCCGCGCAGGCGACTGCCGCGCTGATTGGCGCGAAGGCTGTGGCGATTGGTGGCGATGTGTCAGTTGAAGCGGATGTGGCGGCCATGGTCGCTGCGGCAGAAGCGGCTTTTGGCCCCGTGACCCATTTGGTCAACTGTGCGGGCCATGTGCATCAGGGCAAGTTCATTGACCTGACTGTGGGTGATTTTGACCGGATGATCGCGGTGCATCTGCGCGGCACGTTCCTCTGCACACATGCCGTGCTCAGGGGGATGCTGGCGCGTGGTTCGGGGGTGATTGTCAACATCGCCTCGCAACTGGGCCAGATCGGCGGGATCGAACTGGTGCATTATTCTGCGGCAAAGGCAGGGATCATCGGCATGACCAAGGCCTTGGCGCGTGAAGTTTCGGCGCAAGGTGTGCGCGTGAATGCGGTGGCCCCGGGCCCCATCAACACGCCCTTGGTGCGCAGCCTGTCGGAAGACTGGCAACGCGCCAAAGCGGCTGAGTTGCCCTTGGGCCGTTTTGGCGAACCTGAAGAGGTGGCCAATACCGTGGCCTTCCTATGTTCGCCGCAAGCCTCGTTGTTTGTCGGCCAAACCCTTGGCCCGAATTCCGGAGATGTGATGCTATGACCGATGTCGTTTTGATCACCGGCGCAGGAATTGGCATTGGTCGCGCCACGGCGAAGGCCTTTGCCAAGGCGGGCTTTCATGTGGTGGCAACCGATGTGCTGGCGGCTGAGGGCGCGTCAGTCGTGTCTGAGATTGTGGCCGAAGGCGGCACGGCTGAGTTTCATATGCTGGACGTTCGTTCTACCGAAGCGGCGGACGCCGTGGTGGCGGCGGTCGAGGCCAAGCACGGTGGCGTTGATGTGATCGTGGCCAACGCTGGCATAGCGCACCGCGTGCCTTTGGATCAGATGACCGATGCCAAGTGGGATCACACGTTTGACATCGACCTCAAAGGCATCTTCCGCGTTGTGCGCCCCGCTTTGGCGGGGATGAAGCGGCGCAAAAAGGGGGCGATCGTGGCCCTGTCTTCGATCATGGGCGTGGCCTATGGCTGGGACGAACACGTGCATTATTCAGCGGCGAAATCCGGCGTGGTAGGGCTTGTGCGCGGCCTTGCGGTGGAATTGGCCAAAGACGGAATCCGGGTGAACGGCATTGCGCCGGGCTACATCCGGACAGCGCAGCTTTTGTCGAAGGAACATTCCCTCGGCCCTGAAGCTGCCGAGAAGGCGGGGGAGTTCATCCCCATGGGTCGCATCGGTCAACCAGAAGAAATTGCCGATGTCGCCCTGTTCCTCGCTTCCAACGCGGCCCGCTACATGACGGGTCAAGTGGTAGTGGTCGACGGAGGTTTGCTGGTCGGGCGATATTAACCCGGGCAGTAGGAAGAAACGTAAAATCAACTCGGAGGTACTGAAATGAAACACAGTTCACTATCCCGCCGTGGGTTCCTGAAAGGGACCGCCGGCGTTGCCCTTGCTGCGGGCGGCTTGCCCTTCTTGGGCGCGCAGCAAGCCTTCGCTGCTGACCTTGCCAGCCAAGAGCTGCGCACAGTTGGCCTGTCGGTGACCGTGCAGGACCGTATCCTGGCAGAATTCCAGGCGGCTTCGGGCGTTAAGGCCGTGTCGGGCAAAGCCGACATTTTCCCCAACACCCAAACCGAACTGCTGTCGGGCTCGACCGCTTACGACTGCTGGGAAACCATTGGCGAGCGTCTGCCGTCGATCACCCAAACCGGCCTTGTTTCGCCCATCGCCACCTCGGCGTTGACGAACTGGACGGGCGTGGGCGAAAGCTTCCTGAAGGCTGACCCGAAGTGGGACGCCAGCGCGCAGATCGTTGGCCAGATCTACACGGACGAGTCGATGACCGCCCTGAACATGGTCCCGACCGTTTATAACTTTGACTCCATCGGCTACCGCCCTGACCTGGTTTCGGCGGAAGAAGCATCGATGTGGTCCTCGCTGTTCGACCCCAAGTTCAAGGGCAAGACCGGCCTGAACGTCGACCCGCTGATCGCTTTCGGTCAGGCCGTCTTGGCTATGAACGAACTGGGTCTGCTGGAAGTTGCCAACCCGGGCAATCCGGACGCGGCTGCCATCGAAGAAGCAGCCAAGTTCCTGATCTCGAAGAAGAAAGAAGGCCAGTTCCGCGCCCTTTGGGGTGACTTTGGTGAATTGGTTAACCTGATGGCTTCGGGCGAAATGGTTCTGGCTGACGCTTGGCAGCCAGCTGTTATGGCTGTGAAGGCACAGGGCGTTCAGTGCTCTTACGCCACCATGAAGAGCGGCTATCGTGGCTGGGCTATCGGCGTTTCGGCGCTGAAATCCTCGCCCAACCTCGACGCTGTGACGGCTTATGCCGATTACTGGCTGTCGGGCGGCCCGGCTGTGGCTGTGTCGGAGCAGGGCTACTACTCGCCCAACGACAAGGTCAAAGGCATCATGTCGGCCGAAAAGTACGCCTTCTGGTACGAAGGCGCACCGTGGGTTGGCGCGGAAGAGCGCGGCATCAAGGAAGGCGATCTGCGCGATGGCGGTTCCTTGGCGACCCGTGCTGCGAACGTTGCTTACTGGCACCAGTGGCCCGCTGAATACGACCTCTTGATGACCAAGTGGGACGAATTCCTGTCGGCCTAATCTGATAATAAACCGGTCGGGGCTTACGCTCCGGCCGGACCCCTCGTTGCAAGGATAAGACCCGTGGCCTACGACCTTCAGCTTTCCCATATCGGCAAGGTTTATGACAACGGCACGCCCGCCGTCATCGACTTCAATCTGGATGTGGACAAGGGCGAATTCATTGCCTTTCTGGGGCCATCAGGCTGTGGCAAAACGACAACTCTGCGCATGATTGCAGGCTTTGAAACGATCACCTCGGGCGATTTGATGATCCGTGGCAGCCGAATAAACGACCTGCTGCCGGAAAAGCGCCCAACGTCGATGATCTTCCAGAACTACGCGCTGTTTCCCCATATGAACGTGCGCCAGAACATCCGCTTTGGCCTAGAGGTCAAAGGGATGGCTGCCGCAGAAGCGGACCGCAAGGTTGACCGCATCATTGACAAGCTGGGCCTGTCAGACGTGGCCGATATGCGCCCCAACAACCTGTCAGGTGGCCAGCGCCAGCGCATCGCCCTAGCGCGGTCTTTGGTGGTGGAACCTGATATTTTGTTGCTCGATGAACCTTTGGGCGCTTTGGACGCCAACCTGCGCAAAAGCATCCAGAACGAACTGAAACTGTTGCAGCGCGAACTTGGGATCACCTTTGTCTTTGTCACCCACGCTCAGTCAGAGGCCTTGGCCCTGTCTGACCGCATCGTTGTTATGAACGCAGGCCGTGTGGAACAAATCAGCCCGCCGCGCGAATTGTACACCCGCCCGCAAAGCTTGTTCGTCAGCCGCTTTATCGGGGCCAACACGCTTATTCCGGGCGTTGTGAAAGACTTGAACGGCGAAGGCGTCACTTTGGACACAGCCTTTGGCATTTTGACCGGCGAAAAGCATGACCGTTTGGCGCTGGGCGACCAAGCCTCGCTTATCCTGCCGGCTGAATCGGTGGATATTCTGCCTGCCGATGTGTCGCCCGAAGAGGCGCGCAAGACCTATGGCACCAATATGATCCCCTGCCAGATCATCCGCGCGCAACTGATCGGCCATATCCTGCAAATGGCGGTGCAATTGCCCAATGGTGACATCATCGCGGTCGAAGGCCATGCCGACAAGTATCGCGGCCAGTTTGCGGCCGGAGCGCAGGGCTTTGTCGCATGGCAGGCCATGCGGTCCACCGTGATCAAGCACTAGGGGCCGATGATGCGCAAGACAACGGCCAGTGACCTTTCCCGTCAATTGCGCGACGGGCGGCTTGATCCGCTGGATTTGGTCGATCAAGTTTTCGCCCGTATCGCCGAAGTGGGCGATGAAGCCATTTTCACCAAGACCTTGCGTCCAAGGGCCGAGGCTGAGGCGCGCGCTTCGCGTGAACGCCTTCGGGCGGGCAATCCGGCCAGCTTGCTGGATGGGATTCCGGTGGCTTGGAAGGATTTGTGCGATCTGAAAGGCCGCGTCACCACGGCGGGGTCGGTTGTGCTGGCAGATAACCCGCCCGCAGCCCAAGATGCGGCTTTGGTCGCTGCAGGTGCCCGTGCTGGCTTGGTCAGCATTGGTGCGCTGAATATGACGGAATTTGCCTATTCCGGCATAGGTCTGAACCCCCACTACGGCACGCCGCGCAACCCCAACGGAACCGGCCCCGCTCGTGCGCCGGGGGGGTCTTCATCCGCCAGCGGGGTGGTCGTGGCCAACGATATTGTGCCGATATCTTTCGGCACAGATACGGGCGGTTCTATTCGCATTCCGGCGGCGTTTAACGGGGTGGTGGGCTATAAATCCTCGACCGGGCATTACCCGATGCAAGGTGTTTTCCCGCTGTCGCACACGTTAGACACGCTGGGCCCCTTGGCGCATAGCGTCGAAGATTGCGTGCTGGCTGACACGGTGCTGCGCGGGTTGCAAAGCCCAATGGTGCAGGCGGCCCCACTGGCGGCGTTGGATTTTGTGATCCCTGATGCGGTGATGTTTGACACTTTGGCCCCTGCCGTGGCTGCGAATTTCGCCGCTGCCGCTGATCGCTTGGCCAATGCCGGCGCAAGGGTACGCCGCATCGCTTTGCCAGAACTAACCGAAACGCTAGAGTTGATCACCCACCGCGCCGTTCTTGCCGCGGTTGAGGCGTTGGATCTGCATTGGGACAGGATGCACGGCCCCGACGCCGCCCGCATCGACGCCCGCGTGGTGCGGCGCATCATGAATGCCGCGAAAACGACGGCGGTTGATCTGTCGATCCTGATGCGTGAACGCGCGCGCCTGATTGCCCAAGTCACCGCCAAGTTGGGTGATGCGCTGATGATCTGCCCCACCACGCCTTCGGTTGCGATGCCGATCGCGCCGCTGGAAGCCGATCAAGAGGTATTCTTCCGCCACAACGGGTTGACGCTGCGCAACACCTCGCTTGGGAACTTCCTTGATTGGTGCGGCCTGTCGATCCCCAACGGGGTCGATGCTGACCAGATGCCCACGGGCTTTATGATTTCCGCCCCCCATGGCCGTGACAGCGCGGTTCTGGCGGCGGGGCTTGCAATAGAACAGATTGTACGAGGTGCGTAATGGCTGAAGCTTTCCCAACCCTGTTTTCGCCCATCAAACTGGGGCCACTTACGTTGCGCAACCGCATCGCGATGGCGCCGCTGACCCGCCAAATGGCCGAAGCTGATGGCACCCCGACCGATGAAATGGCGGCCTATTACGCGCGCCGCGCGCGGGGTGGGTTGGGGCTGATCATCACTGAAGGCACCTATGAAAATGATGGCGTGCAATCGCGCGCCTATCTATCGCAACCCGGAATTGCGACGAAACAGCATCAGGCCGGATGGGCCAGGGTGTTTGACGCGGTGCATCAGCATGATTGCAAGATCATCGTGCAACTGATGCACGCCGGCCGTGTTGCGGACCCGCGGGTGCTGGGCGGCAAGCCGCCCGTCAGTGCATCGGCCACGAAAAGCGGGGGCTGGACGCTGTATACCGACAGCGATGATGAAAAGAATATCCGCGGGATTTCCGGCCCTTGGCCGAAAGTGACCTTTGGTCCCGCGCGCGAATTGACTGTCGCCGACATTCACCAGATTGCCGATGGCTTTGCAGCAGGTGCGAAACGCGCTGTTGATGCGGGCGCGGATGGGGTCGAAGTGCACGGTGCCAACGGTTATCTGCTGTGGCAATTCATCACCCCAAAGACCAACCTGCGCACAGATGACTTCGGTGGATCGCCCGAAAACAACATCCGCTTTGCCAAACTGGTGGGCGAAAAGGTGCGCGCCGCGATTGGGCCGGATAAGCTGATCGTGCTGCGCCTGTCGCAAGACGGGGTGGATGATTTTGTGGGCGCATGGCCGGGCACATCCTATGCCAAAGCGATTGGCGAAGCGTTAAAGGGCTCGTCCTATGATGCGCTGCATTGGTCAAGCTTCAACTACCTTGATAACCGCCAAACCGATGACGCCACGCCTATGTCCACCGTGCTGCGCAAGGCATCGGGCCTGCCTGTGATCACCAACGGCGGCATCGCCGAGGGCGCGCAGGCCGAAGATGTCTTAACCACAGGAGCGGGCGACATGGTCGCCATTGGCCGCCCGATTTTTGCCCAACCCGACTGGCCCTATATCGTGCGCTCGGGTGCTGCCTATAATTGGGCGGAGTTTGACCGCAAATATGTGGTCCGCCCCCCGATTGATTACGCCATTGCTTATCCCATGGCGCTGACTGACCCGAAATGGCCCACAATCTGACATCTTAGGAGGACACCTTCATGGCTAAAAAGATCTTTTGTGCCTTTGGCACCGATATCGACTCGGTCGCAGGCTGGATCGGCTCTTACGGCGGTGGAGATTCACCGTCTGACATCCAGCGCGGCATCTTCGCCACAGAAGTGGGCGTTCCGCGCCTGCTGCGTTTGTTCAAGAAATACGATCTGAAGACCTCGTTCTTCATTCCGGGCCACTCCTTGGAAACCTTCCCCAAGGAAATGGAAATGATCGTCAAAGACGGTCACGAAGTGGGTGCGCATGGCTATTTGCACGAAAACCCCATCGCCATGACGCCCAGCCAAGAAGAAGACGTTCTGGTCAAGTCGATTGAACTGATCAAGGGCCTGACGGGCAAAGCCCCGCGCGGCTATGTGGCCCCGTGGTGGGAAATGTCGAACTCGACCGCCGCATTGCTGCTCAAGCACGGCTTCACCTATGACCACAGCCAAGGCTACCGTGATTTCCAGCCCTTCTATGCCAAAGTGGGCGACAGCTGGAACACGATAGATTATTCCAAGACCGCCAAGGAATGGATGCATCCCTTGAAGCACGGCAAGGAAATCGACCTCGTCGATATCGCAGCCAACTGGTATGTCGACGATCTGCCTCCGATGATGTTCATGAAAAAGGCCCCGAACTCGCACGGGTTCGTCAACCCGCGTGACATCGAAGAAATGTGGCGCGACCAGTTCGATTGGGTGTACCGCGAGATGGATTATGCCGTCTTCGCCTTTACCATCCACCCCGATGTGGCGGGCCGTCCGCAGGTTCTGCTGATGCTGGAACGCTTGATCGAGTATATCTCGAAGCATTCGGGCGTCGAATGGGCCCCGTTTGAAGATATCGCCAACGACTTCCGCAAGCGCTATCCCTTTGGCGCACCGGCCCGTCCGGAAGTGATCTGATGCAATTGCGGGTGTCGGGCGACCGACACCCGCAAGTTTGACGAGAGTATTATGTGCAACGCCTGCGGCAATCCGGCTGTGCCCGGCCATTGGACGGAAGCAGGGGCAGACACGCCCGGCGACCGTTTGCGCGCGCGTTTCCATCGTGCTGGACTGTTGGACAAAGTGCTGCGCCCCTATGGGCTGACCGCGCATGATGGCGGCGTTGTGCCGGGCATTCAGCTTAGCACCCTGTCGGGCAACCAAAGCATCGTGCCCGACCTAAGCGCTGTCTGGGCCGAGGCCGAGCGTTTGCTGGGCCGCCCGATTGACCCTTTGGACCCCGTGTTCCTGCATGACGACTGACTTTGCCGATGGGCGGATGCGGTTGACGGTTCTGGGTGGCTATCTGGGCTCTGGTAAGACAACTTGGCTGCGCCATCAGTTGCACGTGGGCAGCTTTGGCCCCGTGCATGTGATCGTGAACGAAGCCGCCGAGACGGGTGTTGACGACGTGCTGCTTGCAGCGGCATCGGGCCTGACGCTTCTGGCAGGTGGGTGCAGTTGTTGCACGGGGCGGCAGGATTTGATCGATGCGCTGCGGGGGCTGTGCGATCAGCGCAGTCGGAAAGCCTCTGATGAGCAACGCTTGCAACGCATCGTGCTGGAGACCAGCGGCTTGGCCGATCCGGGGGCGATTGTGGCCGCCATTCAGGGCGACCCCGTCTTGGTCAACCATATCGTGATTGAACAGACGATTGTGGTGGTCGATGCCCTCCACGGCTTGGCGCAATTGCAAACTGAACCGCTGGGCCGCCGCCAGATCGGTGCGGCGGATCAGGTGATCTTGTCTAAGGTTGACGCGGTTGACCCTGCCAGCCTGACCCTGCTGCGCGCCACGCTGCGGGCTTTGAACCCAAGTGCGCCGCAATCGGCTGCTGTGTTGGGCGCAGCGCAACCTTTGCCGGATTTGGCCCCCGATGCACAGGCCCCCGCCTTGCCCCCCTTGTCAGATGACGACACGCGTGGCACGATTTTTCCCACGCGCCTGAAGATCGACGACAGCATCGACTGGTCAGCCTTTGCCCTATGGCTTTCGGCCCTGCTGCACGCGCGGGGCAATGATCTAGTGCGCGTGAAGGGCGTTCTACCCACCCCTGCGGGAAGGCTTTTGCTGCAAACCGTGCGCAAAGTGGTTCAGTCGCCTGAAATTCTACCCGCGCAAGAAAATCAATCCGAAGACGGCACCATCGTCTTTATCGGCCGCGGTTTTCGCCAAGAAGATTTGCAAACTTCGCTGCGGCGCTTTGCTGGCCGGCCCACTGGGCTGGGGCAAAAGACGTAAGCGCGGCAAAGGGCACATCCTCTGATCGTGGACATTTTAGGCCCGCCTCCGGCGAAGGGCGTCGGCAATCCCCACAAAAGCAAGGGATTTCAAAAGAGGAACCCTCTCTTCAAGATGCATTAGGAGATTTTGCTTGAAGACAAGCAGATCCACTAAGACGCAGATCACCGCGGATGTTCCAAATCATTCGGCGACGGACAAAACCCGTAGATCATGGCAAATAACGCCCCCGCCCGGTGTGGGGTTGGCGGCGCATTTGGGATGTTATGAAAGCCAAACTGGTGCCGCTGAAGGGACTCGAACCCCCGACCCCATCATTACGAATGACGTGCTCTACCAGCTGAGCTACAGCGGCACTTTCTGGTGAGGCTCGTCCTA
>Ga0209550_10003812_pt1 | contig 14305 bp, 15 predicted proteins | sample LauGreSuBDMM15SN_2_FD_187567 | JGI IMG/M metagenome (GOLD analysis project Ga0209550, IMG submission 187567) | Freshwater lake microbial communities from Lake Michigan, USA - Su13.BD.MM15.SN (SPAdes) (version 5) | ecosystem: Environmental > Aquatic > Freshwater > Lake | place: Lake Michigan...
ACGCGCCGGTCCGATCAGACCACGGACGCGGCGTCCTCCGAGATGCTCTGAGAGATCGTACAACGTACCGAGATAACCTCCGAGATGCTCTGAGAGATCGTACATGGTACAGTGTACCGAGAGATCGTACTGGCCCGTGACCGTTGCCGCATGCCGGCACGCGGCTGGGCTTGTCCGTGTGCCTCGTCGCGTTGCCGGGGTAGAAGCGTACCCACAACCCAGGCGTCTCGTCTAGGGGTAGCGACGGTCTAGAGCAAGAGCTCTAGGCTTAAGGCTAATCGAAAAGGCTTAGGCTAATCGCTCTATCGACACCACAATCTCAGCTTACCATGCGTGTTGCACGGAGGCAACGAAGCCCAGAACGCCCTGCACACGTCACGAAAGTGCGACTCCCCCGTGCCAGCGCAACCCAACACGAGACGCTCACCCTCGAGAAAGTCCCGACGCGCACGCTCTCTGATTGGGCTCAAGGATGCACTTGGCGCACGATCCTTGGCTGATGCGGAGGCCGACGCTCCCCGAGCCACCGCAGAGACGAGCGCCTTGGACCGCTGTGCGAGGGCTAGTGCCGACCAAAACGCCGACGAGGTGTTCCGCGCACAGAGCTCGTACAGAGTGCCTGGCTCTGTGCCTGGCTCGTACGAGGTGCATGGTGCGGCGGCCTTGCCAATCTTTGGGTGCGCCATCTGCATGCCGTGGCTGCACGGGTTGGCGCTCCACGTGGTGAGCGGATGGCAGAGTACGTGGCCATCCTCGCCCTCTGCCGGGTATCTGCTAGTAGGCGTGCCCTCGGGGCCATGCTGAGGGCCGTGCTCGGCGCCGACGAGGCGGGGATCGCAAGCGCGGAAGGGCACGCACACGATGGGGTCGTCGCTGGCGGTTTGAGCCTCAGCGAGGGCGGCAGGGATCGCAAGTCGTTCGAGGCCCACGAGCAGATGGCTCAGCACCGTCTTGGCACGAGCGCACCGAAGAGCCTCGTCCATACACATGGTGGCGTTCGACTCTGGCCACGGCTGGCCATCGACCACGTCCGCCACGAGGGCGGCCCATGTGTTGGTGATCTGCGGCGGGGCGAGGCTCTGGTGCCCGCGCGAGGACGACCACGGCATGTGAACGATCACGGGCTTCGCCGAGCGGATGCGGCGCTTGGCTGCAGCCAGGCTCCAGTCGGGACCTGCCGCGGTGTAAAAGAGTCTGGACTGGTAGTCAAGCACCACGCCGAAGCGCGTCAAGTTACGCGCCAAGACGAAGCTGAAGAGCCACTGGTCGCTGCAACGACGACGGACTGGCTGGCCGCAGAGCTGGTCGCGGACTGGTGCAGCATCGACCGCCGCACGCACAAGCTCGGCCAGATCAGCAGCAAAGCCGATGATCCCTCCGGTGTTAAGGTATCGATGCTGCTCATCGTCACCGACCGCTTGAGTGGCGGCCATCTCCCAGAAGCGCCTGTCCGCCGTCGGTTGGTCGGAGAAGTTGGGTTCCGCGGCGAAGCAAATTCGTGCCTTCGTCGCCAAGAAGCGCGACAGCGCAACGTCGCTTGGCTGAGCGACAAACGTGTCGTACGCATCGACCACCATGACGATCGCCTCCGGGCACTGCCCATCGAGGTGGCGTTGAAGGAGCAGCGGCTTCGAGGCGAGCGCTGTGCTCTCATTCTTGATGTGCAAGGTGCGCACTGTGTAGCCATGCGCGGAGGCTGTGCGAGCGAATGGGAGCGTGGGCGCGAGTGGAACCCTGTCCGCAAAGGTGACGATATGCAGATGATCACGGCGGCCGTGGCATTGTCGCAACGTGCGGCTTATCAGAGGAGGCTGCTCCTTCGCATCGTTGTTGGCTGCTAGTGGCCAAAGGGTCGAAAAGCGAGAGTCCATGTGGCGACCCACAGCGTCAACACGTTGCTTGCTTGTGCAGTTCTGATGATATAATTCGCCCGAGAGTAAACGAATCTTGCATGCATGTGCGAACAAAAGGCACTTGCAGGAGATCGTCTGCGTAGGATTACGGATTCGGCGCACCGATCCCTTTTTTTGCATGCATTGGAGGCCGCGACACATATGGAGACTGAGCTGGCGAACCCGGCCATCCGCCGGCTGCCATTGCGCGAGGCCACGCTGGTGCGCTCGGCCTGTGCGCTGCCGTCGATCGCTGCGATTGCCGAGGAGCTCGTGCTCAACGCCCTCGATGCTGGCGCGAGTGAAGTGAGCGTCTCGGTCGACGTGCTCGGTTGCTACATCCAGGTCCGTGACAACGGCTGTGGCATCGACCTCGACGGGCTACGCATGATCGGCGACCGGCATGTGACCTCTAAGCTGGCCTCGCTTGCTGATCTCGATTCGGGTGAGGCATTTCGAACCTTTGGCTTTCGCGGAGAGGCGCTTCACATACTCTCGACTGTCAGTGTGCTCGAGATCATCTCATGCGCAGCCGCGGCGCCTTCCTCGACCCACGCCGCCGTGCTGCGTTTCGGTCTGCGGCAGTCCGTTGGCCCGGCACACGAGGTGCGAGCGGTGGGCACCACAGTCACGGCGAGAGATATCTTTGCGAACCGATCCGTCTCGCGAAAGCAGCATCAGCGACCCGGGGCCGCGGCGGCCGAGGTGGAGCAGGCCCGCTCGCGCCTGATGGCGCTCGCCATCGCGCACCCGGCGGTGGCTCTCCGGCTGCACGACCTCGGGTGCAACCTCACCGTCTTGCGCACGTCCATCACCTCGTCGCCTCTCAGCAGCCTGCGCGCCAGCCTCGGCGAGCTCGAGCCCCCACCGATGGCGCCCTTGGCTTTCATGCACGCGGGCTTCTCGCTCGAAGGCTTCGCGGCCGTCCCGCCAGCCGGCCACCGCAGCCGCGAATGCCAGCACCTATTCCTCAACCAGCGGCCGCTCAGCCCACGCACCGAGCTTCACCAGCTTCTCGAAGCCGCCCTGACCAAGGTCGCCCTTGCACTCACCGCAGCGTCGGCTCCAACGGCCGGTGGCTCGGCGCAGGCGCCGACCAGCGTGCCGCATGCAGCCTTCGTCCTCTTCCTGCGCTGCCCACCCTCGTGCTTCGACTTGACGCTCGAGCCCGACAAGTCGGACGCGACCTTTATCGACGGCGGCCTGACCGCATCGCTCACACTCGTCCAGGCCATCACCCGCTTCGTGAGCATGCACTGCGAGCCTGCCCTCTCCACGCACGCTGCGTCGCGCCTGATCGAGGCATGCCTGCCCACGAGTAGCCGCCGAAGCGGCGGAGGGGGCGGCGCACGCAGCGGCTCCGCCTCCGCGACCGCGGGCACCAAGGGCACCAAGGGCAGCGGGACGGGCAGCCGCAGCAGCGGGGGCAGTCGCAGTGCGAGCGCGGCAACCGGCAGCAGCGAGGGGGGCGGGGCCGCAGGCAGCAGCGAGGCAGCGCGAATGCCACCGTCATCGCTCGCCTCGCAGCTCGGGCTCATGGCACCCCTGGCGCCCATCACGGCGCCTCTGAAGGCTCCCAAACGTCCGTTCGCGCCTCTCGCCACCATTGCGCCGCGCCAACGGCTCAACACGGTACCGGTAGGAGAGGGATCCGAGTCCGCAAGGAGCGCGCTCGCCTTCGGAAGCATGTTCGACCCCCAGCTCCCGTGGGAAGCAGAGGCCGACACGCGCACTCAGGCTGGGCCTGCGAGCGCCCTTCCGGGCGCCCCGATGACAGCCGCCGTCGTGAGCACCGCGCGCCTTGAACGGCTGGTCGCTTTCGCTCAACTCGAGCGAAAGTTCATCCTCGCGACCGCCGACCACGCCCTATACGCCATCGACCAGCACGCGGCGGATGAACGAGTGCAGTTGGAGGCCTTGCTACGGGCGACGGTGCAGCCGTGCGGCCGGCCCCTCGCTGGGAGTGTGGGGGAACGCGCGCTGCGACCTCCCGCTAGGCTCGTGCTCACTCCGCATGAGCACGCCATGCTGCGCCGCCACCGCGCGCGACTCGCCGAGTGGGGATGGCGGCTGCGAGAAGAAGGAATGGACGCGCGCACGCTCATGCTCGACGCCATGCCACAGCTTCAGTCTGTCGACTTGGGCGAAAGGGCGATGCTCGAGTACGCGCAGGCTCTCGAGGACACCGCGGGCGGCAGCACACTCGCGCCCCCGGCAGTGCTCCGCGTGTTAGCCTCCAAGGCGTGCCGGCGCGCCATCATGTTCGGCGATACCTTGAGCGTGACGCAGTGCCAGGCGCTGCTCGAGGAGCTCGCGCGCTGTGAACAGCCGTTGCAGTGCGCGCATGGCCGTCCGACGATCGCACCGCTCGTCGACTTGGCGGCGCTGCGCCTGCCCGAACGGATGGAGGGCGATTTGTGAGCCCGTGATGGCGTGAGAGACGAGCCGCGTGGACAAAGACGCGGCCGAGGCCTCGAGGAGCGGCGGGAAACACCGCGCCTCGGTCCAGCCATGCCAAAGCGCTCACGCCCCGGTGACGTGTACAAGCGCGCCCAGCCCCGCTGGGGAAACGTGTCGCTTTCCGACAAATGAGGGAGACCGTGTGCAGCCGAGTTGCATGCATGCATGCGTTCCTCATCGCGCCCCGTTACGTTTCTATTGTTCAGCGTCAGACCGAGAAACGCAAATTGGACTGTGAGAGTGTCTTTGGCATCTTCTAGTCCCAGCTGGCACCGTTGTCGTCACCATTACCTACTAGACCGCCACCGGCACCACCAGCACCACGACCACCACCACCTCCAATGCCATCGCCGACCGTCTCACAGCCTCAAGCTTCGGCTCCAACGAGAGCAACACCAGCAGTGAGGCGGCAAGAGAATCCCTTTCAGCCATCGCATCCATCGGTTAGGAAGCAGCGTGGCGGGGAAGAGGAGCCATTTCCTCCACGCGAGGGCTGGCGACGGCCACCGCTGCAGCCATCCGTCGCCGAGTCCCATCACTCTCCTCGAAGGCGACCGAACAGCCCAAAGCCGCATTGCGCGTTGCCACCTCCGCTCGCCTTGCGAGGATGCTTCCAGCCAGTCCGCGTGCGATCGCGAAGCACACCGGCTTCGAGGAGCGGCGGCGATGACGCGCGCGGGAGTGGCCACGAGAGCCCACGAACTCGTTCGCCGAGGGCAACGCCAATGGCATTGACCAAGGGGCAACTGCAGCACAAACATGGCGGCAGCGCCGGCGTCGCCGTCGGTGGCACGAGTGGCAGCGCGGGCTTGGTGAGCCGCAGTCGCAACGGCCGCGATCGGCGTGAGCCTTACCACATGCACATGAGCCTGAGCGATGTTCATTTCCTCATTCGGGCCTCGGACCGCAGCGCCGCCGCCTACTTACGCACCGAGCGGCGCTCGCCATGCGGCAACGATTGGCTCCTACCCCTAGAGATCTTGCTTGCGCGGCAGGCATGTGCACGGCGCGACGCGGACTTGGAAGCGGAGGCCCTGCGGCGCGAGCAAGAGGAAGCGGCCGCCCAGCGCGCCCGAGAACAGGCTACGCGCATCCTCGAGGCAACCCTCGAAGCGGTGCTTGTCGACGCCCTCAGTTCGAGTCTCGAAGAATGGACGGCGCAGGTGGCGTACGACATATGGGTCGATCAGAAGGCGGGCTTGGCGAGCGAGGCCGCCCTTGACTTCCTGCTGTCGAGCGCCATGACTCACTGTGGTCTCATGCTCATCTTTGAGAGCGGGGGGGATGGCGGGCTCCTTGTCGCTTGGGTGGCAGAGGTGGATCGTGCTCTGCAGCGGGAGGCCTTCGAAGCATACGCCACGGCTGAGAGGGAGAAGAAGGAGAAGCTGCAACGTTTGCAGATCGAAGAGGAGGAGAAGGCGAAGAATCGCGCGGAGGCGATGGCGAAGAGCAAGGCGCTCAAAGGAGGTAGCACGCGCCAACTGACGAAAGAGTTGTAAAGTCAAAAGTGATTAGTGTTCATGTAGCGCACGTTCCCGCCCGAGGCATCCGATCGGATACACGACATTCGATTAGGCGAGTTCGCAATTCTGCTCGCCCGAATGTGCTGCGCTCGTACCGGGAACGCCGCGGCCACGCCGTTACTAGAAGCTAGAACCCAGAGCGAGACGACGCCGACTACAGCAGTATACAAGGCGTCCGAAGTGCCGACGTTGCCTTGAACATGGGCTGCGACATAAGGCATTGACCCAGGACCTAAGGCGGCCTTCTACATAGTACATACAAGTAGATGTACTGTCTAGGCCTAGAATTCGGCATCGACCTTCACCTTGATCGGGCCCTTCTTGGACTGACGTCCCGGCAGCAGAGAAAACAACCTCTTCGTCATCGAGGGTTTGTGCACAGGCGCCGCTGATCTTGCAGCAGGCGCCGGCGACAGTGAGCGCACCGGTGAACGAGGTGAACGAGCGCCAACCGGTGCATGAGCGCCATGGCGAGCGCCGTCCGGCGAGCGTATCGCTTTCGGCGAGCGTATCGGTGAATGAGTCGATACGAAGTCGCTGTTGATGTCGTCGCCGTCGTCGGCGTCGATCGCTGCGAGCGCCCAACTATGCAGTGCATCCGAGCCGAACTTGCCATCCTCGTCACCGTAAGTGTCCAGAGCAGCAGGCTCACCAGAGACGGTGTTTTCGCTCAGGCGCCCCGTCGACTGCCACACACGCGCCGTGCTGGCGACTTCAGAGGCGAACGCCTCGGCGCCGCCGATACGGTACATGCTTCTCTCAAAGTCCGAGAGTGGCTGAGGCAGTGAAGGGGTGACGGCGCTCTGGTATGGAGACCCCAGATTGGTAGTGTCACCGTCAGCAGCGTGCAACTCACGTAGCCTCGGCAGTTCAATTACAGCAACATCACTTCCATTCTGCGCAGCTTCTTGTGCGGCGCGGTACCGGGCCAAGGCGGGTAACAAATTCTCCTTTTCCAACTCCTTCTCACGCAACAATTTCTCCTTTTCCGACTCGGTCTCCACAGCGGACGCAGGCAGCTTTTCCATCGGTGTTGCAGGTAAGTCTCGCTCGCCACCAAAGAAGATGTTGACGAAGACATTCTTATCGGCGCGTTTGCCACCGCGATGGGCACAGCACCCAAACATTGCCTTTGCTGCTCGCCTGCACAACACACGATACACTCAAACGTGTTGAGAGGCGCCGCCCCGCATGCAAATGCGAAGTAGACTTGAGACCATAACTGAACCTGCGACTTCACGATAGCGTACTGGAGGGGGTTTTCTACATGCGTCGCAAGGACACTCCTAAAAAGGTCGCCTTGCTTGACAAAATCGGCGATGCCGTCGGCCGACCGGCGCTCCTACGCGGGCGAGCTGTGGCGCATGCCGAAGGAGCTCCTCTCGCTGCCCGAGGCCGATCGCAAGCTGCTTAGCAAAGAGTACGTTATCGAGTCACCGCCAGGCGGCTTCGCCGAGAACGCTCTCACGCAGCAGGCGCCAATCTCGCTTGCCGAGGAAGCACTCGTGATCGGGACGCTGCTCATCGTCATGGGCGGGCCGCTGCTGCTGCTGCCGACTCTGTTCCTGTGCCTGGTCTTCGGCTCGTGGACATCGGTTGTCGCGTGGGTGCTTGTGGTTGCCCTGCTCGCCATGCACCCGCTGCCGGAATGCTCGAAGGCTGCGCGCGAATCCATCTTTGCGACCGCCCTGTACAAGTATTTTACGTACCGCTTCGTGTGGTCAGGCGACGCGCGCGAAAAGGCCGAGGCCGCGCCGGCGTGGATCGGCGCCGGCCCTCCGCATGGCGTGCTGCCCTTTGCGAACGTGCTCTCGATCCCGGCGATCAACACCTTCGCGTGCCGTCACTTCGTAGGAGCAGGCGCGAGCGTAGTGGAGAAGACGCCCTTCCTGCGCTACATGAGCCTGTTCGGCATGATCGACGTGAGCGCGCGCAGCATCACCAAGGCGCTCGCTCGCGGCACCTGCGTTGGCCTAGTACCCGACGGCATCGCGGGCATCTTCCGGACGAATGCGAGAGACGAGGTTGTCAAGCTCAAGGAGCGCAAGGGGATCGCGAAGCTGGCGCTGCGCACGGGCACGCCCATCGTGCCCGCCTACTCCGTCGGCAACTCGCGCGCCTATACGGCCGTCTTTGACCGTTGGGGCCTTCTTGAGATCGTCTCGCGCAAGGCACAGGCCTCGATCTTTCTCTACTTCGGCCGCTTCTACCTGCCCATCCCGCGCCGCGTAAACATCACGATGCTCATCGGCGAGCCGATTATGGTCGACAAGGTGGAGGAGCCCACGCCCGCGCAGATCGATGCGCTGCACGAGCGCTATCTGATGGAGATGAAGGCCCTATTTGATCGGCATAAGGGGTCGCTAGGGTGGGGGCACCTCAACCTCATCTACGAGTGAAGTTAAGCGGCAGTCTGTCGACCCCTCTTGGCTGTGTGGCCTTTGACGATGTTGGAGAGGTGGTCACGGTGCTGTGGGGAGATGGCCGTTTTTGGAGCATGCGGAGAGCATTGGATACTGTAGGATTCCTAGGTCCCGAGCTCAAGGAAGACTGTGCTGTGTGTAGCTCTCACAACACTGTATAGGTGTGGCTCAAAAACAACTCGCAGTCGAGCCGATTTGCCCTCATGGTCCATCCGTTCACGGCGAAAACGCCGTTCCGGGCACCCCCGGTGAGTTGCGTACCCAAGTTGCGAGAGCCAACACAGGAGTGCGTGTGGTGCCTGCGCTGTCAAGCGCGTCGTGACTCGCGTCCCCGGCCATCGCTGCGAGCGAAGCGCACCGCAGCACACCCCACGGCCGTGACCCCGGTTGCCTCCCCAAACGCCTCCGCAGGCTGTGCCACCATGTCGGGCATGTACCCGCCCACGCGGCCAGAGCTCACGGGCGAGCCCAAGGATGCTTTTGCCGTGCACATGGAGGTGGACACGCAGGTGCGCGAGTACCTGATCGCCGTGGAGCAGGTCAAAATCATGCAGGCCAAGCTCAAGGCCTGCTACGAGAAGTCCGGACCCAACCACTTTGAGGACTGCAAAGAGCTGCGCGAGACGTTGTGGGAGAAACTCAACACGCCCAACTATGGCGCACCCGGCCCGTCACGATCGGTACGTGCGCGCAATCGCGCGCCCTCGCGCAGGAGCCCCGCCACCCTCCCATCGCGCACACCCACGCTCACCCCGCCATTGCTTCCCACGCGCCGCGCAGTCGTCCAAGTACATGATCAACAACAGCTGAGAGGCGCAGCGGCTTTTCTGGGCCTTTGGCGCCTTGGCTATTGCGCATGGACGGTGCGCGCCGAGGGCAGGCTCGCCCGTCGGGGTACGGGCGTCGTCTCAACTGGCCTCCGTGGAACCGCGGCCGTTAGAGAGCCCTGATGTTGGCAGGAGTGCCCTCGCGGCGCCGCATGCGCGCGACTGGAAAGTGGATACGCGCCGCTTGACCCCGACGGGTACTCTACATCGTAATTAACGTTTTCAAACCGGCTGTGCCGCTCGTAAAAAATAAAAGAACAGGCAAAGGGCATGACAGGCAGCTGGAGAACTGCCGCGTGCGCGCAAGCTTTTATTGGGCGGTTAAGGCGTAGATGGCACGCCGCAGCCTCTGACGCCTGTCGCCTGTGCCTCGGGCGGGAGCGAGCGCGAAGCCGCACGCGCGCGCACCAGCCACATAATACGCGGGTCTCGCCTCTCGGGTCGATGCGCGAGGGCCCTGGCAACGCCGCGGACCCGGCCGCCGCCCACTCGGCCCGATGCACCCACGCTGCGAAGCAAGCATGCAGGCGACGCCCGGGACGGCGCCTCCGGCTCACGACTGCGCGATCTTGGAGATGGCCGCTTCCCGTACGAGCGTGGCGCACCTGTCGAGGTCGTCGACGGCCTCCTGGCACTTGAACACCTTCTCGCCCGCGGGGGCACCGCGCATCGTCTGATAGCACAGCAGCACCGCCTGCCGTTGCTCCTTGCACATCATATCCATTTTTGGCGCGCGGTACTCGCGCGCCTGCAGCGCCTCGATGCGCTTGCGCAGCTCGCGCTCCTGCTGTGCATTCGCACGCTGCTGCTCCTCGAGCTTGTCCTGTCGCTCCCCCGACTGCTGCACCGCCTGCGCACGCAGAGCGACGGGAGCATGTCAGAGAGCATGCCATCGTGTGTGCGTGCCGCTCCGCGGCGGCCTCGAGGCGTGGACACACCTGCTGCTGCATGGCGTCGTAGGCGCCCTTCTGGTAGGCCTGCTGCAGCAGCTCGTTCAAATCCTGCATCGACCTCGGCGCCTCCTCTCGCGGCGCCGTGGCATTCAGCAAGCCCGGCGTGACCTGGGGGCAGCGGCGCGGCGCAAAGTGGGTTCAAGTCTCTGTGTGCGTGCGTTGGGCAAGTGGGAGGGGGTGGCGCTGATGGGTGTGGCTGGTACACGGCGGGAGCGGCGCACCCGCACGCCGAATCCACCCGGCGCCGGCGCCGACGCGCCAGCGCTCTCCGACGCCGCCGACTGTCGATTGCCCATCGTGGTCAAGCGAGACAAGTCAAGTCAGCTCAAGTGAACTTCGCGGTTTCATGTTCACAGCATCGAGCTCGACGACAAGAGGACAAGAACACACAAAATTGCAGTACGGCCATACGTCAACAAACGATTTCTGAATCGCGAGTGAATCCGTCCAACGATGCAGAAATCAACGCCGCAGATGGCGGTCGTCTCGCTGCTCCTGTTCTCTGTCCCTGCCGTATCTGCGACGGAGGGAACTCTCGCGTGTGCCGTCGTGGCCTGTACCGGTGCGGCGCTTTCCACGAGCGGCCTAGCCACGCTCGTTGACCCGTCATGGAGGGTATCCAGGAAAGATTCTCGACGCGAGCGAAAGGATGCGGCTGCAGACAAGCGCAAGGAGGCGCATCTGTCGCTGCAGCCGGCCGTCGGCGGCCTCGCTCTTGTCAGCTGGGGCGTGGTCAAGCTTGCCGTGCTCAGGAGTGCGCCCAACCTCGTGCACGACCTCGCGAGGGTCAACTTGGTCGTGGTGATGGCTCTGTGGCTTCGAAACGGCAAGCGACTCGGCCGGTGGCTGCCCGGTCTGCCCGAGCGCGCCGTCTCCATCCTCGCCGGCCTCTACGCGTGCATCGGCCTCGGCCTCAAGGGCATTCCTCGTCCCGGGTCCGACCGCTTCCCCGACCGCTTCCTCACGCACGTGATGAAGCCCGGTGCCCCGCTGCACCTGGCATGAGCCGACGCTCGCCCGCTTGTAACATATTGAGCCAGCCCCGGCTCTGTATCCTTTGTAATCTTGACCACGTGTCACAGCCCGTGGAGAGCATTGGCCCGACCGGGCCTCAGCCATGGCGCGATGTACATACGCTCTCCGCGCGCGCCGGCGGCCCGGCCCGGGGTCGCGCGCGAATCCGAGAATGACTGAGCAGTCCGGAGACGAAGGTTAGAGTAGCTCTCATGCAATTTCGACCGCGTCCGCGAAGTTTTTTTGAATATATTTAAGAACCCAATAGTGATGGTGCTTGCGCCTTCGCGCGCGCGTGGGAGATCGATCCCGGCAACTAACATCGTGCGCTGGCGCGTCGGCTTCGGCTTCGGCGATGCTGGCATGGCGTTTACTAGTTGTAATTGAACGCAATCTCATGGATGGTCGAGTCGTTCGCGTCTAGGCCGAGCGAGTTCATCCGACGGCCCATCTTCTCGTTGCGCACCGGTGCCAGCTCCGGCATGCTCATCACGTGCGGCACGACGACGGGCGGCGGCTCAGGCTTGCGCAGCTTCGCTTCGAGGACGGTGCGGTCGACTGGCTTGACGTCCAGCGGGCGATGCGCGGCGAAGGCCTGCTTTGAGCATGAGCCTTGGCGCAGGTGCAGAAAAGGTGCAGGTCTCCTCGAGCGTGCTTCTGTCCATCTCGAGCTGTAGCCGGTTATCGGGTCGGAGTTGCCCTTGAGACCTGCGAAGCATGCCCACTCGTTGCACGACCGTCCTTTCTGCAGGTTGGGTGCGGGCGCATAGCACGGGTCCGGGTACAGCGACTTGGTCGACATGTGGTAGTCGAGCAGCTCGCGGTTCGCAAAGGTGGCGTACGAAGGCCGATGCGTCTGAGATAGCCGGTCCTCCTTGCTGACCCAGCGTTGCCAACCAATTAGGTTGGCACCGTCGGCGGCCTCAAAGGCCTTGACGACGCCATCCAATGGCATAAGGAGTCGAGCTGTGTGTGATCGAGCCCCGCCGCGTCTGGCGATATGAGCACCATGGATCACTTCGAAACGGCGCAAACTTGCTGGAAAGAGATAGCCGCAGACAATCGGTGCAGGTGCACCTCGGAAGTTTGCCGAAACCGTCATTGCCGTGTAGGGATATCAAGTTTAGGCAGAATGCGTTCGATGAGGACGCTCTCGTTGATGATCCTGCTGCTCCCTTGCACCGTGGCGATCGCCGCCGTCGACGCGTCGACGCGCCTGCTACCGTTGCGCCCACTCGTACACCTGCCAGCGCGTGCTGCCGTCGCGCATCTTTCCGTCAGCATGCCCGAGTCCACGGAGCAGCTCGAGCAGTGGCCGACTGAACTGCTTGGACCTTGGGAGCTGCGCACGACGCAGCCGGGCTCGAGCAGCCGCATGTGGGTGGAGCTGGCCGACGATAGGAGCTGCTCGTGCAGCGCCGCCGTCGGCAAGGGCAGCCGCTGGCACGCGATACGCCGAGGTGGCAAGTGGCAGCTGAGCTTCGTGCTGCTGGACAAACTGAAGCGGGAAGTCAAGTACGAGGGCGAGGTGCGCGAGGATGACGGGACGTCGTCACGCCGGCTGGTGATCGCAGGATCCATCAACGGCCCGCCGCGGCGCATGGCCGGCCTCTCGGGCGCGGCCTTGAAACTGCAGCTCGAGCGCGGCGAGAAAGTGGGCGAGTTCGAGGGCTGGCGCTTGGAATGATCGTTTAGGGAGGAAAGACAGGAGCGGCTAGGTTGCATGGCGAGCGTTGGCGCAGACAAGGAGAGGGGCAAGATGCGCGTGGAGCGATCTGAGAGACACTCGACGTAGGTCGTAGCGTAACGTACGGTACAACGCTCAGCGCTCTCTGTGAACGCTTACTTGCGCTTGCGAAGCACAGACGTCCTCAGAAATCACCTCAAGCCGCAGGCAGCTGTTCCGCTGTTCACGCCTCTCCGCGTCTGTGAGCACAGGGGTCTGCAACGCCGGGTTCACGAGACGAATGGCGGCCGCCGCTCCAAACGAGCCGAACCTGATCAGAGTGGACGGAGCACCGCCGGGAGGGCCGTCGGCAGCTCTACCTCGCTCTCCTGATGCCGCAGCCGTCGCGCGAAAGCTCAAGCAGGCGATCGTGCAGTTCATGCATGGCGATTCCGACGAGCGCCTCGTGGCTGCCAGGGCGCTGTACGACACGGCGGGCGTGAGCATCGTCATGTGCAGGCAGCTGCTACAGGAGGCGGGCGCGGCGCTCGTCGCGGGGCTCGACGAGCAGCTGACCAACGACAAGGCGTTCGTGCTCGTCGTGCTGCTCACGCTCAAGCGGATCGCCGGCCACCTGACGATGGAGGTGAACGATCTGAGAGTCGCGCCGCCGCTGGTCGCGCTGTTGCGGTCGTCCACAGCGTCACTCCGGCGCCACGCCGCCGCCTTGATCGAGCTGCTCTGCGCCGAGGACGAGGCGGCCAAAAGCTTGCTCAACGCGGGCGTCGCTCCCGTGCTCTTGCGGCTCGCCCTCGGCGAGCGTGGTGATGGCGACGACGGTGGCGGCGGTGACGACGCCGGTAGCGGCGGGCAGGGCGGAGACGCCGATCGCAGCAGCGGCCACGGCCGCCGCCGCCGTGGCGGCAGCAGCGACGACGGCGCAGGCATCAGCAGCGGTGCCGCCGTGTTATGCGCATGCACGGTGCTATGCCGCCTTGCAGAAGACCGAGACACGCGCTACCAAGTTTCGTCTGCCTTTGTCGAGCACACGGGCCTCGTGCTCGCGCTCGTGGCGCCTCTCGAGTACGATGCGCCCGCGGAGGCCAAGCAAGCGCAGCAGCAGGTGCTCCGCGCCATCGCCGCCCTCGGGGTGATAGGAGAGATCAAATCGTCCCTCGCGGCAGAGGGCAACTTCATAGGCCTGCTGTTCCAGCTGCGTGACTCGGCGATCGCGGGCGTGCCGGCGCTCGCGCACGCGATCGCGGCACACTGGGATGACGACTTCCTCGGATGGGCCTGGCAGACGTGCGCCTCGTGCAAGCAGGTGCGCAGGATGGCCACTCTGAGGGCTGACGAAGCTCTGAGGGCTGACGAAGCTCTGAGGGCTGACGAAGCTCTGAGGGCTGACGAAGGGCGCTCTTCTTCTCTTGATTGCCTCTCTCTCCTCTCCCCCGCTCCTCCTCCTGCCGTGCATGCAAGTGCTCACCACAGCGCTCTCTATTGCCTCTCTCTCCTCTCCCCCGCTCCTCATCCTCCCCCCCTCCTCC
>Ga0209550_10003813_pt1 | contig 14304 bp, 13 predicted proteins | sample LauGreSuBDMM15SN_2_FD_187567 | JGI IMG/M metagenome (GOLD analysis project Ga0209550, IMG submission 187567) | Freshwater lake microbial communities from Lake Michigan, USA - Su13.BD.MM15.SN (SPAdes) (version 5) | ecosystem: Environmental > Aquatic > Freshwater > Lake | place: Lake Michigan...
CCCTTTTCCAAATCACTCAGCCCTCGTCCCAACACCTTACATGGCCCTTAAAATCCGCCTCTCCCGCATCGGTTCCACCCACAATCCGATCTATCACATCGTGATCGCCGAAGCTCGCTCCCGTCGCGATGGCGCCGCCACCGAGGTGCTCGGCACCTACAATCCCCGCGCCAAAAAAGATTCCCTCACCCTGAATCTTGCCCGCGCCGATTACTGGCTCTCCAACGGCGCCAAGCCCACCGACACCGCCCACAGCTTGATCAAGACCGCGCGCAAGGCCGCCGCTGCCTCAGCCGCCGCGCCCGCCGCCTGAGCCTAGACAAAACTCATCGCCCCTCTCGCGCCCCGGATTCATCATCCGGGGCGTTTTCGTTTCCACCCATGCCGCTCCACATTGATGTGCTCACGCTTTTCCCGCGTATGCTTGAGGGTTTCCTCGCCGAGAGCATGCTGGGGAAGGCCCTCGAGGCGAAACTCCTCGCCGTCGCCGTTCACGATGTGCGCGCCTGGTGCACCGATAAACACCGCAACGCCGACGACCGCCCTTTCGGCGGCGGCGCCGGCATGGTCATGAAACCCGAACCCGTGGTCGCGGCCATCGAGCAACTGCAGACCCCCGGCTGCCGCCGCATTTACCTCACGCCGGACGGCACCCCATTCTCGGAAAAAATCGCCCGCGAGCTTTCGACCCAGCAGCACCTCATTTTCCTCAGCGGCCATTACGAGGGCATTGATCAACGCATCCGCGACACCGTCATTGACCAGGAAATCAGCATCGGTGACTACGTGCTCACCAACGGCACCCTGCCCGCCGCCGTCGTCATAGACGCTCTCGCCCGATTCATTCCTGGTGTATTGGGCGAGGAAAAGTCATTGACACACGAATCTTTCACCGGTCGGCTCCTCGACTTTCCTCAATACACGCGTCCCGCCGAATTCCGGGGCATGTCAGTGCCAAAAGTTCTACTTTCTGGCAACCATGCCGAAATCGAAAAATGGCGAAACGCGCGAAGCGAAGAAAAAACCCGCCTCGTTCGACCCGATTTACTCGCATAACACACCACCCGCCATGAGCCATCCGATCATCAAAGAGATCACTTCCTTCCAGCTGCGCACCGTTCCGTCCTTCAAGGTCGGCGACGGCGTGAAGGTCCACACCAAGGTCCGCGAAGGTGACAAAGAGCGCACCCAGCTTTTCGCCGGCATCGTCATCGCCCGCAAGGGCCACGGTATCCACGAGACCTTCACCGTCCGCCGTATCAGCTACGGCGAGGGCGTGGAGCGCGTGTTCCCCGTCAACTCCCCGAACATCGAGAAGATCGAGATCGAGCGCGAGTCCAAGAACGTCCGCGCCCGTCTCTACTATCTCCGCGATCTCAAGGGCAAAGCCGCCATGCAGGTTAAGGTTAAGCGCTACGAGCGCCCCGTCGCCGCTCCCGCCGCCTAAGACAGCCAGCCCCACCCGTCGCGACCGTCGCGACTTCACCAAAACCCGGAATTCACCTTCCGGGTTTTTTTGCGCTCCGACCCGCACAATCCCGTCACAAAAATCGGCCCCGTCCCTTCGTGAGAGTTTTTTCACAGGCTTTAGCCTTCCCCCGCTTCGCCCACCCTTCCTAACTCTCCCTTTCACTCCTTCGCATCGGTTCTCTTCATCTTAAACCTCACCCTTAATCTCCTTTCAAAAATGGCCCTTAACCTCTCCCTCCTCGCCGTAGCCGCCAACCAGGCCCGTGGCCTCGCCATGGACGCCGTCCATAAGTGCAACTCCGGCCACCTCGGCCTCCCGCTCGGCGCCGCCGAGGTCGGCGCCGCCCTCTACGGCGGCGCACTCTCCCACTGCCCGAGCGCTCCGCGTTGGCTCAACCGCGACCGCTTCGTCCTCTCCGCCGGCCATGGCTCCATGTTCATTTACTCTTGGCTCCACCTCAGCGGCTACGATCTGCCGCTCGACGAGGTGAAGGCCTTCCGCCAGCTCCACTCCAAGACCCCCGGCCACCCCGAGTTCCACGAGACCCCCGGCGTCGAGTGCACCACCGGCCCCCTCGGCCAAGGCATCGCCAACGCCGTCGGCTTCGCCGTCTCCGGCAAGATGGCCGCCGCCCATTTCAACACCCCCGAGCACACCCTTTTCGACAGCCACATCATCGCCCTCGCCGGAGATGGTTGCATGCAGGAAGGCGTCGCCCTCGAGGCCATCTCCTTCGCCGCTCACCAGAAGCTCGATAACCTCATCCTCATTTTCGACTCCAATGACGTCACCCTCGACGCCATGGCTAACAAATCCCAGGACGACGACTTCGTAAAGCGCTTCAAGGCCCTCGGCTGGAACGTCCAGCTCGTCAACGGCCACGATATCGAGGCCGTCGCCCGCGCCATCGCCAAGGCCAAGAAGGCCACCGGCGCGCCCAACCTGATCATCTCCAAGACAACCATAGCCAAGGGCATCCCCGAGGTCGCCGGCACTGCCAAGGGCCACGGCGAGGGAGGCGCGAAGTTCATTGACGCCGCGCGCGCCAACCTCGGCCTCCCCGCCGATCAGCACTTTTACGTTAGCCCCGAGGTCCGCGAGCTCTTCGCCGACCTTAAGAAGAAGTCCGAGCGCACCTACAAGAAGTGGAAAAAGACCTACGCCGCGTGGGCCGCCGCCAATCCCGGGAAGGCCGCCCTTCTCGAGAGTCGCTCCGCCGTTGTCACCGCCGAGGAGTTGCTCACCACCATCCCGGCTTTCGCCGCCGACGTGAAACTCGCCTCCCGCGCCGCCGGCCAGCAGGTCCTTCAGCCTCTCGCTGCCAAGCTCCCCCTCCTCATCGGTGGCAGCGCCGATCTCTACGGCTCCACCCTCAATTACATCGCGAGCGACAAGGACTTCGAGCCCGCCAACCTCACCGGCCGCAACATCCGCTTCGGTATCCGCGAGCACGCCATGGCATCCATCGCCAATGGCCTCGCCTACGACGGCATCTTCAAGCCCTCCGTCGCCACCTTCCTGGTGTTCGCCGACTACTCCCGCCCCGCGATGCGACTCGCCGCTCTGGCCAAGCTGCCCGTCACCTACATCTACACCCACGACTCCGTGGGCGTCGGCGAGGACGGCCCAACCCACCAGCCGGTTGAGACCATCTCCGGCCTGCGCGTCATCCCCGGCCTTGATGTCATCCGCCCCGGCGACCCCGAGGAGACCGCAGGTGCCTTCGCCGCCGCGCTCAGCCGCACCGATGGCCCCACCTTGCTCGCCCTCTCGCGCCAGGCCATGCCCATCCTCAACGAGATCCCCGTCGAGACCCGCCGCTCCGGCGTGCAATACGGCGGCTACGTCGCTATCCGCGAGACCGCCGAGCTCACACACATCCTCCTCGCCACCGGCTCCGAACTCTCGCTCGCCGTTGCCGCCGCCAAGATCCTCGGCGCCGGCGTGCGCGTCGTCTCGCTGCCCAGCTTTGAACGCTTCAAGCGCCAGAGCGCCGGCTACCGCGAGAGCGTCATCCCGGTCGCCTGCCGCAAGCGCGTCGCAATCGAAGCAGGCGTGACCAGCCTCTGGTATCAGTTCGTCGGCATCGACGGCAAAGTCATCGGTATTGATCGCTTTGGCATCAGCGCCCCCGGCGGCACCGTGATGAAGGAACTCGGCATCACCACCGACGCCGTCGTCGCGGCCGCGCAGAGTCTCTGAGCCAGTCGCTGAATCTTCAAAGCTTCCGTCCCAAGGGCGAACCTCGCGCAGGTTCGCCCTTTTTTATTTTTCATCCGCGACGAGCCCATCCTCATCGTCAGCCGTCCCGCCTTCTGATTGGCTCTGCTTTGCCCCTTCGAACGTGATACCCAACCAACGCCCCAACCGCACCTCCCGCATGTGGCCCACGCTCGCCGCCTGTGCAGCCAGCGCCGCCCTCGCATTCGGACTCGGACGCATCACCGCCCCAAGTGGTGCCCAGCAGAAAAACCCCTTCGGTGAGTCCCACCCCGCCCGCAACACCGCAGCCAAACGCGACGCCTCACTGCCCGCGTCCTCCGGCAATGCCACCGACGACGCTACCGAACCCCTCGACGCCACCGTGAAAAAGGATGCGGAAATCATCGCCCTGCTCTCCCGCTTAAAAACCCTCAGGAACAGCCGTCTCGGCCCCGAGCTCATCGGCCTCGCCGCCTGGGTAAACGCCGCCAACATGGAGGATCTGGAGCTCCTCTCCGCCCTGGGCAGAGAAATCCTACCCGAGGGCAACTCCGCTCGCGAGGTCATCCTGCCCCTCGCCTTCACCCGCTGGGCCGATCTCGACGCACCCAACGCCTTCGCCGCCTATCTGGCCTTGCCGGAAAATGAACGCACCCCGGATATCGCCGCACTCGTATTCGAAGGTTGGATGCGCAAGGGCTCGCCCCGTGAAGCGTTAGACCACGCCCTCGCCCTGCAGCGCACCGCCAGTGAAGGCGACACCCTCGGGAAGGACTTCGTCGGCGACCTGCTGAACGATCTATTCAAAGGTGACCGCGCCCAGGCTAAGGAGATTGTGAACGAGTTCGCCGTTTCCAAAGATCCCTTGGAACGCCAAGCCGCCGAACACGCCGTCGAAGATATGATGTATGAGCTGGCCGATAACGAAGGCCCCGCCGCCTCCCTCGCTTGGATCAATCAGTGGCCCGTCACAGCCGCCCGCGCCGAGCTCCGCTCCGAACTACTGAAGACATTGCTGGGCAGCGCCGATGATGCCCAAACCCTCGCCGCCATGGACCTATTCGCACAAATCCCGAATCCGGACTCAGGCATCGTGCTTTCCGTCGCTCGGAAAAAGGCCTCACGCAGCGTGCCCGAAGCCCAGACGTGGCTGATGGCCCTGCCTCCTGGCGAAGCCCGCGGCGCCGCGCTCAACGGCCTCTACGAAGTAATGGAGATGCAAGACAACCTGCCGGAGCTCGCACGCTGGCTGGCTACGAAATCTCCGCACCCCGACTTCGACGCCACCTTCAGCCAGCTCGCGATGGATACGTTCAAAAAACGCGAAGACTTCCCCGCCGCGATAAAACACGTCATGCGCATGACGGACCCCACCAACGCCACTCAACTTAAAAGCCAGATGATCTCCCGCTGGCTCGAGTTCGATCCCGAGAACGCCGTCAACATCCTCGGCCCGGAGCTCGGTAAAGCCATGCTCGATCCCGCCCCGTGAGCAGCGCCTGAGCTCAGCGGCGATTCCAGGGTGCCTTGGCCAGCAAGAGCCCCATCCCGCAAAAATCCGTGAGCCCTGCGAAAATCAATCCCGCCCCGGCGAAACCGGAAATCCAGACAAAGCCCGGATGGGTAAAATTCGCGAGCAAAACACCGCCCAGCACCAGCGCACCGACCACGATGCGGACTTGTCGTTCGAGGCTTAATCCCCTGCCTTCCCCGCGCACCACGGGCAGACCCGCCGCGAGCCACGCCTCGGTGCCGCCACTCACCACCACCAGCCGCTGGAAGCCCGCCGCAGCGAGTTTCTCCGCCGCCACCCGGGAGCGCTTGCCGGAATGGCAAAGCAAGTAAACGGGCGCATCCGGGTCGCGGTGCCCGAGCGCCTCCACTGAGGCCGGAGAAAGATCGCCCAGCGGCAGATTCACCGCCCCCGCAGCACGCACCTCTGCAAATTCGGCGGGCACTCGCACATCAATCAAAACCAGAGCAGGATTTTCGGCCTGACGGCGGGCAAAGTCAGCGGGGTTACAGGTGGTGACGGCGGGTAGCATGGAGAAATTGGCAAAGCGCCAATCACAGTGAGCTTGGTTTCAAGCACTCCCGCTCCAAGAACAAAACCGCCACGGAGCGGCTCACCGCGCTGAAGGCCTTGAAAAAATCGCGCCTGCACCAAACCTTCCCGGGCGCACTCTGAAATGAAACCCGCATATAAATCAGCACTCAGCTTTATGAAAACACCCCGGTTGGCCACCCTCACCCTCGTTGGAATCGCGTTTGCCCTCACCCGCCCGGCAGCGGCCTGCACCGGCATCTCCCTCAACTCCGCCGATGGCGGCGTGGTCTGCGCCCGCACCGTCGAATGGGCGCTGGGCGATGCGCATCACGACACGCTGGTGCTGTTCCCGCGAAACCATGCCTTCACGGCGCTGACGCCGGGCGGCGAAAACGGACTTAAATGGACCGGCCGTTACGGGTTTGTTTCGCTCACCGCCTACGGCGAAGAATATGGCCCTGATGCGGTGAACGAGAACGGCCTGTATGTCGGCGTGTATTATTTCCCGGGGTATGCCTCCTTCGCTCCCTATGATGCCGCCCAAGCCGGCCAGTCCCTCAGCGTCGGCGATTTCATGCGCTGGATGCTGTCGTCCTTCAAGAACGTTGAGGAGGTGCGGGCCAATCTGGGCAAGGTGCGCGTGGTGAATGTGGCGGACGAGCGTTTCGGGGGCGCCCCGCTGCCTTTTCACTGGAAGATCGCCGACGAAACCGGAGCGAGCATCGTAGTCGAGATCGTGGGCGGCGGGCAGGTGAAAATTCATGACGCGCTGTTAGGCGTGATCACCAATTCGCCGGATTATGGCTGGCACCTCACGAACCTGCGGAACTATCTGGGGCTTGCCGGCGCACCCCGGCAGGCCGTTAACCTCGACGGACGTTCCTTTGCGCCGCTCGGCGGCGGCACGGGCTTGATGGGCCTGCCTGGCGATTTCACGCCGCCCTCGCGCTTTGTGCGCGCCTTGGCGCTGACGGCCTCGGCCCGTCCACTGGCAACGTCGGAGGACGCGGTCTTCGAGGCCTTCCGCATTCTCGACAACTTCAACATCCCGGTCGGCGCGACGGCGGCGAGCGACAAAATCGCGAAGGACATCGCCAGTTCCACACAAATCACAACGGCCTCAGACCTCAAAAATCGCGTGCTGTTTTTTCACACCATGGACAACCGCCAGATCCAGAAGCTCGATTTGAAGAAGATCGATTTCGGCACGGTGAAGCACCAATTGCTGGGCCAGGGGGCCATCCGCAAACAAGCGGTCCATGAATTCGCGCCGCAACCATGATGGAGTGAGCTCCGGCTGCTAATGAATGAAGCCGCCTGCCCGACGCCGGACGAACTCGGGACCATGACATTCACTCAGGCGAACGCGTGGCGTTCTACGCAGAGGAAGTAGCGTAAAGGAGTAAGGTGGGCTCAGATATCGCGACCGGGGTCGACCACGGCGGCGCGAGCGTCGTCGGTGGAGACGTCGCGCTCGGAAAAAGCGCCCGAGGGGAAGAGGCGGATGTGGCGGAAAACCACAAAGGCCTCGTCACCGGCCGCGAGCTTTAGCTCGGCAAGGCGCACCCGCGAAATCTCGGCATCAATCGTCTCCCCGTTATCGGCCCGCACCAGCGCGATGCGGCCGTAGTTACCCGCCGAAAAGACGTGCTGCACACTCACGCGAATGCCGTGCTGTCCGTGGTATTCGCGCAGGATGTCCACATCGTGCGGACGCACGTAAATTACATCCTGGCCCGCGCCCGGCAGGCGGTGGCCCAAGCCGGCAAAGCGGTTCACGTTGCCCAAAAACTCGATGACAAAAGGCGAGGCGGGGCGGTCGTAAACTTCCTGCGGCGTGCCGACCTGCTCGATCTTGGCGTTGTTCATGACGACGACCTCGTCGGCGAGCTCAAGTGCCTCCTCCTGGTCATGGGTGACAAAGATGGTGGTTACCCCGATCTCGCGTTGGAAGTGGCGGAGCCAGCGGCGAAGGTCTTTGCGAACCTGCGCGTCCAGCGCGCCGAAAGGCTCGTCGAGCAGCAGCACTTTGGGCTGCACGGCGAGGGCACGGGCGAGCGCGACGCGCTGGCGCTGGCCGCCGGAGAGCTGCGCGGGGTAGCGGTTGCCGAGGTCGGGCAGTTGGATGAGTTTGAGCAGCTCCTGCACGCGGGCGGCGATGGCCTCCTTTGACTGGCGTTCGCGGCGGGGTTGGACGGTGAGGCCGAAGGCAATGTTTTGCGCGACCGTCATGTGACGGAAGAGCGCGTAATGTTGAAACACGAAGCCGACGCCACGTTTGCCAGCGGGGAGGTCGGTGACGTCTTCGCCGTGAAACTTAATACGGCCGGAGCCAGGTTCGGAGAACTCAAGTCCGGCGATGATGCGCAGCAGCGTGGTCTTGCCCGAGCCAGAGGGACCGAGGAGGGCGACGAGCTTGCCGGCGGGCACTTCCAGCGAGACGTCGTTGAGGGCGGTGTAGGCACCAAAGGTCTTGGTGATGTTACGGGCGATGATGCTCATGGGTTCGCGTAGATTAAGGTGTAAGATGAAGTTGAAGGTAAGTTAGCGCGGCAGAGCCGCAGGAGGATCGGCTTAAACTTAAACTTTGAACTTCAACTCGCCGCGTCTGCGGCATGGCGGCGGGCGTGGGCCCACTCGACGAGGGATTTTAGGATGAGGGTGACGAGGGCGAGCAGCGCGAGGATGGAGGCGGCGGCGAAGGCGGCGACGAACTGGTATTCGTTGTAGAGAATCTCGACATGGAGCGGGAGAGTATTGGTCTGGCCCCGAATATGTCCTGAAACCACGGATACGGCGCCGAATTCGCCCATCGCACGGGCATTGCAGAGGATGACGCCGTAAAAAAGCCCCCACTTGATATTGGGCAGGGTGACCTTCCAGAAAGTCTGCCAGCCGCTCGCACCGAGAGTGATGGCGGCGTATTCCTCGTCGTTGCCTTGGGTCTGCATGAGAGGGATGAGCTCGCGGGCGATGAAGGGGAAAGTGACGAAAACCGTGGCGAGCACGATGCCGGGCACGGCGAAGATGACTTTGAAATCCTGCTCGATGAGCCAGGCTTGAAGCCACGGCAACGCAGGATTCTCGACGTCGAGGTAGTGGCCGAGCCAGCCCTGCGCACCAAAGAGCAGGACGAAGATGAGTCCGGAGATGACCGGAGAGACAGCGAAGGGCAGATCAATGAGAGTGATGAGCAGGCTCTTGCCGGGAAAGTTGAACTTGGCGATGCACCACGCGGCGGAGACGCCGAAGACGAGGTTGGCGGGCACGGCGATGGCGGCGGTGAGCAGCGTGAGTTTGAGCGCGTGCATGCCATCGGGGTCGTTGAGCGCGGCAAAGTAGGCGCCAATGCCGCGACGGAAGGCCTCGGCGAAGACGGCCACCAAGGGCAGCAAGAGGAAGAGCGCGAGGAACCCAAGCGCGACGGCGGTGAGCGTGTAACGCACCCAGTCCGCATCGCGGGTGGCGAGCGGCCGGTGGCCGGCGGCAGCGGCGTGCTGGAGGGATGAGACGACGGAGGACATGCTGATTTTAAATCTGGAATTACGTCGCGGGCTTCAGACCGCCGCGTGCCTGCGACTCCACTTTTGCAGAAGGTTGATGAGCAGCAACAGGGTGAACGAGGTCACGAGCATGACGACGGCAATGGCCGTGGCGCCTTTGTAGTCGTATTGCTCCAGCTTGGTGATGATGAGCAACGGGGTGATCTCGGTGCGCATGGGCATGTTGCCCGAGATAAAGACGACCGAGCCGTATTCACCGAGGGCGCGGGCGAAGGCCATCGCAAAGCCTGTGAGCAAGGCGGGCACGAGCTGCGGGAGGATGACGCGCCGGATGGTCTGCCAGCGGTTGGCTCCAAGGCTGGCGGAGGCCTCCTCAAACTCGGGCTCCAGCTCCTCGATGATCGGCTGGACAGTGCGCACCACGAAGGGCAGACCAATGAAGGTGAGGGCGATGAACACACCGATCTCGGTGAAGGCAATTTTGATCCCGTAAGGCGCGAGCAGGGCGCCGATCCAGCCATTGGGTGCATAGAGCGCGGTGAGTGCGATGCCGGCGACGGCGGTCGGCAAGGCAAAGGGCAAGTCCACCAGGGCATCCACGATCTTTCGCCCGGGAAAAGGATAGCGCACGAGCACCCAAGCGACGATGAGGCCGAAGACGCAATTCACCGACGCAGCGGCGAAGGATGCGAGAAAACTGATGCGATACGAAGCGATGACGCGCGGGCTTGCGACTGCTGCCCAAAACTCCTCCCACGTCATCCCAAGGGTCTTGAGGAAGGCGGCGGAAAGCGGTAGCAGGACGATCAGACTCAGATAGGTTATCGTGAGACCGAGCGACAATCCGAAGCCGGGTATGACGGAGCGGTGGGAGCGGGACATGGGTCAGAGTTTCTGGTCGTAGGCAGGGAATACTCGGTATTCATTCAGTTACGTGTCGAGCGCGGTTACTGCGGCTTCGATCTGATGTTTCGATGGATCCCTGCGCGGGCCGAAAGGGGCGTTTTTGGAGAAGCGGCACGAGTTTTGGGCTAAAATGGCGGAGGCGGACGGACGCGGGACCCGTCCACCAAAGCAGACAATGGCAGAGTTTACTTTTTGAGGTAGATTTGATCGAAAGTGCCGCCGTCATCGAAGTGGGCGGTCTGCGCCTTGGCCCAGCCACCGAAGGCTTGATCGATAGTGAACAACTCCACTCTGGCGAACTGGCCGGCATACTTGGCGGCGACTTTGGGGTCAGTGGGGCGGTAGAAATGGCGTCCCGCGATATCCTGGCCCTCCTCGGAGTAGAGATACTCAAGGTAAGCTTTGGCGACTTCGGTGGTGCCGCGCTTCTTGGCGTTCTTGTCCACCACGGATACCGGAGGCTCGGCCAGAATGCTCACGGAAGGAACGACGATTTCGAACTTGTCGGCGCCAAACTCCTTGATCGCGAGGAATGCCTCGTTTTCCCAAGAGAGGAACACGTCGCCGATGCCGCGCTGCACGAAGGTCGTGGTCGAGCCGCGAGCGCCGGAGTCGAGCACAGGAACGTTTTTGTAGAGTTTCTCAACAAAGCCCTTCGCGGCATCGTCGGAGCCGAGCTTGCGTTTGGCGAATTCCCAAGCGGCGAGGTAATTCCAGCGGGCGCCGCCGGAGGTCTTGGGGTTCGGCGTGATGACCGAGACGCCGTGCTTAACGATGTCGTCCCAATCCTTGACCGTCTTCGGGTTTCCCTTACGGACGAGGAACACGATGGTGGAGGTGAAGGGCGACGAGTTGTGCGGCAGGCGGGTTTGCCAGCTGGCGGGCAAGGAACGGGCGTTTTTGGAGATGGCGTCAATATCGCCGCCAAGGGCGAGGGTGACGACATCGGCGGGGAGACCATCAATCACGGAGCGAGCCTGTTTGCCGGAGCCGCCGTGAGACTGCTTCACCGTGACATCGTCGCCGGTCTTGGCCTTCCAGTGTTTGGCGAAGGCGGCGTTGTATTCGACGTAGAGCTCGCGGGTCGGGTCGTAGGAGACGTTGAGCAGCTCGACCGGCTTGGCGAACGCGACGCCGGCAAGGGCGACACCGGCGAGGGCGGCGATGAGAGATTTGAGTTTCATGACGGGAGGTAGTTTAATTTTGGCTACGTTTTAGAAGGAGAGCTGAACCCGGGTGAGGATGGCGTTTTCGTCGTCGAGGGACGCGGTGGAGCCGGCAGCCTCCGAAAAGCTGGAATGCTCGAAGTTGAGCGAGGCTTTCAAGTTGCGATTGAGATACCAGTTCACGGGGTGGAAAGATCGGCGAATTGAGTTGGGGAAATTCAGGATGTGACTTAAACTACATTAGAATGGTATTGTTTAAAGCAAGCCTTTTTCCCTGTAACCTGATAGGATTTAAAAAAACCAATCTCTCACCCGCAAAATATTAAGCCTAAATCGTGTAATCCGGGAGCAAGTTGGAGAGCATGCCCTCGACCGTATTCAGTTTGGCACTGCCGCCCGCCTTCCTGCCGCCTGCGGCACGTGCGCCACGCCTTTTCGGAGCGGCCGCGTAGGGCAAAGGTAAACCATCCCGCTTCAGTTTGCGAAGCGTGACCTCCACCACGTCGGCCAGTGAGTAACGGTCCAGAATGCCTGAAATCGCATTCCGCACGTCGAGCATCAACATCCGCAAACCACAGTGAACCTCGTCCGGGCAACTGCACTTCTCATAAGCGGTCTGGCTCACGCAACCGATGGGCGCAAGCGGCCCATCAATAAAACGCACGATGCTTCCGATGGTAATTTCGCGCGCCGGCTTCGCGAGGGCATAGCCGCCAAATTTTCCGCGCTGGCTCTTCACGATCCCCTCGCCCTTGAGCGTCTGCATGATCTGCTCAAGAAACTTGACTGGCATGTGCTCTTTCTCGGCCAACTCGGACACCTGCACTAATTCGCGCTTCACCTCGGCCGCCAGCCCAAGCTCGATTAAAGCACGGAGGGCGTATTCGCCTTTTTTGGAGAGCTTCATAACAACGTTGGGCACATACCACACCGCGGCGCTAGAGTTTCAAGCTGCATGTGCCGCCAACGCGCTGCCCTATTTTGAGACGCAATCCATCGTAGGCAAAACGCACACTAGGCGGGAGCATCGCCGCTTCATCCGCATGGCAGACGGCGTGGGTGAGGTGGGTTAAAAACGTTTGCGGAGCACCGATCTCAGCGGCGGCGGCGAGCGCCTCGGCTATATTCATGTGCGTCGGATGCGCGGCGGGACGCAACCCGTCGAGCACCACCACATCGGCACCGTGCGCGAGTGCGACGGCGGCGGCGGGCACACGTTTGCAATCGGTGTAGTAGGCGAACTTCGCGCCGCTGCTGCGCTCCGTGAACACGAGGCCGAGGGTATGCACGCCGCCGTGCGGAAGCAGGGTCGAGGCGATGGTGCCTTCAGGAAACTCCAATACCTCGGGCATGAGTTGCAGGTGAAATGCAGCGTAACCCTTGCTCACCGCCCGCTCAAGAATGGCGTAAGGGTAGATCGCCAGGATACGACTGATGCCTTCGTCGGTCGAAAACACCGGAAGCGCCACACCATCGCGCAAATCGCAAAAACGCCGCAGATCATCCATGCCAACGACGTGGTCGGCGTGGCCGTGGGTCAGGATGAACTGGTCTATGCGTGTAACTTTCTCCCGCACGCACTGAAGGCGAAACTCAGGCGCGGCGTCCACTTGGATGTGTAGGCCGTCCATCACTACATGAATCGAGGCACGCATGCGCCGGTCGCGCGGATCCGCCGAGGCGCAGACCGCGCATTCGCACGCGATCATGGGAACGCCATGGGAAGTGCCGGTGCCTAGAAAGATAACCTCCATACTTCACAATCGCAACCCACCCGCAGCAAAGGCGCAAGCCGCGCATCAGGCACCTGCATCGACCATAGAGGTTCACTCACGAACATCGACGCCAGCTTTGGCGTTCGAACTTGAAAAAGCGCTTTAGGCGTTGGGAAAGGTGAGCTCGACCAGCACCGGACGGTGATCGGAGAGCCACGAGCGCACCACCTCGGAGCGTTCGACTTGGATGCCGGCCGGCACCATCACGAAGTCGAGCGCACGGGTCGGCAGCGGCGACGGAAAGGTGTTCCCGCCCGCTGGCAGGAGCGAATAGTCGCCGAAATATTTCAGCTCGTGCAGCAAGCTTGATGTCGCGTCGCCGCCGTGCCGCGCAGTGTTAAAGTCGCCGCACACCAGAGGCGCCACGCTCCAATGCGGCGCCCGGGTGTTGTGCTGTTTTTCCAGGTAACGAAACACCTGCCCCACCTGATCAAGCCGCGACGCGCGCGAACGGTAATTCAAATGCAAGTTAAGCAAGGGCACCGTTCGTTTACCCACCTTGGCCTCGGCGAATAGAAACCCTTTTTCGCCCACGGTCTTGCGCCCAAAAGTCACCGCCTCGCCCTCCAGTAAAGGATGGCGCGACAAAAAGGCGTTGCCGTAGCTCAGGTTGAAAATGCCTTCGCGCAGAGTGGTGCGGCCAAAGAGCGCGTGCTCGAAGCCGCCGTGATCCTGCAGGTAGGCAACCTGGTCGAAGTTGCCTGCCCAACGCGAGCGCTCGTCAATTTCCTGCAAGGCCACCACATCGGCGTCGAGGGTGCGGAGAAGCGTCGCGATGCGCTGGAGATGCGCCCGCATTGAGCGCCGCGATTGCAAGCCCTGGATTGGTCGCAGTCCCCTCCCGTGAGCGATATTGTAAGTCACGATGCGCAGCCGGGCCATGTGCCGACACCCTGCCCGCAACCGGCCCGCAGGTTAAGCGCAAAAAACGGAGGCGGGCCGACGACTTTCTAGTATCACCGCCCACACAAAAGATACCCCCGGCTGCCCCACCTGATGCACTGCATGATCCCTTACCCTCGCACTAATCACGGCCAAGGCAAAGTAACCTAATAGGTTACTTTGCTTTGGCCTTTTATTGGGCATAAAACTGCGGCACCGGCGCCTTCGGTTTGGCCCCGCCGATTGCGCTTAGCGACAGGTCGAGGCCGGTGCGTTTTTGCGCAAGCCACTCCATCATTTGGAGCATCGTCTCCGCATCCGGCATCCGCCGCCCACCTTTGAGGAAGTCGGT
>Ga0209550_10003816_pt1 | contig 14297 bp, 11 predicted proteins | sample LauGreSuBDMM15SN_2_FD_187567 | JGI IMG/M metagenome (GOLD analysis project Ga0209550, IMG submission 187567) | Freshwater lake microbial communities from Lake Michigan, USA - Su13.BD.MM15.SN (SPAdes) (version 5) | ecosystem: Environmental > Aquatic > Freshwater > Lake | place: Lake Michigan...
AACCCCCGCAACGTCGGCACCTTTGACAAGGGCGACGATCAGGTTGGCACAGGCATGGTGGGTGCACCAGCCTGTGGCGACGTGATGAAACTGCAGATTCGTGTCAACGCCGACGGCATCATCGAAGATGCGCGCTTTAAAACTTACGGTTGTGGGTCAGCGATTGCGTCAAGTTCGTTGGTAACCGAGTGGGTAAAGGGTAAGACGCTTGACCAAGCGCTGACGATTCGCAATACTCAGATTGCAGAAGAGCTTGCCTTGCCACCCGTTAAGATCCATTGCTCGATCTTGGCTGAAGACGCGATCAAAGCCGCAGTTAAAGATTACAAAGATAAACACCAAGGATAAGCCATGGCTGTCACACTGACTGTTCAGGCCGCCGACCATATCGGCAAATATCTGCAAAAACGCGGTGGCGGAATCGGCTTGCGTTTGGGCGTGCGTACAACTGGCTGTTCGGGTATGGCCTACAAACTCGAGTATGTCGATGAGCCCGCCTCAGAAGATCAGATATTTGAAAGCTTTGGCGTCAAAGTATTTATTGACCCTAAAAGCTTAGCCTACCTTGAAGGTACTGAACTCGATTATGCGCGCGAAGGCCTGAACGAAGGTTTTAAGTTTCGCAACCCTAACGAAAAGGCGACCTGCGGCTGCGGCGAATCGTTCACGGTATAACCACCTGTGAACGCAACAGATCATTTTGCGCTGTTTGATTTGCCGCGTACCTTCGCACTAGATGCCGCGCAACTTGAGGCGGCCTGGAAGCATGTCGCACAAGCGGTGCACCCCGATCGTTTTGCGACGCGCTCGGCACCTGAACGCAGAGTTGCCATGCAATGGAGTGCGCAAGCCAACGAAGCGTACCGAGTGCTTAGGCAGCCCTTGCTACGTGCGCGGTATCTGTGCGAACTTGCAGGTGTTGATTTGCAAACCGAAACCAATACCGCGATGTCGCCCGAGTTTTTGGTGCAACAAATGTCTTGGCACGAACAGCTTGATGAATGCCTTGAACAACCCGAGAACGTTCGCATGCGCGATAACTTAGCGCAAGACATTGCGCTGGCGTTATCGCAGTGTTATCAAGCTGTCTCTGAGGCGATCGAGGCTCAAGATTATAAGCAAGCCGCTAGTCGTATCCGCGAGTGGATGTTTCTAGATAAATTAACCACTCAGCTCCAAACTACAGAAGTTTAAAACGTACCTATGGCTTTACTGCAGATTTCTGAACCGGGCGAATCACCGGCCCCGCATCAACGACGCTTGGCGGTGGGGATTGATTTAGGGACAACACATTCGCTCGTGGCCTCAGTGCGCAGCAGCGTGGCCGAGGTCTTGCCCGATGAGTTGGGTCGCCATCTCGTGCCGTCAGCAGTCTTGTATCAAGCGGGCGGTGCCGCCTTAATCGGTGTTGAGGCGTTGGCGCAACAAGCGCAATATCCGCTTGACACGCTGGTGTCGGTCAAGCGCCTGATGGGGCGCTCTTACGATGACGCGTTAGCCTCTAGTATGCCGTTTAATTTTGTACGTGATAGCCAAAGCGTCAAAATCCATACTCAATATGCTGACGTGTCGCCCGTTGAGGTGGCAGCAAAAATTTTAGAGAAGTTAAAATTTTTGGCTGAAGGCACGTTGGGTGACGAGTTGGTTGGTGCAGTGATTACGGTGCCTGCATACTTTGATGATGCGCAACGGCAGGCAACGCGTGATGCTGCGCGCTTGGCTGGTTTGAATATTTTGCGTTTGTTGAACGAACCCACGGCAGCTGCGATCGCTTACGGACTGGATCACGGCTCTGAAGGTCTATATGTCGTCTTTGATTTGGGTGGCGGCACCTTTGACGTATCGTTGTTGAAGCTCACGCGCGGCGTGTTTGAAGTCGTTGCCACGGGTGGCGATACCGCCTTGGGTGGTGATGATTTTGATGCGGCCTTGGCAAATTATTTTGCTGGCGTGCAGTGTTTAAACGATTTGGATCACGCTGCACGGCGTGCGTTACTCAGTGCCTCACGTCGCTTGCGTGAAGCGCTCACTGATCAGGCGTCGCATACCGAGACGTTGCTGCTGGGTGCCGCAAAAATTGACTTGTCTTTGACACGTGTGGCATTTGAAGCGCTTGCGCAGTCGCTGGTTGAGCGCACACTTGCCTGTGCACGGCAAGTTTTAAAAGATGCAGGGCTCACCATCAAAGACGTGCAAGGTGTCGTGATGGTAGGCGGGGCAACCCGCATGCCAGTTGTACAGACCGCTGTTCAAACGTTGTTTGGTCAAGTGCCGCTAACGGATTTGGATCCGGATCAGGTTGTGGCCTTGGGTGCAGCCTTGCAAGCCAACTTGTTGGCGGGTAATCGCAATCCAGGCGAAGACTGGTTGTTGTTAGATGTCACGCCCTTAACCCTTGGTTTAGAAACCATGGGCGGCTTGGTTGAGCACATCATCCCGCGTAACAGTACGATCCCCGTGGCGCGTGCGCAAGAGTTCACTACATTTAAAGACGGCCAAACTGCTTTGGCGGTTCATGTGGTGCAAGGCGAGCGTGATTTGGTGGCAGATTGCCGTTCGCTAGCGCGCTTTGAGTTGCGTGGTATCCCACCGATGGTGGCGGGTGCTGCGCGTATTCGGGTCACGTTTCAGGTTGATGCCGATGGTTTGTTGAGTGTGACCGCGCGCGAGCAGGGCTCGGGCGTTGAAGCTTCGGTGACGGTCAAGCCTTCGTATGGCTTGACCGATGACGAAGTGTCAAAGATGCTGTCAGACAGCATCACACTGGCGGATCACGATGCCAAAATGCGGATGTTGCGTGAGCAGCAAGTGGATGCGCAACAACTGATTGAATCGGTTGAGGCGGCGTTGGCGGCTGATTCTGATTTGTTAAGCGCAGGTCAACAAACGCGTATCGCGCAACAACTGCAGGCGACACGGTTGTGCGCGCAGGGTGATGATATCGAAGCGATTCGCGTGGCGACTAAGGCGTTGTCAGACGTGACAGATGATTTTGCTGCGCAGCGTATGGATCGCAGTATTCGTGCGGCGTTGAAGGGTAAGTCGTTGAACGAGCTTTGAAGGGTAAATCATTGAATGACCGGTAAGGGTCTGAGTGGTTACGCGATAGCAGTTTGACGCGTGAGGACTTTAGCTCTTTTGCACCGTTGCAGGTGATGTAATCCCTTTTCGCTTTATTTTTTTGTATCTTGAGCTTTTAAGGTTATGGCAAAAATTACGGTTCTTCCTCATCCTGATGTTTGCCCCGAGGGCATGGTCATTGATAACGCACCTGCAGGCGAATCGATTTGTCGCGTGCTGTTAGACAATCACGTTGAGCTTGAGCATGCATGCGAATTATCATGCGCCTGCACGACCTGTCACGTTGTCGTCAAGGTCGGCTTCAACACGCTTGAGGTGGCCTCAGATTCTGAAGAAGATTTATTAGATCGCGCCTGGGGTTTGTCTACCACTTCGCGTCTGGCCTGCCAGGCAAGAATCGGGTCTGCTGATCTCACGATTGAGATCCCGCGTTATACGATTAATCACGCTAAAGAGAGTCACTAGACCCCACGTGTTCAGCGTGATTCACGCTTAAGAAAGGCGCAAGATTCGTCACCATGCATTGAAATACACCAAAGGCTGGTATTGAATTTGCTATTCTTTGCGCTATAACGTTGTTTATCCACTCCTCTAATCGATACGAGAGCTTGCCATGGCCCGTTTTTCTGCAAATCTAGGATTTCTTTGGTCGACCTTGCCGCTGCTTGAGCGCATTGAGCGGGCTGCTGCAAGTGGTTTCAAAGCGATCGAATTGCAATGGCCGTATGACACCCCTGCGCAAGAGGTCAAAGCGGCGGTGGCGCGTTTAAAGCTGACCTTGCTTGCAGTCAATACACCGGTTGGTGACGCCAGCATCGGTGAATCAGGCTTAGCCGCGTTGCCGGGCCGTGAGGCTGATTTTCAACAAGCCTTTAACCAATCGCTGCAGTGGTGTATTGGCAGTGGAGCACCCGCCATACATGTGATGCCTGGTATTTTGAAGCCAGGCACTGAAGCACAAGCACGCGAAACCTTGATCCGTAATCTGCAGTGGGCGGCTGATCAAGCCGCACCACACGGTGTTACCTTGTTACTCGAGGCAATTAATCAACGCGACAAGCCCGGTTACTTTTATTCAAAGCAAGCCGATTCAAATTCAATCCGCGAAGCTTGCGGGCGTAGCAACATCAAGCTGATGTTTGACGTGTATCACGTGGGTTGTGCCGAGGGCGATATCCTGACCAAGTTGGCACAGTATATGCCCCATATCGGTCACATCCAGATCGCAGCAGTGCCTACACGCAATGAGCCCGACGAAGGCGAAGTCAACTATCCCAACGTGTTAAAGCGCGTTGACGAATTGGGTTACACCGGTTGGATCGGCTGCGAATACCGCGCACGCGGCGAAGTTGAAGCTGGGTTAGGGTGGTTGAAGGCGTATTGAGTTAGGAATGCGCTAGCGGTATTCAAGCGCTGCTTTCGATGTATCTTAGGTAATTTGAACGAGAACATGCTTGCCAAGTACGGTGGCTGCAGCCTCGATCTGATCAAGCCTTGAGGCATGTCGTAAATCGAACAGGCGATCAATCTGTGGCATATGCCAGCCTAAGCGACGCGCGAGTTCAGACTTCTTGATGCCCTGATCGGTCATCGCCTGATAAACCCCTAACTTGGCGCACTCAAGCGCCGATGGGCGAACAGTTTTTTGATCAACGGTCGGTTGACTGGCGATGGGCAACGGTTTACGAGCATCGACATAAAAAGACAAACCGGTTTCGAGCGCATCGATTGCGTTCAACAAGGCCTCATCTTCGTCCGCGCCGAAAGTTATTGCTTCTGGTACGTCGACAAACGTGACCAGCACAGTTCCGTCGTCTGGAGTTAAAGTTACTGGATAGTCAAACATCATTCAGACAATTGCATTGAGGCATTAAACACGTAGCCGACTCCGTAAACCGTCATGAGTGGAAATTGAAGTATTTCATGACTTGCAATCTTGTTACGTAGGCGTCTGACCAGTACCTCAACTCGCCTATCATCGTAATGCTCGGGGGCATGGCCGAGGGCGTGAATAATTTCATCTCGCTCAATTGCGATACCCGAATGATTGATAAAAACAGTCAGCAGGCTTAGTTCACTTTGCGTGAGCGCTACATCACGGCCACAAGGTGCTGATAGTCGCCAGTCAACAGTATTTAACATCCAAGAGGGGGCAGACTCTGTTTTTGTTTCTACTTTACTGTTTATGATGCGCGATAAGCGCTTAAGGATGGCGATCAGTTCACTTGTGTTGATTGGTTTGACAAAATAGTAGTCGGCATCGGCTGAAATACCCGCTATTCGGTCTTCAATTTGCCCCCGACCGCTCATGATGATCACGGGCGTTGTCTGTGTTTCTCGGTGTGTGCGTAGGATGTCTAGCCCGTCGCCGTCTGGCAGGTTACGATCAAGCACGAGTATGTCGCACGTGTGCGTGGATTGCCAAGCCTTGTAAGAACTAATGGATTTCACCCCATCAGCTGAAAACCCCTCTCTGTTCAGGAGTTCGCAAAACGATTCGCGAAAGTCCGTATCATCTTCTACTATTAGCACTTTCGTTGGCATGCTCAGTAATCTTTTATGTGAAACGAGCGAACAGCAGGGTGTTTTTTTAGAATAAGTTTATACAGATATCATGCACTTCGCCAAATCACCTATGCGATACGCTCGACTCATCACGCAAAACTTGCATGCGTTCGTCATGTTTTTTTGGCTCATTCTCATGGCGAGTGGGCAGGCTAACGCTCTGGAAATCATAAATAACAATCCAGTCGTGAATTTGAACAGAGGCATTCAAGTACTAGAAGATCCCACGGGACAACTGACTTACGAGGACGTCACGAGAGGTGATCATCAACTTAAATTTGCGCCTGCCGGTCGTACAGGAGCACACCTGAATTTAGGATTTTCTGAATCCACATTTTGGATCAAAATTCCCTTACGCCGTGCGGTCAATGCGCCAGCAGACTGGGTCGTTGAATTGCCTTATCAGAGTCTTGATCACATTGAGTTTTTTGCCCCTGACAAAACACCCGTTTTTACGGGCAGGCTTCAACCTCTTGGCAGTCGCCCGCTGTTCCATCGATATTTTGCCTTTCCACTCACACTAGACCTAGAAGAGAAGAACTTTTATTTTCGAGTGAGTTCTGCATATTCAATCTCGGTTCCGTTGATGCTTTACGAAAGAGATGCGTTTGTTCAGTCAGTGCAATTTGAGATGCTGATTCAGCTTTTGTACTACGGCGGATTAATCGCCTTGATTATTTACAATTTCATGATGTTTTTCGCCTTACGTCACAACAGCTTTTTGCTCTATACCTTGTTTGCTGCAGCAATAGGTGTGGGCATATTTGCTGGAAATGGTTTTGCCAGACTGTACCTTTGGCCTAACTTGATCCATTGGGATCAAATCGCTCAGATCACACTGTTTAGTCTGGGTGCTGCGTTAAGTCATTTATTGACCTGTAGTTTTCTCAACACGCGAGTGAGAGCGCCACGACTCGATCTCATTTTAAGATCAATAGCTGCCATTTTTGTTTTGATTGCCCTATTGTTGATGCTCTCAATTGTCGTCCCTATCTCTCAGACATTTTTGTATCAGCTGATGTTTTTGTTAATTTTCCCTACTGCTGGCTTATTAATGTATGTCACGATCCAAGCAATCCGTGCAGGGCATACCGAGGCATACTATTTTTTATTAGCGTTTGCCTGTGTATGGGTCGGCGGGTGTATCGCAGCGATGAGGGCATTTGGCTGGGTACCCACCAACACACTGACATCGCATGCGGTGCAAATCGGTTCTGCGCTCGAAATGTTTTTCTTATGCTTTGCGTTGGCATTTCGTGTCCATCATGAGCGCAACTTAAGAGAAAAATCTCAGGCCGAGGTGATAGAAGCCAGATCAAAGTTACTTGACATCCTTCGAGCCTCTGAAGAGCGACTTGAAAAGACAGTCAAAAACCGTACGCATGATTTAGAGGCTTCAGTAGCCAATGAAAAAAATTTACGGCAACAATATATTCGCTTTGGTGCAATGATCTCCCATGAATTCAGAAATCCACTGGGGACAATCAATATTCAAATAGATCTCATGCGAAAGGATCAGGCGCAAGGCGTTTTTAACCTCACTAAACGCATCAATATTATTAGTAGCTCCGCGCAGAGACTCGGCTTGCTGTTTGAAAAGTGGATCCAAAGTGACCGTTTGAATTATGCAACCAATAGCATCTCGACGACACAGATAGATTTGCATGTCTGGTTACGCCAATTCATCGAAAAATACCGTCACTATCAACCGAATCATCAGTTTGTTATGCAGTTGGATCCCGACATTTCGGTGCTGACAGTTGATATCGAATATCTACAAATTTTGATGTTGAACTTGGTTGATAACGCCTGTAAGTACTCTGCAGCCGGTACGGTCGTGCAGATCGAAACGCGTCGAAAACCCGGAATGATCGGGATCGCAGTCAAAGATGAAGGCATCGGCATTGCGGCGATTTATCATCAGGATATCTTCAGTGAGTATTTCAGAGTCGATCAGAGCCAATCCGTTCATGGAGTTGGTCTCGGTTTGCCTTTCGTAAAAAAAATTGTTACTCTACACAACGGAACAATCGAAATCGAAAGCGAGTTGAGCCAAGGAAGTACTTTTTGCGTCTGGCTTCCTGAATGACGCATTTTGTCGTAATACGACAAAATAAATAAAACTCGCAACAATACTTACATTTGCCTTGTAACGCCTTGTAACGTATTGACCCTCTCATTTTTGCCCATCACAATCGCACTAACTAGCGTATGTATGCGTTTTTAGTCTTCTTCAGTTAGCTGTCTTGCGGGCTCATTCACACGCTTTTGCCGTCACCGTTAGAGGTACCCCTAGTCTTTATAGCGAGTTTTTTTAATCAATAATCCGTTCAATTTCGCAGTTTCCGAGCCCGAATAGGTCACACCTGACCTTTGTTATTTAGGCACGAACTGCGACCAAAGGTGGTCTTGCAAACATGAAACAAGTACAAGCAACGTTCGACAATCAATCCGGTGAACCTTCACGACGTAGGTTTCTTTCTATGACGAATAAAGTGATTCCGACCAGTGCAGCATCGCTACTCATTCTTGTGGTTTCGTCTGGGATTTCTACTCAATCCTTAGCAACTGGGTTTAGTGGGGCTTTCGCACCTGCTAATTGGACCTTTAGCAATTCTTCTGGTAGCACCGGTTCGGTTGACACGACTAATGCGCCAACCAGCATTAAGTTAACTGGATCAGATGGCGCCTCTTCAACAAGTAAATTGACAAACTATCTGATTGCCGCGCCTTCTAATGGTACTGTTAGTGTTTCATGGTCTTATGTCAGCAGTGACATAGGTGGTATTGGCTACGACAACCCAAAGTTTTACAACAACGGAACACGAACGATCCTAACCGGTTTTAGCCAAGGTGGTTCAATGACTCAATCTGGAATTGCATCATACGTTGTAACGTCAGGAAATATCTTCGGATTTACAATGGATGCCGTGGATAATTTCGGTGGATCGGCTTACACGATATTTAGTAGCTTTCTCTTTACTGCTAGCGGTGGAAGTGGCGGTGGCGGTGCCTCTGCCCCCTCAAACATACTGTCAGGTGGCACTTACCAGACATTAAATGTCGGCAGTAGTGTGAATCCAGTGTTTGATGGTGGAACCCTGCAATTGTCAAGTTCTGGGACTATCGCAAATAACTTCACCGTCACAAATAACAATGGGACAATCGATCAAGCTGGTTTGTCCTCTATTTTTAGTGGTGTAATTTCTGATGCAACTACCGGAGTGCCAGGTGGCTTGGCCATCAGCAACTCAGGGGCTGCGGATCAAGGGTCGGTTACGTTTACAGGTACGAATTCTTACACGGGTGGAACCATCGTTAATGCAGGCGCTACGCTAATTGTCAGCGGCATAGCGCCAACAGGTTTTGGTAATGTTTTTGTAAATAGCGGCGGTACCCTGATGGGAACGGGTACCATCAACGGAGCGATGAGCGTTTCGGGTACCCTGAAACCGGGTAACTCACCTGGCTATTTGGCCTCAACGGGTAACGTCACAATGCAGGCAAGCTCGATCTATCAGCAAGATATTGCTGGTGTCGTTCGAGCCTCAAGTTCAACACCTGTTGGCGCAACAGGCTACTACTCGGCCTTGAATGTCACGGGCGGTCAGTTCGTCATTAACTCAGGCGCGACACTGACACCCCGTTTGACTAATTTGTTTGCTGCAAACGAAACGGGCTATGGCAGCAAACCTTACACACCGGTGTTAGGCGATCGATTCCGTATCATCACAGCGAGTGGCGGGATTTCGGGTAAGTTCTCTACATTGACTCAGCCTGCCGAACTGACCGCGGGCACGCAGTTCGTGCCTTTCTATAACATAGCGAATAGCAACAGCTTGGATTTAGCTGTGATTCCGACCTCTTATCAGACCACGATCTCTGCGGCTTCGGGCAATAAGAATGCCCAGTCTGTAGCGGGCGCGCTAGACAGAATGGTGGTTGCGTTAAAGAATGGCATCTCTACTGCAGCGCAAGATCAGTTGTTGTACGCAACCTCGGCTAACAATGCGGCAAGCTTGAGCGGTTATACCCTAGGCCTGTCAGGTGAAGTGTATCCAGCAACCGTTGCCGTCGTCGCACAAACTACGCAACGGGTGCAGCAGGCGGTACAAAACCGGCTGGGCGATACGATGGGGCTGAGCGCACCGAGCTCGATGACAAACCCCGCGGGTAACACTGCGCTGATGGGTTCGACAAATGCCATTCTAAGTGGCGGTGTAGCAAGCTCGGCGGTGAGCACTAATCCAAATGTCAATCCAGACGCTGAGGCAAAGTCCTTCGCGAATCCCAACGCTTGGGGTGAACTCGCCTATCAAAATGGTCAACGCAGCAGTGACAACAATTCAGGCGGCTGGGCCAGCAATCTGTATCAACTGGTGTTTGGTTCAGACTTCATTTCTGCCAATGGCATGAAACTCGGTGGCGGTCTAGCGCTGTCAAGCACAACGCTTAAACCCAGCTACGGGTCAGCAACGATTCAACAAGGCTCAGTGTTTGCTTACGGCAAAATGCCCCTTGAAGAGTTTGTCGTGGATGCGATGGCGAGTATTGGTATGAGCTCAAGCGATATCTCGCGTAATGATGTCACTGGTCTGGGTAATGGCTTTAGAAACAAATCCGTCTCGGGTAACGACGTCATGGTCAGTCTGGGAGTGAGTCGTCCGTTTGATGTTGACGATTTCCGCGTGACGCCCTTTGCTCGCGTGACTTGGCAAATGGTTTCACAATCAGGGGTCAATGAAGGCGACATCGCTTCAGCGTTGAGCGTTAATCGCTATACGGGCAACGGCGTACGTGGCATGTTGGGCGTGGCTGCGGGTTCAAAGGCGAACAATCCAATGACCGAGCAATACACCTACCGCGTCTTTGTGGGTGTGGGTGCAGATTCCTCTGGTGTATTGAACCCATCAATGACGGCATCACTGGCGGGTTTGAGCACCACCATCAACACACCCAATGCAGGTACAGCGTTTGTGCAAGCTGGTTTGTATGGCACAGCGAAGTTTGCTGACAATGCGTATGCCTATGCAGGGCTGTCAGGTGAGGCGCGTAGTAACCAGACGTTGGGCGCTGTGAATGTTGGTTTGAGATTTCAGTTTTAATTCACAAGACTGTTTCGTCGGGGCGAACCGTGTGGTTGATTGATCACGTATCACGGCAAGACGAAACAGTCTTTCTCTCAAAGCCCGCAACTGGGACGCTGCGTCAGTTCAGTGTTCCAGGTGCTTTATTAGCCACGATTAAAAACGGTAAATTACTCATTCAGACTTCGATAGGCTGGACGTGGGAAGTTGTGCCCGAAACAGGTGCTAGAAGACGGTTTCTTGCCGCATAGTTGCCGGTAAAAAGATCATCGTTATCGCGGGCAGATCTGGTCACTTAACGGGACAAAACATTCTGCATATTTGTTGACTGACTCGTGTGCTCAACAAGCCATTTTTGGATCAGCGCTGCGATCGCATCTGAGTTGCGATCCATCATCGGCATGTGACTGTTGCCCTGCAACCCAGCGGCGGGCAAGTTCAATAGGTCCGCGCGCGCTCCATGCTTTAACAACTGTGCGCGAAAGTTTTCTTGCTGCTGATAGATTTTTGACCAAAAGGGCACATCGTTAACGTAATCACCCCAAACCCAAAGCGTCGGTATATTTTTAAACGCGCTGAGGTCGGTTTGCGATGGGTCGTGTGAACCGTGTGGCTCAACCAACACCAAGGCTTTAACATTATCTGGATTGTTCAACGCAGCTTGAAGGCCAAAGTATCCGCTTTGACTGTGCACCACAATTACACAAGGGCCCATCTTTTGCACATAGGCATCGTAGGCTTTTTGCGTGACGGCGTCGTTTGTGAGCCAGCGCGGCACCGCTTGTTTGGCGAGTTGGTCGAAGGCCTCAGTCGGGAATTCAGTTTGAGGATAAGCGAGGCGCTGAGCAGGGTCAGGGTGATACGCAGGGCCGATTCGAAAAAGATCCCAAGCTTCTTTTTTGGTTCGAAATATGGGTTCTGTTTTAAAAATCTCTGGATAACGTGCCCACGAGGCACGACCACGCTCGACTGCATCGCTGACGTAGGTATCCCAGCCCGCACGCAAAAAATACATCTGCCAACCGGGGGCACCGTCAGGCTTTGTTTCGTAGGTAACACCCGTGAGGCCACCGCCGTGCCAAAGCAAAAGAGGAAGCTTAGATTTTGGTTGTGCGAGTTTGACGAACTGAACATACATTTGTTCAACTTCGACCTCGCCGTTGGGGTCAACGACCAAAGGTAAGCCTTTGGTGCTAAATGTCATCTCTTTGGGTGGTAATCCCGCTAAGGTGACTTGTCGCCCGCCAAGGTGAAAGCTTCCGATTTCTTTGATCAAGATTGATAGGGCAGCGTCTTGAGGCGAGGCGTTTGACGGATTATTCATATTAGGAATTAGTCTAGTTAAGCAAGCTCGAGTCCGATCACTAAGCGGCATCCTAGCAGTGAAATTGCCTCAGCAATGCGTGGAAGTTTTGAACCGTAGTGCGGGTCTAAGAGTCTACGTACCTCTTTTTCATCGACCCCTAATCGTTTAGCCATTTGAACCTTGCTAACACGGGCCTCTTTCATCGCGGTATGTAATGCTGCTTTTGCAATGGTTTCGGCTGGTGGGACAACCATATACTCGCCGCGCTTTTTGGGGCTGGGCTCTGGGAACTTCACGTTGTTGATCATATACGCTGCGAATACTTCGTCCATTGCGTCGCTGGCCTCTAATAGCGCGTCTTCAATCGATTCGCCCTGGGTAATCAATTGAGGCAGATCGCGGCAGGTGACGACGTAGCCACCGGTAGTTTCCTTTTTTAAAAGAACCGCATATTGAAAGTATTCCATCAGTTTTGCTCTATAAGTCGCTTGGTTTGACAGCAATCTGCTTGCACATTGCGTGAAAAGTTCCTGTTTTCAATTCGTCCGGCGGATGGCGTACAACGGTGGATAACGAACCGTAATAAAGAGTTTGGTGGCTTCCTTTACCGCGTGATGCATTGAGACTAAACGGTACCCCACGCTTTTTACTCAAGGCTTTCACCTTCTTGATGAACTCTGCACCAGTCATATTAAATTGCCGGACGAAAACGTCCGATACTGAATCATAATATAAATTGAACCGCGACACATTAAAAAAGACCTCCGGTGTTGCTATTTCATTCGGAGCATCATGCCCAATCAGAATGAAATCACACAAGAGGTCTGCAAGTACAGCCAACTTTTGTAACAAGTTACTAGATGTAAATCAGCTTGACTCTAAGTGAACGGCTAGATTTTTTTATGCGCTGAATTGCGAGGTTTAGGAGGCAGTTGGTTGAAGCTTTTTACGCTTTAAAACCCCAACGACCCAGGTAAAGCGACAGAGCGTTAATGGCCGCGTAGAGCGCAAAGCCAATCGCAACAATGATAAACATCGCTGGGAGTTCGGTTTTGAGCCAATACACAGCCACCCAACCCGCGACGGCTACAAAAAGCAGGCGCGTAGAGCTGCCGATCAGCATCCAGCCTAATTTGCCTGAGCCTTGTGAGGCAAAAAATAATACTAATCCCACGCCAAAAAAACCGTAGCACGGCCCGACGATGTTGAGGTAAGCGCTACCGAAGGCGATGATTTCTGGGTCGGCAGTAAACCATTGCATCCATAAAAGCGGAAACACTCCAACGGTGATGCCGATCGTACCGGTGATGACTACGACCAAGGCAGCACCCGTCCAGGTCGCGCGGATGGCGCGATTGGGATTGCCTGCACCGATGTTGGTGGCCGCCATGGTGGTTAATACGGTGCCGATGCCAAACACAATGGGGATTAGGATAAATTCGAGTCTTGCTGCCACCCCAAACCCTGCGAGCGCGCTGATGCCGTAAGTGCCAACGTAGGCGGTTGCGATCAGGATTGAGCTGTTGCTGAGCAGAGGGCTCAAAGTACCTGGCAGACCGATACGTAAAATCGTACGAAACAAGTTTGCTGACCAAGCACCGTTAAGTCGCAGCCTGACGGCGGCTTGCGGCCTGAGTAAATAGGCCAGCATCACGCTTGTCGCCAATACATTGACGGCGACCGTGCTTGCAGCGGCACCGGCAATACCTAGACCACTAAACGAGCCCCAGCCAAAGACTAACAAGGGGCATAAGCCAGCATGTAACACCGCTGTCCCAATCAGCATGTACGAGGGGATCGCCATGTTGCCTGAGCCGCGCACGATTGCTGAGAGAGTGTTGGTCAACCAAACGGTAAACCCGCCTGCAAACAATACCGTTGAGTAGGTGAGGGCGACTTGCAGGTTTTCACCGCTGCCGCCGAGCGCGGTGTAGATCGACTCACCAAAGCCCAGCACGATCAACGAGAAAATGGCGGCCATGATTAATGCTGTGGCAATCGCGTGTTGTGCGAGGCGTTCAGCCAGAGCGCGGTCGCCAGAGCCTAAGGCGCGCGCGACCACTGAATTAATTGAACCACCCAGCGCGCCATTCGACATTTGTTGCATCAGCATCGCAAGCGGAAACACCAGCGCTGCGCCGGCTAGCGCCTGCGTGCCCAGTAAGCCAATGATGTAGCCGTCGTAAGCGATGATGCCGGTTGAGGCAAATAACCCCAAGACATTGGGTGTTGCGAGTTTTAAGATGGTCGATAACAGA
>Ga0209550_10003820_pt1 | contig 14282 bp, 9 predicted proteins | sample LauGreSuBDMM15SN_2_FD_187567 | JGI IMG/M metagenome (GOLD analysis project Ga0209550, IMG submission 187567) | Freshwater lake microbial communities from Lake Michigan, USA - Su13.BD.MM15.SN (SPAdes) (version 5) | ecosystem: Environmental > Aquatic > Freshwater > Lake | place: Lake Michigan, USA...
GTCTTCGATGTAATGCACGACATCCTGAGATTCATCTTTACTACTTTTTACACTAATATGCTGATCTGCGAAAATACCAACAATCAAAAGACCTATCGAAAACACGTCGGATTTCATTGCAAGATTCTGTTTTTTCCAATAATCTTGTACTCCGATGAGTCCGTTTTTGCTATATGCATTCCCCACGTCTGATATAAATTCGAAAATGTCATTTTGATGTTCGCCTTTTTTAGATTTTTCACCTTTATTGTCAGCACTCATGAAATGATTAAGCCATACCGTAAATGGTGACGAAGAAGAAGAAGAAGACGAATGATGAGGAGGAGGACGAGGTGAAACACCGGTAATCATATTAAAATTAATAAGATCATCTTCTCTAATAGGGTCCTCTTCAAAATCAAAGGAATATAATAGGTATTCAGGAGGACTCACACTAGGGTAATTTGCTTGGTCTAATATAAAGTTATCACGGTAGTCATTTGATAGTATATGCTTATTATAATCTGCACGGGTACCTTTCCATCTAACAAGTATTGTCTTATCGGTGTCATAAAATTTACTCTCATGAAACATCAAATCAAAATCAATAAGACGCACTCTGTTCTTATTAGAAATGACAACGTTAGCTGGCTTGATGTCTTGGTGTATATATTTATGTTTTTGCAAGTTATTAACTGCATAAAACACATTTTCTATCAAATGGATAAGTTGCGAACGACCAATACTCTCGTATTTTGTTGGAAGCAGTTGTTTACGACCGATTCGTTTTTTGGAAGATTGTGGTGCATAGAACATGCGTAAATATTCTAGCAAAGTGATCCCTCCATGCTTCATGATATGTTGTTGAAGCTTTGGCGGTAAGTTAGACTGGAGTTTTGCTATATCGGGTTCTTGTTTGAGCACTTCATCCAAAGAAACAGTGCATCGCACCGTAGGAAATGCAAAATACTTTTCAGGACCATCACTAAACTTACTTATCACTTCTGTTAGTTTCCATGCCTTGTCTGCTTCGGCTTCTTCAAAATACACTTTTCCAATTGTACCAGGTTGTTGGACAGGATACGCATCACATACAATGGCTGGAGTAAAAGCAACACCATACCCTCCATCACCTAAGATGGCTCCACCACGATGTTTCATTCTATATCTATATATTAAATATATTATTGCTATCTATCATACTTCTCCATAATAATTGAAAAATAAATGGTTTTTGAGATATTATTATTTTTATGAGTGTAAAGACATTTGTATATTGAAGTGTTTTTATGGTTTTATATATTAAGTTACTTTTTTGCACGAGACTTCTTGGCGGCTGATGTAGGCATTTTGTTTTCGCGGTCTGCTTTGTAGCTGGCCTCCATTTCTGTACGGTGTTCTTCCCATACTTGGGAGAACTCCTGGAGCTCCACACGCCAGATGTGATGGATGGGGGTTCCCTTGAGTCGCTCAATCTTCATACTTATATCAGCTGCTTCCTTCTCCAAAGCCTGTTTCTTCTCAAATGTCAGCTGATTAATTGGCATTCGGGTGAGATAATTGTAGCTTTCTTTTTCCTTGGGTGCAGCAGCATGTCCTTGTTCTTCGTCATCTGATGATCCCGTATTTGATTGCGCACCCTGTGCAAGCGGCTCTGCAATAGTGGGATACTTTGCCGCACTCAGCTGTGCGTCCACATCCTTGATCTTGCGGTTCATGATCTTGATCTTATCATCAATCACATCCTGGATGAAGCGCACTTTTGCAGATACTAGGACGAATGATTTCTGCATCGCATCGAGCTGGTGTTCCTTGCGAATCTTGTATTTCTCCAATCGAGCGTATGCCCACTCACGCAGCACCTCGTTCGTATCTTTGTATTTCTTGATAGCGCCATCCTCGCCATATAGATGGATGTTGTTAAGACTGAGGTTCTTGGTACTCGCCAACTTGAATTCGTTCTCAAATACATGTTCCACCTTCGCACGTGTACCAGGGTAGAGCTTGAGAATGAAGCGAACTGATCGAGCTGTATAGTGGCTCTCAAAGTCCTTGAGTACTGCATGACCGTTGGCGATCATGTTTTGCAACATATCCTTATAGTCGTCCGTCCATGTTCCAATAGGCAGCTCTGTAATCTCCACAGTGTTATCATCCAACCACTTGTATATGCCTCTGCTCACATAGGACCCTTCCTTTAGGAGCGTAATGCTGCCTGTGAAGCCGAGGTACCATGGAACAAGCACCGCCAAGTCTGTATTGTCAATTATAGAGCATGCTTGGAATAACTGATCATCTGTATCAATCTGCTTTAGCTCGCGATCAATGCTCTCGATAAGCGCCAAGCAACTCCTTACAATGTCGCTGGGATTGTGTTGAGGGATGTTTGTGGAGAACCCAGTGCCAATGCCCATAGCGCCGTTCACGAGCACCATAGGAATTATAGGCATGTAATAAGTGGGCTCAATCGGTGTTCCATCATCTTCTAAATACTTTAGAATCGGTAGATCTTCTTCTCTATACAATGCCCTCGCAAGTTGCGTGAGCACCGTGTAAATATACCTCGGAGAAGCTGCATCCTGACCTCCTTGAATGCGTGTGCCAAACTGCCCATTGGGTTGTAATAGGTTGATGTTGTTTGTACCAACATACACTTGTGCCATACCAGTGATAGCCTGTTGTAAGCTGGCCTCACCGTGATGGTAAGCTGATACCTCTGATACGAAGGCCGCAAGCTGAGCAACCTTGACTTCATTCTTGAATAACTTCCTCTTCAAGCAACCAAAGAGGATCTTGCGGGTCGATTCCTTCAAACCATCACATAGGTGATTGATCGATCTCTCCAGGTCACGATTGCTGAAGTGAATGAGCTCCTTGTGAACGAACTCTCCATAAGGAACTTCCTGCTTGCTATAGTCGAGTACCAATTCGCGATTGTAATGCATGAGCCATTCCTTGCGATCATCCGCTCGTTTCTTGTTGAAAGCTAGATCAAGCGCCTCGTCGGCGACTTCATCATATTTGTAAGTTGTCATCTTCATATCCTTGAAGTACTGCTTCGCCTCAGCCTCCGTATTCGTACCCAACCCCTTCTTGTATTTGATTGTAAGGGATTTTCTGGATCCATGAGCCTGAATCCAATGGTTGAAATCTGTCATATTATAGAAATCTTGCACTCCATCCTTGCTGGTCACTGTCACGATTGGCGTGAGCAATGATACAGTGAACCCAACGTTCTTGTATAGGGAAGGCCATAGTGATTGGAACATGTTGAAGAGCAGGCCTTTGATGTGACTTCCATCGTGATCCTGATCGCACATGAGCATTACGCGACCATAACGTAAGTCAGATGTATCCTTGTAGTCCTTGCCTTGTTGCAACCCAAGGATTTTCTTGAGGTTGGAAATTTCGTCGTTCTCTGCAATCTTGCTGACTGCAGCATCTTTTACGTTTAGGATCTTTCCCTTCAAAGGGAACACTCCATACTTGTCACGACCCACAACTGATAGACCTGCAATAGCCATGGAAGCAGCTGAATCTCCTTCTGTAAGAATGAGCGTGCATTCCTGACTGTGCTTGGTACCAGCTAAGTTTGCATCATTGAGCTTTGGAACAATGATACGGCTTGTCTTCTTGCCATCTGTCTTTGCAGCTTTCTTGTTATCGTGGAAGGCTGTAAGACTGCTTGCTTTGTCTGCCAACCCAGTCTTGTACAGGGATGCCATGAACTTGTCGCTGAGATCGAACTTGGAGCCAAACTTGGCTACTGGTGTTGTAAGAGTTTCCTTCGACTGGCTGTCGAAGGCAGGATTTACAATGAGGGACTTTACAAAGACCATCAGGTTGGCCTTTACGTGTTGTTGTGTAGCAGTGTGTTTCTTCTTGGCCATCATCTCCACAATGGACTTGGTAATCTGATTGGTGATGTATTCAACGTGCTTTCCACCTCTAATAGTGTTGATGCCGTTAACAAAGGACACCTGATCGAATTGCCCATTGTCAGAATAGGTTGCTACGACTTCCCAACGCCCATCTGCACTGGCTTCGTAAGCGCGAGGACGACTCGACTTATCACCCAAGTATAAGTCGGTGTAGCGTTCGAACGTCTTAGACTCCAGCTTGACTTCATTAAAGTACACAGATACAGTTGAAGGAGTTGCTGCACAAGCGTCGAATGCGCGCTTCCTAAAGAGCGCAAACATATCATCGGTCATTCCAGACATGCCAAAGCGCTCGTAATCAGGTGCGAAGTCGATTCGAGTATATGGAGCCTTGGAAGACGCCTTTACTTCGGCTGTAGCACGCTCGGTCATGTTCTTGAAGAAGCGCTGTCGGTAAATGCGCTTGCGCCTGTGATCGATCGTCTCCGCAATGAGTTCGTGAGAGAAGATATTGGTGCTCTTCAGGCCAATGCCGTTCTTGCCACCCCAGACTTTCTCTTCATTCTGATCATAATTGGATGAAGTGAGTAGCTCTCCAAAGATGAGCTCTGGGATCCATACCTTGAATTCAGGATGCTTTTCAATGTCGATACCATCACCGTCATTGGTGACAGATAGACGCCCTGTTTTCTGGTCAGCTGTAATCCATATATTTTTCACGTGTTTAGCATCAGATGGCGCTCCAGCAGCCTTGAGACGCATACACTGGTCAATCGCATTCACAACCACCTCATCAAAGATCTTGAGGAGGGCGGGAACATAGATAAGCTCCTTCTTCACCATGTGAGTTGATGCTTCATCACATATATACGTCTCGATGGGTGTCTTCTCAGCGGAACCAACATACGTATCCGGTAAGTTATACACATGATCACGGAGCTCATGCTTGCGGTAACGATCAGCGATATTCTTTTGAGCCATTTGTGAGAGTATATAGTCAAGTGAAGGGAGTCCTTTGTTAAAGTAAGGGACCTACACTTAAATCATTTTTTCTCTTATAAGCATTTTCGTATGGTCCAGGCCCAAAAGAATGTGCCATGTATTCATAAAAATAACTACAAATAGATTGATGAATTAGATTGATGAATTGATTATTTTATGCAGCATCAAAATTATCATAAGAGATAAAATGGATAATATGACTATAAAGCTCTTTTGCCGATTTACAGTGATTTGGTAATACAAGCTGATGTATGCATGTATGACTATGTAGGTGGTTATCAGTTAGTTCAAGAGAATAATTAAAATGACTATTGTAGTTGGAACATCCTGTCCAGAAATATAATAAAGCCTTCATAAAATTGTTTTGATTCATCATCGCCTTGTAATCACGTTTATCTTCTTCAGGAAACTTAACCTTCTTAAGTAAAATTTTACTAAACCATTTATAAATTTCTGGATTCTTTTGACCAAAAGATGCACAACGCTCAATAATACTTTTAATAACATCAACTGTTATTTTTTCACCACACATGATGGCATCAAGTTCACTTATAGTAAATTTAAGTTTGCGTAATGTTTTTCGTGTATCTATACCATATAACATGCCTTTGGAAAATGCATCCATAGTACTTTTTTGTGATGTAACCAATGATAAGGTTACTTCTTCCATGTATGTTCTAAAAGTTTCTTCTGTGACATCATCATCATTATTCAAAGTCAGCATACTGTTTCGAATTAATGATGGATCAAATATGAAATTATTGAATTGATTTCCAAACTCAGGGCTGTCTAGTAGATGATAGAGAATATACTCTTCTTTACGTATTTCCGTATCATTATATAGTAGCCGTGCTAATATAGAACGGCTCAGATGATACTTCAGCTTGACGCCATTTAGTATTAAGAACGTGATAACAGCACCACATATAGTAGATATAGTAACATTATTTTTAGTGTTGAATGTGTATGTTTCACCTCTATCATCAACTGGTACAAATAATTCTTTCTCAAATAGTTGATCAGCCATATTTTGCATGAATTGTGTGAACAGACCTCCCGCATCTACACCAATCTGATCTTTATATGTAATACGGAAGTTTTCACGCGATAATCTACAAAAATTTCCAAATCCGCCACTGGTTCCTCTATAAGTCGTTGCAGCTTTTATAAAGGTAGCTAGCTCTTGCCCTTTTATAACATTAACAAACTCAATTCCATCATCCATATTGTGTAATATCCATTTTTCTCGTAACTTGGCGATCTTGTTATCAAGATTATCAATAGTACATGATTTTGTATCAGTGACCTTTGAACATGTTTTTGCAAGTTTATAAGCTATACGTTTCAATGCAACAGGATACCCATCAGCTTTTGTTGCGTTAATGATATCCTCGAATTTGTTTCTACAGGATGCCATCATTAAATGTTCTTTTATGGCATTTGCTGAAAGAGAACGTGAACTCTTACTTTTGGATCGTGATGGAGTTTTCGAAGATTTAGGAGGATGCAGTACATTCCAATGATCCATGACGCGTTTCTTTTCATATGAAAGCATACCTATGTAATGTGGATTACTTTCCAGGGCCTCTATCGTTTGTATATCTCTTATAATTCCCATGAGTTTATTATAATGCCAGTGAGAATCTAAATTATCCTTAATATGTTGCGGAAGTAGATCCCAATCTTCTGTCCCTTCTGTCTTTTCTAATGGCTTTAACCGCTTTTGTTTATGCATATCTTCTATAGATTCGTAATAGTCTTTTTTATATAATAAATTATCTTTTATTATTCTATGCAATTGATTTGTATGCTGTGTAGTCCACACTCTGGTGGCTTGTTGGGTGGGTTGACGGCGCTCACGAGTTCTATTGAGTCTTGGTGGTTCTGTTGGAGGTGCTTCTGTTGGAGGTGCTTCGGTTGGTGGTGCAACTACTTGCGTGGCATGTGGAGAACGAGAACGCATCCTATCGGCTATCTCGATCTCGATATCATCTATCTCTATATCATATCTATCTATTATAGGGGCTATACGTGCATTAAGTTGTGCATCGTTAAGTCGCATGCAGTCTATTAATAAGTTTCTAAAGGTGGGTGCATTTATTCCTATCCGACGTTCTGAATTAGGGTTTATCGCACTTCCATCTCCACGCTCTTCTACACTATTTATTAATTGATGACATTGATATAACTCCAACGGCATATTAGCTACTATATTTATCTATTATATTAATTCTGTAGAATTCTTCCGAAGTTTGAATATAGATGATCTGCCCAATTATCATCGTCATCACTTTCACTATAAATATGAGGAATATGTTGTGATCTCAAGTACTCTTGCACTTCTGTAGAAATTGAATTTTCATTACATAGTTCTTGAACACATGGATTAAACGCAGCATTCAAGTATTCAAGTGATTTTGATATAGGGATGTCTAGGTAGCATATACGGTTGGTGCGAATATCTAAGTAGTATAAGTCTTTGGGAAATCCTCGAAATGTAACTTCAGTCAATAGATTGTTATTAGCAATAACATGAACAATGCTTGAAGGAAGCTCAAGTTTGCGTAAAAAGTTGTGACAACAATAAAGGTATTTTACTCCATCTGGAACATATAAAGTTTTCAATCCCAAATATGTTAAGGTTGCAGTGTCTATTCCTTGAGGAATCGAATAATGGTCAATGTAATCATGGCTTATAACTAACCTTGTTATATTGGAGCTTAGTTCAGGAATGTCATTCATGTGTTCATTTGTTATATTTGATATGACAATAGAGTGGTCATCGGGATATGCAATATTAAAAGAATAATCCATACATTTATACACACGAGTATCTTTATATATAATTATAATAGTCGTGAATCAACTATGCAAGATATTGAAAATGATATAAAGATGTACGAGAATATGCAGATTGAACAATGGGGAAACCATGAAAATGTTAAACAAAAAAGACGAGAATTACTTTTAAAAATAGATGTTATTTCAAGAAATAGCTTTGATGAAGGTTCTAGAATCGAATTTATACAAACACATCAGGTAGTGTTATACAAGATATATGATGTTTTCTTGGGAACAACTGCAAAGCTTTATAATAAATCAAGTGACATACAAGAGTACCGTGGTAGTATTGACAAATTATTCAATACTTTAAATATCAAACCTAAATCATATTTCAATTATTTACCAACACGTATATTCAATCAATTTGTAAGGGGTATAACATATTTTGATGATGAAAACCCTACAGAGAACCCAGTATATCATAGAGACGCTTCTTGCAAATCAAGTAGTATGAATATTGATGCCAAGTTTAGTAAACCAAGTTCAAAGGAACTGTTAAAGAAATGCTACATTGAGAGAAAGATATACAATGTATTATATCAACATTTTCTACACGAACAAGAAGTAAGACACCTTAAAGAATTATATCTTGTTGAACGGTACTTCCAACAATATTTTCCAAATATAAGTATCAATGTTAGCATAATGTACGAAGATAATTATTACCCATATAAATGTGTTATCATAACACTTGACAATGACAAAGTAATATCTACAGAAACATATACAAAGAAACCATGGAACCGTGAGACCGTGTTATGTGAAAAACAAAATATAAAAAATGGAAGAAGCACGTTTTTCTCAAAGATAAATTCATACCAATCTAACAATTCTTGGGGTGAAGTCAAGTATAGGAAATCCAATTAATTCTGAGACTATGCATGGTTGCCTCCAATAACATCAGTCTCATCAATCGCGCCACCACGCAAGTGTGTAGGTACAAAGATATGTCCGCCGCTATTTATTTTTATCTTTTTGGCAAGTGTTGCAAGTTTGTTTCTTAATTCTGGATGAGCCAGAATTATATCTCGTGACTTTCTGTATGCATTGAATGCTTCTGTCGGAATGGGACCGCCTGTCCATCGTGTTGTGCGATGGTGATGGGCTACCCCGAGCGAGTTATACAGAGAGGCCCTAGTGCTAAGCACATCTGTACCCATTGGTTTGGGAAGATGCACATATCTAAGATGTTCAATACCTTTTTGATAGAGTTTTATGGCTCGATCATTGCGCTTTGTGAAAGGTACGATATCGAGGTTTTCATTGAGCGAGATTCCATCCCATAGACATATTTTTGCCAAATCCAACTTTGATGCATTCGGATCCTTGCTTGCAATCCTGTAAGCCTTTTCTAATAGGACGTGTGCTTTATCGTAGCGTTTGTTTGAATTAACATAATCTTCCCCAGTTCTCATGAGTCTTCCTGCTTCATTAACCGCATGTAACCATGTTCGAGTAGTTTCATTAGTTGTCGTTCCATTTGGAGAGACGTCATGAAACTTAAATTCGCGACCCTGTTCTCGAGTTTCCATGAATCTACAAATTACATATAGAATTATAAGAATGTATGAAGGTCAAATTTTATTGTTAAATTATTTTGCCAATACTGTGTAGTAAATAGCCATGGACCTTCCACTTGATCACATTGCGTTGGTAGGATACACCTTCATATTCCTTTTCAGTTTGTACAAACTCAACGATACATTTTTGCGACCCATCGATCTGATCGCGAATGTACTGCTACTCATTGGTCTAGGTTCACTAATGTTTTACCACTATATTCGGATAAAGACTCATGGTGAGAAGAATGAAACCAATGATGCCCAACAAAAACAACTCCGTCAAATGGCCCACGTATCCATCGCGACATTTTTCCTCATAACCCTGCTACCAATCTCACAATCCACATTCCAACTCTATGATGGATTCGGACTGATCGCACACTCCTACCTTGCCTATGCCGTAACAGAAGGTGCCAATCAACTGTTGGGAGTTGGATTCCTGGCCATCTACTTCTTCCTAGCATCCTATCGCAAGACACTATTGGATATTGGAGAACTCGGATTCGACTCACTCACCCTGGTGGGCCGCCTCCTCCTCCTCTTCTACTTCGCAGTTCGCTTCGGGAACGGCGTTACACCCTACTTGGCTGCAAAGTAAATTAAGAATGTGTGTTTATTAATATAGGAAAATGAGCCGCGAGAGAGAGTTCAAGGTTATTAACAGTGGTGATAACGGTTGGATTGTTGAAGGCTTACAGTGCTCACCAGACTTGGGAGAGACAGATAAGATACATCTTATGGACAATGCAACAGAATACAAAGGTCCTGTAGTAACAAAAATTGTGATTAGTGACACAATCTTTCAAAAAGATGTACAAAACACTCATAACCTATATTCACTTGACCCACAACAATTACACTTTGTGTATCCAATTGCGTTTTGCAAATCACATGTTACTGATTATATGAAGCAATCGATAGATAAGTTACAACATATAAATACTGTCAATGTAATGATTATGCCAGATGGCGGTATGAGTTTAAAACAATATAATGCTTCTTTTACAGAGCCTGAAGCTAAAAAGATTATATCTGATATCCAAGATGCTCTCGCGATTCTTCATGGGCGAAATTTAGCTCACGGAGATTTGCATGATGGAAATGTGTTAATTGATAAAGATGAAACAGGAAGAATTAGGGCTAGACTGATAGATTGTGACAATATGTATCCTGAAAACAAACAACGCGACATAGATGACTTTGGAACACTAATTTTAGAAACAATTGCGGCTCAAGTAAGTGATAAAGACTATAAAACTAAACTAAATGAACGAGTGAATAATAACAGAAAACGTGTGTTAACATTGTATCAAACTACTGCAACACCATCGCCATCGCCAAAACGTAAACATCGTGGTAGATTTGCAGCCTCTCCACAATATGGAGATGATGCAACCCCATCGCCGAAACCACGTGGTTTATTTGCATCGTCTTCTAGATCAAGCGATTCTGACAATACTACTGGAAGGCCCCCTCAAAAGCGCCGAGTGAAAAAGCCTGTAGTAGCACCACGCAGTTTATTTGGGGATGAGGATGAGCATGTAGTAGCACCGCGCAGTTTATTTGGGGACGAAGATGATGGATTTAGCTCTGATTAGCATATAAAGCAATGATGCTTAAAATAATTAATTCTTTTTCTGAGAAATGTGTGGAATTTGGGCCTACGTGCTTCCCAATGGACAGGCGATGGATGACGCCGATGTATCAGTAACAGATAGGTATCTTACAGAGGTACAACGGAAGAAGCTACTTTCTACTGTTGCCAAGCGCGGACCTGATAGGAGCAAAGAGTTCCTTTCTTCTGGTAAAAACTTCCATCTTGCTTTCCATAGGCTGGCCATCCACGATTTGTCGCCATCAGGAGATCAGCCTTTCACCATTACTGACAAAGACGGTAATACATATTATGTTATCTGCAACGGTGAAATTTACAACTACAAGGAGATTGGCAACAAGTACAACATGCAGCTACAGTCTGATTCTGATTGTGAAGTGATTGTGCATCTTTGCAATATGTACTGGGATACTCCTGAAGTCATCCTACAAGACCTGGAGGGAGAGTTTGCTTTTGTAGCTGTTCGTGAAACATCTCAAGGTATCATCTCTATATTAGCCGCACGTGATCCATATGGTGTTCGACCACTGTACTATTCTCCTCATACAAACGGTAGTATCTTATTTAGTAGCTTACTATCAGGTATTATGGACGCAGAATATTTAGATTCAACACTGAAGGGATCCCACTTTCCACCAGGACATTATTACACATCTGATATGACACCGAGCGATACCTTACTGTTTACACAGTACTATAAACTTGCTATCAATAGAAACTCGGCGCCATCTGTGGAGGATGATAGATCCATTGTTCTTCAGTTCGACGAGTATTATGATAATATTACAGAAACACTCATTGAGGCAGTGAAGACACGTCTCGCATCAGATAGAGAGATCGGATTCTTCCTATCAGGAGGCTTAGACAGTAGCTTAGTGGTTGGTATTGCGACAAGAATCTTGGGATTGGGAGCAACAGAAGGGACAAAACCAGCTCGTACTTTTAGCATTGGTATGGAGGGTTCACCCGACTTGGCGTATGCGAAGCAGGTTGCAGAGTTCCTGGGAACGAATCATACTGAGGTACGTTTTACAGCAGAAGATGCAATTTCTGTTATACCTGAGGTGGTCAAATGTTTAGAAACATACGACATTACAACCATTCGAGCATCCATAGGGTCTTACCTCTTGGCAAAATATATTCGTGAGAATACCGACGTACGTGTTATAATGAATGGTGATGGGTCTGATGAAGTTGCCTGTGGATATATCTACAACTACTATGCTCCCTCCCCAGCGGAAGCTCACGCTGATGCAGAACGTCTTCTGGAAGAAATTCATATGTACGATGGTCTACGAGTGGATCGCACAGTATCCCATCATGGGCTGGAAGCACGACTCCCCTTCCTAGATCCACATTATGTGAAAGCCTACTTTGAAGTTCCTGAGGAACTACGAGTTCCAATGAAGGGATGTCGTATTGAAAAACATCTACTACGTCAAGCATTTGCACTAGGGTACCCCAATGTGTTACCAAATGATGTGCTATTCCGACCAAAGGAGGCTTTCAGCAATGGCGTATCGGCTGCAAAGGGCAAATCTATGATAGCAGCCATTCAAGAATGTGCAGAGAGTATTGGAGTAACTGAAGCCGACCTGTATAAGAACATCTTTGAGGAATTATTCCCCAACCATCTTCACGTAATCCCGCGATACTGGATGCCTCGTTGGTGTGAAGCTACAGATCCATCGGCAACAACCTTAGACATCTACGCCGAAGTTACAACCAAAAAAGAACCTCGAACGTCTACCAACAGGGTATCAACCAATCTCATCCCAAATACAAAAAATAGTATGGTTGATGAATCCCCTACCATAAACCCTATTCAAACCCAAACACTAAAAGATAGTGTAGATAGTGTAGATCGTGTTGATACTCCTAGGCCCATAGCTGATAATGTAGCATGTGCAGAAAGAACATCGTGGTTTTGTCGCATATGTCAGTGGTTTAATTCTTAGCTCTTAACTGTTAATACTTAATAATCTGAATAGTACCCATCGTCGTAGTTTTCAAACTCGTGTAGGTGATCAGAATCATATTCATCTAGGAGGGCTTTATAATACTCGTGAGTTTCCGTTATGCCGACATTCCCAAGTATATTTATGAATTCATCCTGTGTCATTTTTATATAGTCAATACCGGATTTATTGATCTCATCATTTATTTTTGTGTATATCACCTCAAACTCTGAGATTATTTTATCAATCGGTTTTCCAGAGTCTTCATACGCGATCGCGGTTCTAGTGAGTGCGTCAGTTGCCATTTTTATACTTTTATACTGTACCAAAGGTAGGTACACAAATCATATTTTAATAAAAAGTTTTAGAGCTTTTAAAAGAAACATATTTTTAATATAAGTAATGTTTAGAAATAAATGTCTAGAAATTCCAGAGGAAAAAACAATAAACAGTTAGACCTGTTAGAGAAAGAAATAAATACACTGGAAGCCATTTTTAATAACTATCCAAAAATTGCTAGAGATGCAATTCGTGAGAAACAAACTTCAGAATCTACTATAGCACAATTAAAAAACGATGAATTTATTGAAAAAAGCTTTAATTATCTTATAAGTAAAGTTACAGAAGTCGAGAAATATATACAAAAGGATAACAAAGTTTACTCTGAGACATGTGGGAGTTTCCTAAATGAGTTTAAAGAAATGCTGAACGTGTTCAAACGTGATATAAAGGGTTCTTTTGCTTCAATTGAGAAGAAGAAGACAAATGTAAAAATTACAGAAATTGCAGGAGGCTCAAGGTTTGTTATGAACGCATTTCTGTTATTATTCGAAATTGCATTTCCTTTTGTATTTTTGTATTTTTCCGCAATTATGTATACAGATGATGAATTTAAAAACGTTATTCGAGACGACTATTGGTGCATACCGCCTCCAGATCCCATACCACAACCTGATAAATGTTCAACTAAACCTGGTATAATATATGGCAATCGTACAAAATGCGAGTCGGTACCTCCTATAAAACCTAGTCATCCACCCACATTGAATTTTGTAACAAAATTAAGACAGCATCCAGTAGGATGTAGAAAAAGTTTTTATCCCATAATGACGATAAGTTTAGCTACAATTGTGTTAACAGCTTTAGTATTTATTGCTAACACAGTTAGAAGAACAATGGTACACACATTGGGGCAGACAGACACAGAGGCATTAACTAATATTGGACGAGGTTCTGTTCAATTACTTAAAATGGGAACTGAACTCCACTTCGAACATCAAAGATTAGCTTTGAAATATCAGACTGAAAAGGCTAAACTCGATAAGAATAGGGGCGGTGCATGGCAAAAATCGTTTATAAAGCTTGTAGGAGGAGTGTTACTATTCCCTACAAATCCAGCTGGTGCTCTAACACAATTAACAGAAGCTGTTGGGTTAGCTTT
>Ga0209550_10003821_pt1 | contig 14281 bp, 15 predicted proteins | sample LauGreSuBDMM15SN_2_FD_187567 | JGI IMG/M metagenome (GOLD analysis project Ga0209550, IMG submission 187567) | Freshwater lake microbial communities from Lake Michigan, USA - Su13.BD.MM15.SN (SPAdes) (version 5) | ecosystem: Environmental > Aquatic > Freshwater > Lake | place: Lake Michigan...
ACATGGTATTTTTCGGTAACTCCCAGGTCACTTAAAAAAGTAGCGGCATCACTTTCTGCCGTATAGCCACCCATTTCACCAAATTCAGACTCAAGCTCACCAGCCCTGATGCCATCAGCCTCAGAAAAATCCTCTTTGGCATAAATCGTTTCCCTTTCCTGTGCAATGGCCCACATCTTCTTGTGGCCCATCAACACGGTATTCAACACGGTCTGCTCATCAAACTGGAACTGGTTTTGGTTAAGAACCGCCATGCGCTCACCCGGTGTGATATCAATGGTTCCTTTGTTGGGTTCAATCTCACCACTCAAAATTTTCAGGAAAGTACTTTTTCCTGCTCCATTGGCGCCGATGACACCATAACAGTTACCCTTGATGAAATTGATGTTCACTTCATCAAAAAGAACCCTTTTTCCGTAAGCGAGGGTTATGTTGCGTGCACTGATCATTGTATTAAAATTTTATCTTCCGAAAGGGTGCAAAGTTATGGAAAATGCGCGTGAGTTATGGGGTTGGGATGGATGAAAATGCTTAATTTAGACACATAATTCAAGAATATGCGCCGATCTCTCCTTCTGACTGCATTGCTTCTTTCTGCCATTTTTAGCCAGGCTCAATCCCCCATGGAAGCGGCCATTGACAGCAAGTCCAAGGCCATCTCTCCCAAACTGGTAGAGTGGAGAAGGCATCTCCATCAAAACCCAGAGTTGGGAAACAGGGAATTTAAAACACAGCAATATATTGCCAACCATCTGAAAAGCCTGGGAATTGAAGTGACCCTTCTCGCAAAGACCGGCGTTTTGGGTGTACTGCGTGGCGGCAAACCAGGACCGGTTATCGCGCTGCGCGCGGATATCGACGGACTTCCAGTAAAGGAAAGGGTTGATGTTCCTTATAAATCAACGGTGACGGCAGATTATATGGGAACACCTGTTTCTGTGATGCATGCCTGTGGCCACGATACACATACTTCCATCCTGATGGGCACTGCGGAAGTATTGGCAGGCATGAAAAAAGATATTGCCGGTACAGTTAAATTCTTTTTCCAACCAGCAGAAGAAGGTCCTCCCGGTGATGAGGAAGGTGGAGCACCGTTGATGATCAAAGAAGGGGTTATGGACAATCCAAAAGTGGATGCCGTTTTCGGACTACATATTTCATCAGCCCTTGAAATTGGCAAAATAAAATACAAAAGCGGATCGGTGATGGCTTCCTCCGATTGGTTTACCATCAAAATCAAAGGAAAGCAGACCCATGGTTCCACGCCATGGACTGGCATAGACCCCATTGTTGTGGGCACACAAATCATCAACAACCTTCAAACCATTGTGAGCCGTCAGCAAGACCTGACCATCGCCCCTGTGGTGATCACCGTTGGTAAGTTTCACAGCGGAATCAGGGCCAACATCATTCCTGAAACAGCAGAACTTGAAGGCACCATCAGAACCCTTGACAGCAAAATGCAGAGAGATGTGCATGAAAAAATAAAATTGGTTGCAAAGAATGTGGCAGAAGCTTGGGGTGCAGAAGTGGAAGTAAATATTGATACCAAGACCCTTGTAACCTATAACGATCCGGCACTTGTTGTCGCCATGGTTCCATCACTAGAAAGGGCTGCCGGTAAGGGAAATGCAACAGCAGGCATCTGGACCACCGGTGCTGAAGATTTTTCTTTTTTTGGCGTAAAAGCACCCGCATTTTTCTTTAACCTCGGCGGCATGCCCAAAGGCATGGACCCTTCAAAAGCAGCGCCCCATCATACACCCGACTTCTTCATCGACGACAGCATGTTGGATGTAGGGGTGAAGGCTTTTTGTAATTTGGTGATGGATTTTGCGGGGAAAACGCGCTAGCTTCTCGCGCCAAACAACAAACTCCCAACCCTGACCATGTTGCTGCCAGATGCCAGGGCCAGTGGATAGTCTCCGCTCATACCCATTGAAAGGGTGTTGAAATCATTAGCATCATTGCCATAGATGGTTTTGATTTCATCATACAAGGTTTTCAATGCGCCAAACTCTTGTTTGAGCAGTGCCTCATCTTCAGTGAAAGAGGCCATGCCCATGATACCACAGAGTTGCACAAATGGATATTTTTTTTCAAGAAAATGCATGGCTGCTGCCTGACGGGCTTCTGTCAGATCAAAGCCAAACTTGGTCTCTTCCTTGGCGACATGAACCTGCAATAGGCAATTGATTTTTTTGTTGATCTTCTTCCCCTCCTTATCAATGGCTTCCAACAACTTGAAGCTGTCAACCCCATGGATCAGGTGAACATAAGGCGCAATCATCTTGATTTTGTTGGATTGTAAATGGCCTATGAAATGCCAGCGGATGTTTGCAGGCAACTCTGTTTGTTTTTTAACCAGTTCTTGAACATAGTTTTCACCGAAATCCCTCTGCCCGAGTGCATACAATTCCATAATATCCTCCGATGGCTTAGTCTTGGATACCGCAATCAATGTTGCTCCTGACGGCTGCATTGCAGCCAGCAGTGATTTGTAAGCTTCCTTATTTACTCCCATGGTTGCGAATATTCAAATAATTTATGGATTACCATAACGTTAAACAGGAAATCAGCGAATAAGTTTTTGGACAGCATGCATTTTGATATATTCATCCCAAGCCTTTACAGCCTGTACATCGCTTCAAAGCCCAAAGACAAAGAACATCCCTACGGCCATGGGAAGACAGAATTCTTGTCTGCTGCGGTTGAAGGTGGTCTTGTTGGTATAGCAGGTCTATTCGTCATTTACGAAGCCATCAACAATTTCATCCATCCCCATGTCATCCAAAAACTGGATACCGGAATGGCAATAAAAAATTTAGAAAATTTATTCTTTATCCAAAAAATCATTGAGGAGGCGATTGCCCTTCCATTGGTTTATGTATTTTTCTGCACGTGAGAACATTGCCTGGTTGTCAACGCCATCACAATACATCAAAAAATCTTTCCAATTTTCATCTGAAAAATCAACATTTAACTCTGTAGCATACATGTCTTTGTTGAAATTGACCAAGACATGTTGAAATCTTTGGACCCTTAAATAATGAAGGATCTCCCAGGTTTCTAAATCTTTAAGAGGTATATTTTCCATAGTTAATGACATCGAAAAATTGCAATCATGAAATTATGATAAATAAGACTCAAGGTGGATGTCAGATAAGACATGCGAGGGTTGAGATATTATAATGACCTTTAAACATCCAATTTAGCTGAGGATGAATTTTATACGACATACAAACAACCGTTTTAAAATCAATCCTTGAAAAACCAGAATGCCCACTTTCGTGGGCATTCTCATTTAAAACCTATTCCATCAATCTGACGATAGACATCGTGGATCTTAACACAAATTACGGAGCACAGTATTTTTCATACGTTATTTCAATAGCTCGTTTAATTTCAAAAAAATTATCATTAAAAAAAATAATGTCAAGCAAACAACTATAACTGCAGAAGAAAATCTAGTTTGATCTTTTCTTTTTCCTTGTAGGTTATTAAAAACTTGCATGTGTCAAAAGTAGTACACTCAAGAGAGTGAGCATATGTCAAATTTGACATGACACAACAAATATTTCTAAACGTGTAGTATTATCAATTAGAATCAAACTTAACACCCTCTAGCCCGTCGAGCAAATCTGAAAAAGATGTATCCAATGCCCTGCAAATAAGAAAAAGTTGGAAAATTGAAGTGTTTATACAACCTCGTTCAATTCTGCTCAATTGAGTATATTCAATACCAACCTCAAAAGCAAGTTGCTCGATAGTCAAACCCTTGTTTTGACGTATTTTTCGAACCCTATTCCCAACTAAAAGTGCAATTTCATGTTTTTTGGACAACTGCATAAAAATACGAATGCTTTATTTTTTCTGAAATTACCAACTTTCAAATAAAATTATTATGTCATATCTGCCATGATCTAATCACAAATCTGATAATTAGAGCATTGATGCTCTTGCCTACTATTTTTTTCAACTATTTCCGCAGGTATTGCTTTGCAGATGCCATCAAAAGAAATATCCATTGAACCGCTTGCCAATCAATCAGAGATGACATAACACTAAAATTAGTAGTTTTAAGTCAATTCTGTTAAAATATTTTAATTATATTTTCGTTAATATTAAACAAAAACATAATAATAGTTATATCAACTTGAAATTGTCTTAATATTAATTAATATTTATATTAATTAACCCTTTTGCCCAAATTATAAAATTTAAGATGCCCCCAGAAAGAACTTTTTTTTATACCCTAGGAAATAAAATAAAAGAGATTAGGCTAAAACTAGGAATATCGATAGAATATTTTTCTGAAACGACAAACATATCAGTAGAAGACTTGTTAGAAATTGAGTCAGGTTTAAAAATCATTACTCTTGAAGATTTAATTGACATCAGCAATGTCCTAAAAATCAATCCTTCCTCATTATTACATTAATTTGGCATGAATATTTAATTGCCATTGGGTTCTTGTTGACTGAGGCAATGAAAACTCCCCAATCCCCAAATGATATCGGTTGAATCGATGCCCACGATCTCCCGATCAGGAAAACAGCTTTGGATGATCTGCAGCGCCTTATCATCTTTAACAGCCATGAATGTTGGAACAACAACCTGGTTGTTGGCAATATAAAAATTAGCATAAGAAGCAGGCAACATTTGTTCTTCCCAAATTACTGGATCTGGCATGGGCAATTCCACTATGTTCAACTGCTTCCCGTTTAACAAGCGCATGGCATGCAGCTGTTTCAGATTGTGTTGAAGCAATGTGTAATTATCATCTGACTTGTTTTCCTCTATTACAGAGATAACGGTATCCTCATTGACAAACCTTACGGTATCATCAATATGCCCATCGGTATCATCTCCTACAATGCCTTCATCGACCCACAAGACCTGCTCTTGGCCGTAATAATCCATCAGGTATTGCTCTATTTCGACCTGGCTCAGGTCTGGATTGCGGTTCGGATTCAATAAACAGGCCGTTGAAGTAATGACCGTTCCAGCACCATTGAAATCTACAGAACCGCCTTCCATGATGATTCCTGGGTTAAAAACTGGCAAGCCGAGCTGCTTACCAATCAGGGTTGGAATCACGTCATCCAGGTCAAAAGGAGGATACTTGTTCCCCCAGGCATTGTAGTTCCAATCAACAATCGCTTTTTTACGGCTATCCGTTTTGTTGAGCAGAAAAGCAGGGCCATGATCCCGACACCAAGCGTCATTGGTGGGATGCAAAAAGAAACCCACTTTGCTCATGTCAACTCCTGCCACCTGAAGCATTGCGCTGGCACGCTGTTGCATGGCATCATCAACAACATTGATGTTCACCATTTCAAACCTTGTCAACGTCTTGATGAATGCAACATAGGATGGAAATATGGCATCGATTTTGCCTGGCCATGAAGCTTCTTTATGCGGCCAGCTCAACCAGGTGGCATCATGTGGTGCAAATTCTGCGGGGAAATAGTATCCGAGGGATTTGGGAGTCATGGAACAAAGGGATGAGGGGTGAGGGAAAGACAAAGGGATGAGGGGTGAGGGAAAGACAAAGGGATGAGGGGTAAGGGTTTGGAGGTGGAGAGATTTACAAACAATAGTTGGTTACCAAGCTCAACTTCTTCAACTTCAATCTATGAATCGCTTAACAATTTCCCCATAGCTATCAACTCTTCTGTCGCGCAGGAAGGGCCAGTGGGTGCGGTAGCTGTCAGTTTTGTCAAGATCAATTTCAGTCACCACCACTTCTTCATTATCGTGAGATGCTTTTGATAGCAGGGTTCCAAAGGGATTGGAAACAAAGGACCCGCCCCAGAACTTCATGGCAGCATCCTGCTCAAATCCTACCCTGTTCACACTTACCACATGTACGCCGTTGGCAATGGCATGGCTGCGCTGGATGGTTTGCCAGGCGTTATATTGTTCGGTATTCGTTGCTTCATCTTGCGATGTAGCCCACCCGATGGCAGTTGGAAAGAAAAGAATTTCAGCACCCATCAAACTGGTCAACCTGGCTGCTTCTGGGTACCATTGGTCCCAACAAATCAATACCCCGATCTTGGCAAATTTCGTCACAAAAACCTTGTAGCCAAGGTCTCCTGGAGTAAAATAAAATTTTTCAAAATAGGCTGGATCATCAGGGATGTGCATCTTTCTGTACTTGCCAAGATAGGTTCCGTCTGCATCAATAACAGCAGTGGTATTGTGGTAAAGGCCTTGTGTGCGTTTTTCAAACAATGATGCGATGATCACCACACCTGTTTCTTTGGCAACTGTGGAGAGCAAATCTGTTGTTGCTCCAGGAATGGCTTCAGCCAACTTGAAGTTTTCATAGTCTTCCACATCACAGAAATAAAGTGATGTAAACAACTCCTGCAAACAGACAATGTTTGCACCTTTGGCAGCCGCTTCCCTAACACCGAGAATGGCCTTATTAAGATTTTCTTTGACATCAGAGGAACAACCCATCTGAACGAGACCCACATTGACTTTTGACATGATTTAATTTTTTTGTTTGTCTATTGCCCACCCACCAATCTATCTGGAGGATGATAGGCTGAGATCATCCATTGTTTATCTGTATACATGTGATGATGGAACTGAAATATTCCGACATCAACAAAAACTATGTTTCATTGAGCACCAAATCTTCCAGGCTTTTTATCCCAATATTTTTCTGGGTTACAAAGCCCTCGGCAAATTTAACACCAATGCGCTTGCCCATCAACCTTGACCGAGAAATCAATGCCTCCAGGAAATCAGGAGTTGAAATATAGGTTTGGGTTCCTTTGCTCGAATCAGGAGCTGTATGAAACTGCGTACCATAGGCCATGATGGCTTCCATGCGTTGTTCAAAAACATCGGTGATGTCAACCACCAAATCTGGCTCATAAAAACGGTCCTGGATATAATGCAATACATGCTTGGGCCTCCACCTTTTTTGGGGCTGGCCGTTCTCGTCAAAGGTTTCGATTTTACTGAGCCCTGAAAGAAAAGCAGCATCTACTACCAATCTGCCCGCACGCCCGTGGTCTGGGTGCCTGTCGTCTAAAATATTGGCCAGTATCACTTCCGGCTGGTATTTCCGGATGGCCTGGATAACCTTCATCTGGTGTTCTTCATCGTTCTTGAAAAATCCATCCCGCATGCACAGGTTTTCCCTCACCGATAAGCCCATCACTTCAGCTGCCTTGGCGGCCTCCGCATAACGGGTTTCAACAGTTCCTCTGGTACCAAGTTCCCCTTCAGTCAGGTCAAGAACACCAGCTGCGTTTCCCTTCCGCACTTCATTGATCAGGGTGCCTGAAGCACTCAATTCAACATCGTCAGGATGAACGCCTATGGCCAATACAAATAGTTTCATGTGCTGTTTTTACACTGCAAAGATACAGCATCAGGAAGCATGTCCGTACATCCTGGCCACCTCCAGCACGATTTGTTCTATTTCAGCGTCTTCGCCTTTGGGATCATAATTCTGTTTGAGGCTGCCGCCAAAGACCCAGGCAATGGTTTGCCAGAACTTCGCGGAAAAGCCCCCCTTGTATTCCTTCACCAGCTCGTAACAGGTATTGCTGGTTTCACGGTTGATAAGCTTCATCAGGATCTTTCCCTGGTAAACAGAAAGATTGGTCAGGGGCTCGGTGAATTCTTTTTTCAAGACTTTCTCCCGTGAGCTGAGGTATTGCTTTCTTTTCTTTTCATCAATAACATGCTTGAGGTTGCTGTTGACATCATTGATAATATAACTGGCTTTTTTCGCATAAGGATAGGTAACATACACAGCATTCCTCAGCCTGGTCCATTCCCTGTTGGCTTTTTTTTGGGCATTAGACATCTTACCCCAAACGATCACCATGTCCAATTGTGCATAGGTCATGGTATCGCCATCATAAACGATATAGGGCACAACCAGGGTATCGTTTGGGCCAAACCGGGATTGGCCCAATGATTCCAGGGAAAAGAATAAGAGCAATATGAGGATCAACTTGTGCACATCCGAATTTACGAAACTTATTGGGAAAAGGTTGAGGGAGGTTGAGAGAGGTTGAGCTTGCCTGCCGAAGGCAGGAGAGGTTAAAGGGTGATTATACGGCGTAGAGCTTGCTCTTAATCCTAAAGTACATGCTGATCATGAAACCAATCACCATGATGACGGTACCGAGCCAAAGGAGGTTGATCCATGGAAAACGGTAGGCTTTCAGGGTGATGTAACGCATCACGGCATTGGACTCCTTAACACCAAGCTCAACAGCACCTGAAGGCTGTTTATTCAGCGTCAATACCAGGTTCTGTTCCATGATGGTATCTGTTTTGGCTGAAGCACCCCCATCTTTTATAAAATAGGCAGGCGTTGCAGAAAACTTGCGTCCTTCTTTGGAGTAAACAGTCAATTCAGAAAGCCAGGCACTGTCTACCAATGGCAGCTCCTTGTTGTCGTATTTGTTGGCTGCCAGCACCCTATCAACCACCACAAATCCATTCGAGTAATACATCGTGTCGCCGGCATTCACTGGCCTATAATTAAAGCTTGCTGTATCTTTTATGTTGTCTGGATTCAACCAAGAAGTGATATAAACGAATACGTCATTGGATAAATAGTGCCTTGATCCGGGATTGGATGAAAGTTGTGTACCCTCCTCTCCTTTCATCAAAAATGCATTGGGCGTAACATCAAACTCCTCAGCGATGCTGTTGTCGGTTGTGTCGGTTTTAATGAACTTGACCTTGAAGAAAACCTTGTTATTTTTTGTCTCCGTGGAATCACCCAGGTAGGTTACGGTATACTTACCCATCGGAGTGGGGATGTTGTAGATGAGGGTGATGTTTTCAAGTGGGTCTTCATCACGGCCTTTGGCATCTTTCAAACCTGAAACAGCAATGCCCGTGCGGTTTTCAGAGATCAATTCCTTTTTGGCGGAAGAAATCAATATCCCAACCAGCATGAGTCCGAAACCAAAATGGGTGATGGATGAGCCGGCTGCTTTCATCTTCCATTTCAATACAACAATCAAATAGCTTGCATTGGCCACCACCGAATAAATGGCTGTCCAAAGAGCAAGATGAATGGCAGCAAGGAAGCCTGCACCGTAATTGTCGTAATCAATCCCGCCGAAAATACTGACCAAAGCGGCCAGAACTATAGAGATGATGGTAGGAATCAACAGCTTTGACCAGATGTATTTTCTTGTGGTGTCCTTGTATTTGAAATATTGTGTGATGGCAGTAAGCAAGCCAATGATGATGGCCACCAGAATCATGATCCTGTTGTAGACATATTCAACATCTTTTCCAATGGCCCAGCTGGTGCCAAACAATTTATTGAAAAAAGGAAGGGAGGTTAGTACAATGATATAGAGTCCTGAAATCAACAACAACAAGGATCCCACAAACATCCAGAACTCTCTTGAATTCATGCTTTCTTCCTTCAACACCACAGGAATATTTTTCCGGTCGCGGAAGTACAGCACCAAAGGCAAAAGGATGAAAAACAATTGCATGATGATCAGGTGCCAATAGAGCGTATTGCCTTCACCCGTAAAAGAGTGTACAGAGGTATCTCCAAGTACGCCTGTTCTGGTTAGAAAAGTGGAGTACAATACCAGCAAAAATGAAAGGCAAATGAACAGGTAACTGGCTTTTAATGAATACCCTGTGCTTTGGAAAATCATAAGGGTATGTATTCCTGCCACCAGCAAGAGCCAGGGCACCATGGAGGCATTTTCAACCGGATCCCAGGCCCAGTATCCCCCAAAAGTCAAAGACTCGTAGGCCCAGGCTGCGCCCATCATGATTCCCAATCCAAGGATACCTGCACAGAACAATGCCCATGGCATGGCGGGTCTTACCCATCCTGCATGGTCTTTTTTCCAAAGCCCTGCCACTGCAAAAGCATAGGGAACAACGGATGAAGCGAAGCCAAGGAAGAGCACTGGAGGATGGATGACCATCCAATAATTTTGCAAGAGGATGTTCAACCCGTTTCCGTCAGTGAGGTATTTGGCCAGGTAGTCGGCATCCTGAAAAATGGGGGCATCCGGAAACTCATTGCGCATCAATACAAATGGGTTGGTTCCGATGCGGATGTCAAAGAAATAAATACCGATCAAAAAGCTGGCCAAAAACAGCTGGACCATGCTCATCACCGTCATGACGGGGAACTCCCATTTCTTGGCCCACCTGATCAATGCCAGACCAAGCATCGCATTCCAGAATCCCCAAAGCATAAAACTTCCCTCCTGTCCTTCCCAGAAACAACTCAGGAGGTATTGCATGTCCAGGCTTCGCTTGGAGTGCTGGTGTGCATATTTGTACTCAAAATAATGGTTGTAAATGATCAGGTAAAGGGTAAGAAACAGACCAATCACCACAACCACATTGGTAAGGAATGAAATTCTCGCAAGTTTCTGCCAGGAACGCTCCTCCAGCACATCCTTGGTGCCTGCAGCCTTAAAGTTGGCATAGGCCGCAACAAGGGCGGAACAAAATGCAAGCAGGGTTAGAAAATATCCAATCTGTCCAATGAGCAAATGCTCCCCGTTAAATTTGATCATGTTGTGTAAATGTTTTGTTGCACTATTCCGTTGTCTTCATCGGTGTTTCAGCGGTCATGCGAGGCGCTCCGGGGCCTTTTTCATCAGTATATTTTGAAGGACATTTGAGGATGATTTCCTGGCATTCAAACGTCTCTCCTACCATGGATCCTTTCATCACCACACGCTGGCTTTTTTCAAAATCAGTGGGTTTTGCATTCTTGTACACCACTTTGGTTGAAGCTCCCAAAGAGTCAATGGCAGTAAAAGCAAGGTAGTTGGGATCTTTGATGGGGTCGTATATTACTGCGCTGGATGTATCCACTTTTGCAATCAGGTGAACAAATTTCCCTTCCTTTTTTCTTGCAGAAGCAATTGAATCGTAGGTACTTATGTCATCCATCAGGGTCAAAAGGGCTGCAATTGCTCCCGCAATCAGTACCAACCCAAGAATATGCATTTTTTTCATAGTAAATGTATGAATGCAAAGTTAGTCAAAAAGCAATCCTCTTTTTACTTTAACTTGCAGCGTTTTCACGAAAAAACCTGCCTTACCCACAAGCATAACATCCCTTACAATGATCGCAGATCTTTCCCGGTTCGACCCCAATGGAGTCAGTATAGCGAATAACAACCTATTCGGACTACCGTATACCAATGAAAACGCTGAACTCATCATCATTCCTGTCCCATGGGAGGTTACCGTAAGTTTCAAGGGTGGAACAGCCCGGGCACCGGAGCAGATCCTCAGGGCCAGCCTCCAAGTTGACCTTTATGACAGCCAATTCCAGAACAGTTGGAAGAAAGGTGTATTCATGGAGCCAGTTGATAAGAAGATGCTGCTGAAAAACGACTTCCTCAGAAAGGAGAACGAACTTTACCTCAACTTCATCAATTCGGGTGAAAAAATAGAGACCAACAAATTCATGTGCAAAACGCTGAAAGAGGTCAATGAAGGTTGTGCCATGATCACTGAGTGGGTTTACCAAAAATGCATTGATCAATTGAACAAGGGCAAAAAAGTTGGCCTGCTCGGAGGAGACCACAGCATTGCATTTGGCTTTATCAAGGCTCTTGCAGAGAAACATGAAAACTTTGGCATCCTGCAAATCGATGCGCACTGCGACCTTCGCAAGTCTTATGAGGGACTGGACCATTCTCATGGATCCATCATGTACAATGTGCTCAACAGCTTTCCCAATGTTACCAAGCTGATACAATTGGGCATCCGTGATTATTGTGAAGCGGAATGGAACTATATCTGCGACAGTGAATACCGGGTCATCACTTATCTCGAAAGGGGTATCCGTGAGCGACAATTTGAGGGGACTACATGGGCGCAACTTTCAGATGAAATCATCAACCAGTTGCCGCAGAACGTCTACATCAGTTACGACATAGACGGACTGGACCCCAAGCTATGCCCTCACACGGGAACGCCCGTCCCCGGTGGGTTTGAAATGGAACAGCTGAGTTATCTTTTCAAAAAAATCCTTACCAGTGGCAGAAAAATCATTGGGTTTGACCTCAGCGAAACCGGTACCAGCAAAGACGGATGGGATGAAAATGTTGGCGCTCGCGTTCTCTTCAAAATGTGTAACCTCATGTTGAGCGACAATTGATCCCATGAAAAAAAATACTGTACACGATTATGTGGTGGTACTGAAAAACCACAACCGAAAGACCATTGAAATGACAGGGTGGTTGTTGTCTGTATTGGCCATCATTATTTTTTTGGTCAACATTTATGAAAGCCCCACTGATTGGGGAATCTTTTCTTCCCTATTTATCCTGATTGGACTGCTGGCTTCTACCATTGTTGACAAACGGAAAAAAAAGAAAACCAGTTTCACGACCATCCTTCTTTGTGCGGGGATTGGCCTCAATATTTTTACAGCAACAGCATACGTTGGCAGCCTGCTCATCTTGGCAGGAATCATCGAAAAATACCTCAGCAAAAACAAGGAAATCGGTTTCTCCGAAGGAGGAATTGTCTTTAGTGGCTTATTCCCTAAAAAAATCAGCTGGGCTGAACTGAACAATGTAGTGCTCAAGGATGATTTGTTGACCATGGATTTCAACAACAACAAAGTCATTCAACGCTATACAGACGACGAGGAGGATGAAGAGTATGAAGTGGAGAGTGATGAGTTTAATGAATACTGTCTGGGGAGGTTAAAGGTTTAAGCCTTAAATTTGCAGATGCCTATTTCACAATCGCCATATCTACTTTACTCGGACGGAAAGGGAAATATTTTTGAGGATGAAACGCTTTACGCCATTGGACGTGCGGGTTGGGATGCATTTCCTGTAGAAATTGAGGAATGGATCAAGCTTCCTGATGGAGGCTCACTCTATGAATTGCCTGGCAGAAAAGGCATTGGCATTGATGTGGAAACAGGCGACATGCGGTTGTGCGAAAAGGGTTGGGCAGTTGCGGCCTTTATCCCTCCAGCCCATACGGGTACTTTTATTGCTGCATTTGAAACGGCCACTGATGCTGAAACCCTCCCACTATTTTGTTATACCGCAGCCGGATGGCACAATGAAGAATTCTATGTTACTGCGGTTCGTATTGAACAAGACATTCGCCAGGAATGTGCCGGTTATGACGCCGAAAAAATCGAGTTGGGGGTAGAACAAATGTTGAAGGCCTATCCCAACAACAGGTTGGTGAATCATCTTGCTGAAACCTGCTGCAGAACCTATACCTGCCCTGCAGCAAGAAACTATTTTATTGGCCGATGGGAATGCCCCATCCCCACCTCCCCTGCCTGCAACTCCAACTGCATTGGATGCATTTCTTTTCAGCCTGAGTCGGAATCCATCACCTCTCCACAAGACAGGCTGCAATTCAAACCATCCGCAGAAGAAATTGTAGAATTTACGGTTCCCCACCTCTCAGATGCCCCTTTCCCACTCGTAAGTTTCGGCCAAGGATGCGAAGGCGAACCCCTGCTGATGTGGGAAACAATACGGGTAGCCATCAAAGAAATCAGAAAACATACTTCCCGCGGAAGCATCAATATCAACACCAATGGATCCATGCCCAAGGCGGTGAGGGCCCTTTGTGAAGCAGGACTGGACTCAATCCGTGTCAGCACGAATTCCCTGCAAAAAACATGGTATGAAAGATATTATCGCCCTAACAACTACCAGTTTGAAGACATCATTGAAAGCCTGAAAATTTTGGATGAGTTTGGCGGCTGGAGTTCCATCAATTATTTCGTGTTCCCCGGCATGACAGATACAGAAGCAGAATACGAAGCCCTGCGAAAAGTGATCAAGGAAACCAACCTCAAAATGATCCAGTGGCGCAATTTCAACATTGACCCGGATTGGTACCTTACCAGAATGGGCATTGCTGAACCCTTTGAAATCATGGGCATCAGAAACATGATGGAGATGATCAGGGAAGAATTTCCAACCCTTAAATTTGGTTATTTCAATCCGCCAATGGAAAGGATCAAAGGAGATTTTGAGAAGGATTTTGCGCAATGGGGTTGAGGGTCGAGAGGTTTAGGGAAGTTGAGCTTGCCAACCAGAGGTTGGTAAACCTTCCGAAGGCAGGAGAGGTTGAAGAAAATGCCTACACATCGTTGTACCCGATCTGATTTCCTATTAAATTTTAACAAGAAAAATTGGTTTTAATTTTAAAAACATTCGAACTTTAAATAACCCTCAAACTTCAACCCGTTAAACTTCTTCAACCCCCCAGCCTTAGGCTGGCAAGTTCAACCTCCCTCAAC
>Ga0209550_10003822_pt1 | contig 14280 bp, 14 predicted proteins | sample LauGreSuBDMM15SN_2_FD_187567 | JGI IMG/M metagenome (GOLD analysis project Ga0209550, IMG submission 187567) | Freshwater lake microbial communities from Lake Michigan, USA - Su13.BD.MM15.SN (SPAdes) (version 5) | ecosystem: Environmental > Aquatic > Freshwater > Lake | place: Lake Michigan...
CCAAGCCAATCTGAGGCCAATCGAGCAAGCCTTGGCTGGGCCATCCCAAAAAACCAGTGGCATGCCAAAGGCCTTGGCACCCCGTCACTGGGGTTGAGCAAGATGCCGAGGCTTGGGGCGGTTACAAACGCTCAGCCACCCAGGCCTGCACGCTGGCCAAAGCCGCATCCAAGCCAGCGGGCTGTGTGCCACCGGCCATGGCCATGTCGGGCTTGCCGCCGCCCTTGCCGCCAACTTGTTGCGCCACAAAATTCACCAACTCCCCAGCTTTGACGCGGCCCATGGTGTCGGCGGTCACACCAGCTGCAATTTGCACCTTGTCGCCATCGACGCTAGCCAACACCACCACCGCGGTTTTGAGCTTGTCTTTGAGCTTGTCCAAGGTTTCACGCAAGGCTTTGGCGTCGGCACCAGGCAAACGTGCGGCCAAGAGTTGGACACCTTTGACATCGATGGCTTGGGTGCTGAGTTCATCGCCTTGCGAGGAGGCCAGCTTGCCTTTGAGCGCGGCGAGTTCTTTCTCCAGACCTTTGACTTGGTCCAGCACTTGGTGGATGCGCTGGTTCAATTCGGCCGTGGGCGTGCGCAAGCTGCCAGCGGCCTCTTGCACGGTGCGCTCCAAGCCTTGCACATAGGCCAAGGCGTTGGCACCGGTGACCGCCTCGATACGACGCACCCCAGCGGCCACGCCGCTTTCGGACACCACCTTAAAGAGGCCAATATCGCCGGCGCGCTGCACATGGGTGCCGCCGCACAGCTCGCGGCTAGAACCAATGTCGAGCACCCGCACCGTCTCGCCATATTTCTCGCCAAACAACATCATGGCGCCGGTTTTTTGCGCGGACTCGATGTCCATCACCCGCGCTTGGGTGCTGGCATTGGCCAAAATTTCATGGTTCACCCGCGCTTCGATGTCGGCAATTTGCGCGTCCGTCACCGGCGCGTTGTGGGCAAAGTCAAAGCGGGTGCGCTCGTCGTTCACCAGCGAGCCTTTTTGCTGCACATGCTCGCCCAACACCTCGCGCAAAGCCTTGTGCATCAAATGGGTGGCGCTGTGGTTGCGCACCGTGGCTGCACGCACACCTGAACGCACGGTAGCGGTCAGGGTGTCGCCCACATTCAGCGTACCTTGGGCCAAAGTGCCATGGTGGCCAAACACATCGGCCTTGATTTTTTGAGTGTCTTCCACCGCAAAGCGAGCCGAGCCACAGACCATCTCGCCCTCATCCCCCACTTGGCCGCCGCTCTCGGCGTAAAACGGCGTGTGGTCCAGCACCACCACGCCGCTATGCCCATGGTTCAAGGCCGCGACCGACACACCATCGTGGTACAGCGCCAAAATTTTGGCGGGGGCTTGCAGGCTTTCATAGCCCACAAACGTGGTGGGGGCGCCGCTGTAGTCCAGCGCCTTGTCCATCTTGAACTTGCCAGCCGCACGGGCTTGGTTTTTTTGGCGGTCCATGGCGGCATGGAAACCCGCTTCGTCGACTTGCAGGGCACGCTCACGGCACACATCGTTGGTGAGGTCCAGCGGGAAGCCGTAGGTGTCGTGCAACTTGAAAGCCACCTCGCCTGGCAAGACCTTGACGCCATTGGCCAAGGCCTCGTCCAAGATGTGCATGCCGATTTCCAGCGTCTCGTAAAACCGCTCTTCCTCGGTTTTCAAAATCGCGGTGATGCGCTCGGCCTGCGCCGCCAAGCTGGGGTAAGCCGCCCCCATGAGGGCGACCAAATCGGGCACCAGTTTGTGAAAGAACGGTGTTTTTTGGCCCAGCTTGTAGCCGTGGCGGATGGCGCGGCGAATGATGCGCCGCTGCACATAGCCACGCCCCTCGTTGGAGGGCACGACACCATCGCTGACCAAAAACGCAGTGGCGCGCAAGTGGTCGGCAATCACGCGCAGCGAGGGCGTGGCCAAGTCGGCGCAAGCGGTTTCACGCGCCGCCGCTTTGATGAGCGTGGCGAACAGGTCAATTTCGTAGTTGCTGTGCACATGTTGCAGGATGGCGGCCAAACGCTCGAGGCCCATGCCGGTGTCCACGCAGGGCGCAGGCAGCGGCGTGACCGAGCCGTCCTCGTCCATGTTGAACTGCATGAACACGTTGTTCCAGATTTCGATGAAGCGGTCGCCGTCTTCCTCGGGGCTGCCGGGTGGGCCACCCGGGATGTGGTCGCCGTGGTCGTAAAAAATTTCAGAGCACGGGCCGCAAGGGCCGGTGTCGGCCATCATCCAAAAGTTGTCGCTCTTGTAGCGCCCACCTTTGTTGTCACCAATGCGGATGATGCGGTTTTCCTGCTTGAGGCGCTCAGGTGTCCAACCCGCTTTGACGAAAATTTCTTCCCATATGTCATGGGCCTCGTCGTCTTCGATGTAAACGGTGGCATAGAGCTTGTCAGCCGGCAGTTGGTACACCTCGGTGAGCAGCTCCCACGCCCATGTCAGGCTTTCGCGCTTGAAGTAGTCGCCAAACGACCAGTTGCCCAGCATCTCAAAGAAGGTGTGGTGGCGCGCGGTATAGCCCACGTTTTCCAAGTCGTTGTGTTTGCCGCCTGCACGCAAACAGGCTTGCACCGAGGCCGCCCGCACATAGGAGCGCTTGTCCGAGCCCAAAAACACGTCTTTGAACTGCACCATGCCCGAGTTGGTGAACATGAGAGTGGGGTCGTTGCCCGGCACCAAGGGGCTGGAAGCCACCACGGTGTGGCCTTTGGCGGCGAAAAAATCCAAAAACGACTTGCGGATATCGGCCACAGACAGCTGGGGCGCGGGTTGAAGTGGGGAGTTCATGGTTTGTGGCAGTGCGTGGGCGGGGCTCAGGCCCCCAAGCTCGGGGAAAGCCCCAGTCCAAAGCAAAAGATTATAGGTTTGCCCCATTGGGGCAGGGGGTTTGTGCAGCTGCGTTGGCCAGATGGATGGAGATGCCCCCACCCCCCTCTCAAGCACGGGATGCAAGCCAATCAGGCCCGAAATGGGCGCTCACCAAGCCTCAGAACCAGTGCCTCGCACATGGCTTATGATGACCAGTTAGCGAATTTTTTATATTTATTCAATTTTGAATCAATATCTAGGAGTGATTGAATGAAAGACCCCCAGGTTTACCTTCGGTTTTTAAATCTTTTGCAAACCCTTGAGGGGGCGGGGCAAATGCCAGACATCGATGCCGATTCGCGCAAACTCCTAGAGCTGATTGCCCTCAAACACAACCAGCAAAACCCCCTGACCATCAGTGAAGCCATGGCCTTGGGCCACATTGCTTCACCCGCCACCATCCACCGCAAACTTGATTTGCTGCGGGATGTGGGCATGGTGGACACAGTGCACGAGGGGAAAAACCGCCGCACCAAATACCTGGTGCCCACCCCCAAAGCCTTTGAGCACTTTGCCGGCCTGGGGCAGGCCATGCAGCAAGCCCTGGGTTTGGCGACTTGAACATTGGGGCCTGGCGGCGTTGGGGTGGTCAGATAGGCATGTCCCTGACCTTGCTGTTGGCTTGCGGTGCGGGTGCGGCTCCCCACCCCGACGGCAGCGACGAGATAGAAAAACTCCTGCAAGAGCGGGGCCTGTTGGGTCGCGTGGAACTGCTGCGCCAAAGGGTCGGCGACAAAGCCTCCGATTTGGTGATGAATGCCATGGGTTTCTTGGGTGTGCCATACCGGCGTGACGGCACATCCCAAGAAAATGGCTTTGATTGCAGCGGTTTCGTTAGAGCCATGTTTGAGCAAACCGTTGGCCTGATTCTGCCCCGGCGTGCCAGCGACCAGGCCTCAGTGACCGAAAAAATCAACCGCGAAGACCTGCAACCTGGTGACCTGGTGTTTTTCAACACCATGCGCCAAGCCTTCAGCCACGTGGGTATTTATGTCGGTGACAACAAGTTCATCCACTCGCCCCGCCCAGGGGGCGAAGTGCGGGTGGAGGACATGCGCCAAGCCTATTGGGACCGCCGGTTCAATGGTGCCAGGCGGGTGCCAGCTGAACCCGGCCCGACAGAAGCGAACAAGCCCAAACGCTGATCCCCTTTTGCGACCAGCGCCGAACCGCCCACGGGCGGTTTTTTCATGTTTAATGCGGACTGTGAAAACCCAGCGCTAAAAGGCCACCCATGAGCGACCCCCTGTTGATTGCCAAAAATGACTCGGCCCAGTGCTGGCTCATGCCCCAACTGACCAACCGCCACGGTCTGATCACGGGTGCGACCGGTTCGGGCAAAACCGTCACCTTGCAAACCATGGCGCAAAGCCTCTCGCGCATTGGCGTACCGGTGTTCATGGCCGACGTCAAGGGTGACTTAACAGGCCTGAGCCAAATGGGCAAGCTGTCCGACAAAATGGCTGCGGTTCTGAAAGAGCGCGGCTTGGACATACCCGCTTTCGCGCCCTGCCCCACCACCTTGTGGGACGTGTTTGGCACGCAAGGCCACCCGGTGCGCGCCACCGTTAGCGACATGGGGCCATTGCTCTTGGGGCGCATGCTCAACTTGAACGACACCCAAGAGGGCGTGCTCAACTTGGTGTTCAAAATCGCCGACGACCGTGGCATGCTGCTGCTGGACCTGAAAGACCTGCGCGCCATGCTGCAGTACGTGGGTGACAACGCCAAAGAATTCACCACCGAGTACGGCAATGTCAGCGCCGCCAGCATCGGCGCCATACAACGTGGCTTGATGCAAGTTGAACAACAAGGCGGCGACAAATTTTTTGGCGAGCCCATGCTCGATATCCACGACTTCATGCAAACCGACGGCAACGGCCACGGCATGGTCAACATCTTGGCAGCCGACAAGCTGATGAACTCGCCACGCTTGTACGCCACGTTTTTGTTGTGGATGCTGTCTGAGTTGTTCGAGCAATTACCAGAAATTGGCGACCCTGATAAACCGAAGCTGGTGTTCTTTTTTGACGAAGCGCATTTGCTGTTCAACGAAGCACCCAAGGCCTTGATCGAGCGCATCGAGCTGGTGGTGCGCTTGGTGCGATCCAAAGGCGTGGGCGTGTATTTCGTCACCCAAAACCCGCTGGACATCCCCGACAGCGTGCTGGCGCAGTTGGGCAACCGCGTGCAACACGTGCTGCGTGCCTTCACACCACGTGACCAAAAAGCCGTGGCCGCCACCGCCCAAACCATGCGGCCTAAAAAAGGCTTGGACATCGAAGCGGCCATCACCGACTTGGCCGTGGGCGAGGCGCTGGTGAGCCTGCTCGACGCCAAGGGCCGACCCAGCGAAACCGAGCGCGTGTTTGTGCTGCCCCCCGGCAGCCAACTCGGCCCCATCACTGCAGAGCAGCGCCAAGCCTTGCTGCAAAGCTCCTTGGTGGCAGGTGTCTATGAAAAAACCGTGGACCGCGAGTCGGCCTACGAGATGATCAAAGGGCGGGCCCATGGCGGCGATGTCTCCGGCGCAGGCGCCAGCCCATTGCCAAGCGATGCGAACCACGGCGCATCGGCACCTGCTACGGGCGGCCTGATGGGCAGTGTGAGCGATTTGCTGTTTGGCAGCCAAGGCCCGCGCGGCGCGCACCGCGACGGGGTGGCGCAACTGGTGCTCAAAAGCGCGGTGCGCACGGTCGGTTCATCCATTGGCCGAGAAATTGTGCGGGGTGTGTTGGGCGGCTTGTTGGGCGGTGCCAGCGGAAAAGGACGGCGGCGCTGAAAATCGTGCCCCGCCAGGCACCGCACGCCTGAAACATGCTCGTCCTGTCGGTGCAGGCCTGACGGGATCACTGTGATCGCATGGTCCATAAATGTGGGGCCAATACCGCAAAGCCGCCTTCAACTGGCGCAGTGGTATGGTGCAGGGATGAAAACGCAAATCGATCATCTCGTGGTGGTGGCCGCCACCTTGTCCCAAGGTGTGCAGTGGTGCGAGGACACGCTGGGCATCACGCCAGGGCCTGGCGGCGAACATGACAAGCAAGGCACCCACAACCGCTTGTTCAAAATTGCCACGCCCGCCCACCCCATGGCTTACTTTGAAATCATTGCCATCCACCCCTACGCCGACCCGGCGCTGCGCTCCAAAAATGCCCGCTGGTTTGACATGGACGACCCAGCCTTGCAAAAAAGTGTCGCCCAGCAACCGCGCTTGCTGCATTTTGTGGCTGGCACCACAGACATCACTGCAGCACGCCAAGCATGGTTCGACCAAGGCATCGACCGTGGCACCACCATCCATGCCAATCGGCGAACCCCCAAGGGTTTGCTGCATTGGCAATTCAGCTTGCGGCCCGACGGACAACGCTTGTTCCAAGGCACACTGCCCAGTCTCATCCAGTGGGGCAAACCGGGGGACGCCGACCCAGAGCGCCTGCACCCCCGCAACACCTTGCCACGCTCCAAAGTCAGCCTGGAGCGCTTGAGTGTGAGCCACCCTAACGCCAACAAACTCCAAGCCGCCTACGCCGCCTTGGGGCTCAAGGAAGTCGCTATCTCCACAGGGCCTGCCAATGTCCAAGCGGTGCTGCACACGCCCAAAGGCTTGGTCACCTTGAACAGTGACGGCGTGTGATGCTGGGGCATCAGCGAATGGCGCTCAGGCCAAGGTCACAGCCCGAGCGGCCTTTTCTGCGGTCCAAGCATCCAATCGCCCTCGGGCCTCGCGCCGGTAGTTTTGCAATTGGGCGTCACTGGCCGTGACAGTGGTGAGCTCCAACCGAATGCCATTGGGGTCAAAAAAGTAAATGGACACCACAAAACCATCATGGTTCACCGGTCCAATCACATCCAGCCCTGCGCCACGCAAGCGGCCCAGAGCCGTTTGCACGGCCTCCACGCTGTCGACCCGCAAGGCCAGGTGGTTGACCCAAAGCGGGGTGTTGGGAGAAGGCTCGCTGGCGGTGTTATCGCCCAAATCGAAAAAGGCCACCGAACTGCCATCGGTCATTTCAAAAAACAAGTGCACGTAGGGACAATGCTCTCCGGTGCTGGGGATGGTGTCGGCGCGCACGATGTGGGTCAAGGGCAAGCCCAGCAAATCCTCATAAAAGTGGCGTGTTTCTTCTGCATCGCGACAGCGGTAGGCAAAGTGGTGCAAGCCACGAATGGGAATGAATGGAGACATGATGTGCTCCTAGCTGGCTCTGGTGGTGGGTAAATGGGCCGTCACCGATGACAACCACTGCGCATCGACATTCAAGGTTTCCAACTCTTGCAGGGCCTCGGCTTGCGTCTGCGTCCAGCGTTTGACCACTTGTACGTCATCCTCATCGTATTCTTGCCATGACAGCTCCAGCCGAATGCCGTTGGGATCAAAAAAGTACAACGACCAGGTTTGCGCCCCGACATTCACTGGTCCAATCAAGGCAATGCCCTCATCTTTGAGCCGCTGATGCAGCACATCAAACTGGCTTTTGCTGGTGGTGAAAGAACAGTGCTGCATGGCAGCCAGGGCGTCGCGGTCACCCGCACTCTTGGCGCCCTTGGGCATTTCAAAAAAAGCCACCAGCGTGTCTCCGCCCGCATCAAAGAAGTAGTGGCGCAGGTTTTCAAAAGGTGGGTTGCCACGGTTGCCCGGCCCAACACCCACACCGGGCGGCACGCGCAAGGCATGCACCAAGGGCATGCCCAAGACCCGGGTGTAGAAGTCCACGGTGGATTTCATGTCATCGGTGTTGAGGGCCAGGTGGTGAATGCCCCGGCTGGCGGGACGCAAGTTGTGGGTGGCGCTCAAGGGGCTGGTCATGGTGATCTCCTGGATTTAAGAAAGTGGCTGTGCGAGTCGAAAATAAAGTTGCGCCAAATCTGGACTGTCCATCAATTGGGCGCTGTCTTGGACCCAGGCCAATTGGCCTTTGATCATCACATGGGTGCGACTGGTGAATGGCAAGGCAATATCGAGTTTTTGCTCCACCAAAATCATGGTCATGCCGTCTTGGCGCAAGATGTTCAGCGCATGACGGATCTCTTCCACGACCATCGGGGCCAAGCCCAAAAAAGGCTCGTCCAACAACAATACCCGCGGCTGCGACATCAAGGCGCGACCGATGGCCACCATCTGCTGTTCACCGCCGGACAAGGTACCGGCCAACTGTTGGCGTCGCTGTGCCAAACGCGGAAACAGGGCATAGACCGCATCAAACCGCTGTTGCAAAAAACGACTCCGTTGGGCCAAGGCCACCGAGCCCAGCAACAAATTGTCTTGCACCGTCATCGGCGCGAACACATGGCGACCCTCAGGCACTTGCACCACACCCAAAGCCACGATGGCGTGGCTGGGCAATGCCATGAGGTCCACACCATCGAGGATGGCTTGCCCACTTCTGCGCGGCACCGTGCCCGATAAAGCCCCCAGCAAAGTGGATTTGCCGGCGCCATTGGGGCCGATCAAGGCCACGGTTTCTGCGGTTTCAATGCGCATGCTGACCCCTTGCACCACGGGAGCCTGGTGGTAGCTGGCACAGACGTTGATCAGCTCAAGCATGGCCCACCTTCACTTGCCCCAGATAGGCGGCCACCACGGCCGGGTCGGACTGCACCTCGACAGGGCTGCCTTGCGCTATTTTTTCCCCAAAGTTGAGCACCACCACCCGTTGGGCCAAGGCCATCAAAAAAGGCATGTCATGCTCGATGAGCAACACAGCAATGCCTTGCGCCGCGATGCCGCGGATGATCTCTGCCAAACGCCCGCATTCCGCGCTGGTCAAACCAGCAGCAGGCTCATCAAACAACATCAACTCAGGTTGAGCTGCCAACCCCCGGGCGATTTCGAGCAAGCGCCCTTGGCCAAACGACAAGGTGCCTACGGGGGCCTGGGCGTACTCGGACAAACCCACAAAATCGATCCAGTGTCGCGCCTTATCGCGCGCGGCACGCTCGCTGGCGCGCGCTTGTGCCGTCCCCAGCACCACTTGCCACAGACCGTGCTTGATCTGGGTGTGCATACCCACCATCACGTTCTCTTCGATACCCATGCTGTCAAATGGTTTGTTGTGCTGGAAGGTGCGCACGATGCCCCGCGCAGCAAAGGCATGGGTCGGTTGCCCGGTGAGGGACTGGCCTTTGAAAAAAATCTCGCCCGCAGAAGGGGCTATGGCACCGGCGATCATGGCGAAAGTGGTGCTTTTACCCGCCCCATTGGGGCCGATCAAACCCAAAATTTCACCGGGGTAAACCGCCAAGTCCAAATCTGACACAGCCAACAGCCCCCCAAAGCGGCGGGTCAAGCCGCGCACTTGCAGCAAGGGGGTGGGCTCAGCCATGGGCCTGCACCTTCGCGCCTTTGTCGACATGGTTGCGTGCAACTGGGCTGCGGCGCGCCAGCAGCGCATCCCACACGCCCATCAGACCCTTGGGCTGAAACAAAACCACCAACACCATCACCAGACCAAACACCAAAGCGTGGTGGTGCCCGATCAAGGGCGAGAGCACAAATGGCAAGAGGTACAAAAGCACGGCGCCCACCACCGCCCCCGCTGCGCGCCCAATGCCACCAATGATGATCATGAACAACAGCAGGAACACATTTTCCAATCCAAAAATGGTCGGGTTGACCGTGTTGTCCACGAAGGCATACACCATGCCCGCCAAACCCGCCAAGGTACTGGTCAGGGTGTAGGCCAAGATTCGGGTGCGGCGCACATCCACGCCCATGGCCGCCGCCGCCTCGGGGTTGTCACGGGCGGCCCGGCAGGCGCGCCCAAAATGTGACCGGTCCAAGCGCAACAGGATGGCCAAGGTGCTGAGCATGAGCACCACGATGACCACGGTATAGGCCGGGCCAGTGATGCGAAAGCCGGCCATATCGGGCAAACGGTAATTGGCCAGTCCGCCGGTACCCCCAGTGACTTGGCCACCCTCGTTGAGCAGCACAATGAACAGTTGGGCAAAGGCCAGGGTGGCCAAAGCCAAGTAAAAGCCTTCCAAACGGGTGGCGGGTATCGCAACCAACAAGGCCACGGCCATGCAAAAAGCAGCCGAAACCAAAATTGCCAAGGGCAAGGGCCAGCCCAAATAGGTGATGCCAATGACCACGCTGTAAGCGCCCAAACCATAAAAGCTGAAATGGGAAAACGCAACCTGGCCGGCAATGCCAAACAAAAAGTTGTACCCCAATGCCAAGGTGATCCACAGCAAAAGCTTGCGATAAACATCGTTTTGGTACGACCCCATGGCAAAAGCCACGCCCGACAGAAGCACCAAAGCCAGCAACCAGGGCCAAGTGCGTTTCATGTGCGTCCCTCACGGGCAGGCAACAAACCCGTGGGCCGCACCAGCAAAAACAAAATCAACAACACCAAAGGCACGCCCATGGCCAAGCCTGGGGGCACGGGGGCATAACGCACCGTCATTTGTTCGGCAAAGGCCAAGATCAGCCCCCCCAGCAAAGCCCCTTCAACCCGCCCCACACCGCCGATCACCAAAGCGGTAAAGCCTTGAATCGCCAAGGGCATGCCCATCAAATAGTGGGCCGAGACATTGGGCGCGGCCAACACACCGGCCAGGCCCGCCACGACGGCACCCATGGCAAAGGACACAGCGGTCACCCGGCCCAAATGGATGCCCATCCAAGCCGCAGCGCGGCGGTCAATGGCCACGGCCTCGAACGATTTGCCGTGCAAAGTGCGTTCGAAAAAATACCAAGCCATGGCAAACACCGACAAGGTACAGGCAATGATGAAAAAACTTTGGTATGAGCCTGCCAGCAAGCCCCACTCCAAACGGCCAAACCCAAAAGCGGCGGGCACCGCCTGAGGATCAGGCCCAAAACCGATGGATATGGCCTCGCGAAAAACGACCAACATGCCCAACAAGGCCAAGATGGGGGCCAAAGGGGGCGCGCCTGACTCCACCAAAGGCCGCACCGTCAAACGCTCGGTCATCCACCCCACGACAAACATCATGGCCACCATGACCGCCATGCCCACCGGGTAAGGCCAATCCCATTGGTTGAGCATGACCACGCCGGCAAAAGCGGCCATCATGGCCCACTCTCCCACGGCAAAGTTGATGATGCCCGTGGGCCTTGTGATCAGCAAATACGCCAATGCCACCAAGGCATAAATACAACCACTGGCCGTGGCCCCCACCACCAACTCCAAGAAATCATTCATGGGTGGTGATGGCCCAGATCACTTAACGCCGACATGGACCACCTTGCCCTGCTTGTCACCCTCGTACACACGCACCACCATGCCATTGGTGTCAAAACCGGTGCGCTTGCCATCGGCAAATCCGTATTGGGCACCCGATGACCCCATCACCCCCACAAAGCCTTTGGTGGCTTGCATGGCTTCACGCACCTTGTCTTTGTCCACCGCGCCAGCCCGGCGAATGGCATCAGCCACCAACATCACCCCGTCATATCCATAGCCATTGAGGTTGTAGGGCTCGGTCCCCACATCCTTTTTATACGCCTCGATAAAGCGTTTGGTCTCGGGCTTGTTGGGGTCAAAAGCATCGACAAATGTGACGCCGTCCATCAAACCCTTGGCCACACTGGTGTAGACCGGCACCGACAGGTTGTAGTTGCCCAGGATGGGCATCTTCAGGCCCAATTGGCGGTAGCTGCGCAAAATCAAGGTGTTCTCTGGGGTGACCACACCGGTCATGAACAAGGCCTCTGGATTTGCGGCTCGGATTTTTTGCATCTGCGCATCGGCCGATGTCGATCCGCGTGGCACCATCTCCTCGGCCACAATTTGAATGCCGGCTTTCTCCAGGCCCGCTTTGAAAAAGCGATTGGTGAGCTGACCCAGGTCTGAGTTTTCGGTGATCAATGCCACCCGCTTGTAATTGCGGTTGGCGGCATACGACAACAAAGTGGCAATTTGGGTCGAGCCCAATGGCCCGGTTTGCCAAAAATTGGGGTTGTTGACCTGGGTGGTCAAGGTGTCACCACCATTCGAGGGCGTCATGTGCGGGGTTTTGGACTCCAAGGTCACCGTTTGCGCTTGCTGGGTGGCTGGCGTCAGAGATACCGACAAAATAAACACTGCCCCTGCATCCACCAATTTGCGCGCTGCCGTGGCCGAAACATCGGGGCGGCCTTGGTCATCTTCGACCATCAACTCCACCTGCCGCCCCAAGATGCCGCCACGGGCGTTGATTTCTTTGACTGCAAAGGTCGCACCCGCCGCCACCGGTTCGGCATAAGGTTTGGCCGGACCCACGCGATCGGTGATCATGCCAATTTTGATGGTGTTTTGGGCCAACGCTGGCAAAGCACCCACCAAGGCACTGAGCAAAACGGTATGCCATGCGCGGCGGGTCCATTGGATTGTGTGAAGTGACATGAAAAATCTCCTGTGGGTCATTGTTATAGGGAAAGGGGTGTCCAAAACGGTCAAGCGTACTTTGAGGCCACTCGCATGGACAGCGTGCCCAGTCCTTGCACGCCGGCCTCCATCCAGTCGCCCGGCACCACCGGGCCAACACCCTCGGGGGTACCGGTCATGATCACATCACCGGGTTGCAAGGTGTAAAAAGAGGACGCAAACTCAATCAAACGTGGCACATCAAAAATCAAGTCGCGGGTATTGGCTTGCTGGCGCGTTTGGCCATTGACATGCAGCCATAAATCGAGCTGGCCGGGGTCGGGAACTTCATCGGCGGTGACCAGCCATGGCCCGAGCACGGCATAACTGTCGATGGATTTTCGAAAGCATTGGAACTCTGGTCCGCGCAAGGTCATGTCCAAGGACAAGCTGTAACCCGCCACATGGGCCATGGCTTCTGAGGCTTTCACTTGGCGACAGGTTTTCCCAATGATCACCGCCAGTTCCACTTCGTGGTCGTTGCGACGATCTCCAAAGCGCAGCACGATCTCGTCACTGACACCAATCAATGACGTGCCGGCCTTGAGAAACATGCCCCAGTCCCCAATGGTGGTGATGGCTCGCCCATGGCCGATGTTGGCGTCTTGGGCACTCTCTTGGGCATGGGCTTTGTAATTGATGGGTGCGCCAATGATCTTGCCAGGGTTGGCCACTGGCGGATCGTAATGAACCGCAGCCATGAGATGGCGCTGCCCGGTCAACGCAGCCCGGGCAATGCCTGGGCGCAATTCTTCGAGGTGGGCGATGAACACATCGTGGCTGGGAAAGGGGTAACGCAGTGCGGGCAAGACATCCAGAGCATCGCTGACATCGATCACATGCTCGCCCTGAACCAAGCCCAAACGCCCGCCATTGAAACGGCACAATTTCATGGGTAAAACCACTCTGCTTTGTGCGGGCACGACAGACAAAACATCTGTGCCACAAAACCCGCTGACAAAATTCAGTGTGTCACAAGCCCAGCTTCAAACCCATCGGATTTACACCTAGGAATCCCCACGCACCATGGGCTTGAAGGCCCCTTGCCCCATCAGCGTGGTCAACTTGATCAGAAACGCTTGCGCCAACCCAAAGCAAAAAAATCCTCACCATTGGCACCATAGTTGTTCATCAAGTCATAAATGGTGCAGCGGTGGTGCAAGCGCGCAAACCATTCTGATTTGGGATTCTTGGGCGCTGAGGCCGTGAGCTCCAGCATCAAAAAGTTGAGTGTGCGACTGCCTTGATCGTTGACGCCCCGCTCCAAGGGGCTGATGATGTTGGTGTATGAAATCCCCAGTGGTCCCGCACGCACATCAACCGCCAATGTGTCCCTGCCAGGCAGACCACTCCAGCGCAACACCGGGGCTACGGCCACTTCACTGAGGGTGGCTTGCCCCCATTGTTGGCCCAGCATGGCGTCCAACTCCAACTCGAGGGGCCAATTTTGCGCACGCCATAAGCGTTTGCTGGCGGTGACCGCCAAGATGTAATGGTTTTTGAATTCGCTGCGGCCCACCAAAAAACTGGCGGGCTCTTGGTTGTGGTACTGACCCGCATACACACCCATGGTCCAGTCGCTGTCCGAGGCCCAGGCGGGCAAGGCCAACAACCCTGCGCACAGGGCCCATCCGAGACTGCGCGTCAAGGGTTGCAATTTCTGGCAGCGTCGGCCATGGGTAGATAAAAGGGCAAGCATGGGAGGTCAAAAGGTAGTGAGGATTTTCTGGCGCAAGGCCGCATCGATAACCGGCTTGATACCAAACCAGGCCTCAAAGGCAGGCACAGCTTGGTTGAGCAGCATGCCCAAGCCATTGATGGCCACATGGCCACGGGCTTTGGCGGCTTTGATCAAGGGCGTCTCCAAGGGCACGTAAATCAAATCGCTGACCAAGGCCGTGCCGGGCAAATCGTCCAGCACCAAGTCCAAAGGCGGTTGGTCGTACATGCCTTGGTTGGTGGTGTTGATCAGCATGGCCGCTGCGGCCAAGGCGGCATGGCGCTCGGACCAGTCATGCACTTTCACCACCG
>Ga0209550_10003824_pt1 | contig 14278 bp, 17 predicted proteins | sample LauGreSuBDMM15SN_2_FD_187567 | JGI IMG/M metagenome (GOLD analysis project Ga0209550, IMG submission 187567) | Freshwater lake microbial communities from Lake Michigan, USA - Su13.BD.MM15.SN (SPAdes) (version 5) | ecosystem: Environmental > Aquatic > Freshwater > Lake | place: Lake Michigan...
AGATTGGCAGTACTTTTCGTTGCACTTTCCGCCAATGAAACAAAAGGACTGCACGCTGAACATCATTGAAATCGAAAACGGAACTAAAAACGATTTTAACTATTATGGTATCGAGCTAAAAATGGCCGATGGGGTGGAGGTATTGTAGTGGGAAAAAAAATGAAAAAATATTCAATTTGAGTTCTTCAATTACAAGTTCTAGCAATTTTAGTAGATATACTTTTTTAATGTAAAATGGGTCATGACAATATAAAAATTAATTTAATCATCACCCTTAACTTTTACTAATAAATTTGAAACACAATCAAGGTTTAATCTCTATCCGTGTTCCTATTTTTACAGCATTATACAATTCATCTATTTCTTGATTAGTAACTGCGATACAACCTAATGTCCAATCATTCCACCTATGAAATTTACCCAAGTAACCTCTTTTATTTTGAAGTCCATGAATTTTAATATTGCCGCCAGGTGATTTCCCAAGTTGCTTCGCTCTCTTAATATCATTTTGATTAGGATACGAAATACCTAAGTTTTTATGCCAACCACTATTTGGGTTTTTATCGTTAATATAATAAATTCCTTCGGGTGTTTTTCTATCTCCTTCATATTGTTTAGCACCCACTGGTTGCAGTCCTACTGCTATAGTATATGTTTTTAGAAGTTTACCTCGAGAAAAAGCCAATAATTGGTGTTTAGATTTGTAAACCACTAAACTATCTATTCGAGTATTATGTGGCAATTTAGAACTTGGATAAAAATAATAAACTAACAAACTCAAAAACAAAGCAATCAAAAGGAGTAATATTTTTTTCATTTTAAATACGGAGTAAAGTAAGTGACAATTTGTATCGACATTTGATTTTTCTATCTAATAGTCCATTTTTGATTTATTTCAAAATCAAACTTAATGTTATCTGGCATTTTGTTGGCATTGTAATCATATAGCCAATAAGAAAGTTCTTTTAAATGGTACGTAATCACCATGTTTTTTATCCATTTATAGGTTTTAATATAGTCAGAACTATTAGGTTTTGGCTCCTCTTCAAAATCCTCTCCAAGACCTTCTCCAAAATTCGCTTCCATATAGTCATCCATACAAATTTGACTAATCTCTATTTGTAATTCTTTTATAGTTTTTCCGACTGGACTAATTCCTAATGACATCATTTCTTTTACCATTACTTCATAAGATGAATAAACAGTAATTTTTATTCCATCAGCGTTGATATAATGCAATGTCTGTAGGTTAGTGACCTTTCGTTGGTATTTTTCTTTAATGGCTCCCAAAGTTGCTACTGCTATTTTATTATTCAACTAGCAAAATCAATGTTGCAGGAGTTGTAACTTCACCATAAACTATAGCATTTTGCTCATATTTTTTTCCTAAAAATAAGGATTGTTCCTTTGAAATGTTACCGACAAAGAAACTAATTTCTGGCGGCCATTCGCCTAATGTGTCTTTACCTGCTGCTGGAAAAACAGTGTAATTGATTAAATCGGCTTCAAGTTTGCTATTCAAATCTGTATTTTCTTCTAAAGAAAGTGCTTTAGAAAAAGGATTCCAAGCAGTGATGAAGCACCAACTATCGAAAGACTGCTCTTTTAAAAAAGATTGAAGTGCTTCGTTTTCTTTATCCAAATAAATATCGATATTTGGATTTAAAATACTGTAGCAAGTGGCTTGATAACCTTGTAATAATTCTTTTGAAATCATAATAGAATAATGTTAAATTAATTTAAAAATTGCTGAAATATTTAGTATCAGAGATACAGAAAATAGATGGTTTTTACAAATTTTTAGAATTGATATTTTCTTTGAGCATTTCTAAATATTGCGTTACTATTTGTTGGATTGCTGCAAACTGTTTTGTTTTTTTATTCGATGAGTCTTGTAAATATAATTTTCTATTAATTTTTAACATTATCGAATGTACATTAGGATTTTTTTTATAAAAAGCCATCGGGACAATTGTTCCACTATATGGCCAATCTATTCCTAAAGAATAGCCTCTTTTTTCAAAAAACAAAATAGATTTATTAATTAATTCTTGAGGGGTATGATAAGCGTCGATACCAATATTAAAATCAGGTCTTTCAATTGTCTGATCCAAATCTCTCGTTATTGGTTTAGAAGGATAAGAATGGCAATCTACAATCAAACAATTTCCATATGTTTCCAATTCGTTTTCAACTGCAACAGTAAATTTATTATGGTGATTCCAGTAATAGGAATCTATGATTTTATTTCTCAAAGTGGGAGTTACATCTCTCAATAATTCACCATTGTCGCAATGTGTATAAACAGCTCCCATACCATATTGCGCCATTACTTCGTCTTCCTCATTTTCAAAACGTTCTACATCGCAAAATATTCTAGAAAAAGGAGCTTTTATCATTGTGTCATTAGCGGAATAGAACAATTCATCAGTATACCAATCGGTAAGTTTTAAAAGTTCATTTTCAATTTTAAGAGGGTCATTTATAAATCCGTCTTTGATTGGAATTACAGTCGACGAGTGTGGCACATGTAATAGTAATTTTTTCATCTATTTTTAATTAAAAGTAATTTTATGATCGATAGCATCTGTTTGTTCGAGCATTATAGTCTCATCGGGAAATTGAACAACAATTCTATTTTGCTCTAAATCAATCATCAATTTTGTTATCAGTTTGGTAAAAGCTTCTTTCAATATAGTTTCAGGTTGTGGAAATTTAGGATATTGAATGATTGATAAGGTTAATGATGGCTCTTCTTGTCCTAAAAATAAAATATCACAAGCTGTAAGCTTCACACTTAAACTAACATTGTAATGCTCAAAAACTGATTTTTGTGCTGCTAGTAAGACATCTTTAAAAGTTTCTATGTCAATTAATTCATTTGAATAACCTCGCTGTAATCCAATAACAGCAGTTGCTATAAATGTTTTTGCTTTTATGATTTTCATCAGGTTTTATTTGTTTGATATTATTTATGTTGTATCCCAAGTTGAATAACAATGGCACTATAATTATCAGTTGAAAAAATAGCGCACTGTTCTTTGATTTTTTCAATTAGTTCTTTTGAATTTTTTTCCGACCTAAATAAATCTTCAATATCCGAATCAATCCAAGATTCTTGAATACCATCAGAGCAAAGCAAAAAATAATCGTTATCTTGTATGTCTTCGCATATAAATGATTCAAATTCAGTAGGATATTTAGTTCCTTTTACAGAACGAGTTAATTGATTCCTATTAGGCTGAAAATAGCTTTCTAATTCGGTAAGTTCGCCAATCTGTATTGCTTCTTGAATCAAAGTATGGCTAACTGTTTTACATATTATTTTCCCACCTCTAATTTGATAGACACTAGTATCGCCAATCCAAGCTATAGTAACAAATCCATTATTGATTTGAACAAAAGCAATTGTGCTTGCCATAAGTTGAGTAATTCGATGTCGCTTTTTGTAATTACTGAAAACTTTTTCAGCTTGCTCTAAAATAGCTGATAAATTCAAAATAGGCTCTTTGTGAATCAAAGCAGCAATAGTTTTGCAAAGCAATTGTGAAGCAAGTAATCCATTCCCATTTCCTCCAACACCATCACAAACTAAATAAAGTTTCTCTTTGACAGTAAATAGAGCATCTTCATTTATATCATATGTACCTCTTTCGCTTAAATACGCTTCAGATTTTATGTAGAGCATAGTTGTAATTTGTAATTGTTAAAAATGAGAATGATAGTTACTTTTTCTTTGACTTTATTGTTTAACCTTGACTTCCTTTTTTTTACATAAGTGCTTGTTTTTAGTTGATAATTATAAATAATGTTTGACATTCATTCCAATCACTTTATGGTCTTGTGTGAGTAAAGCACCTCCACTTGGTATACTAGTGTTAAAGTCTATTTTATCACCTTCAAAATAATACGCAATTTTAGGTCCTTCTACCAAGCACATTCTTATAGTTTTGCCTCGGTCAGTTTCAATTTTATTTTTCATCCACTGGCAATGTTCAATAATTCTTTGATGCAATGAGCTTAATTTATTATGTTGATAGGCTTCTAAATCCACTTCATCAATATTGTTAATATGGGTGCCTGGATAATTCAATAAATCGTTGTTTTTATTGAAATGTATTGGAATTTGCATATATAAAGCGTGCCCAACTTTTAATATTACATATGGGAAATTGCCGTACCCCTTTGTAAATAATTGATGCTCGTGCCAGTTTGAATCGTTTGATCTTTTAAGTTTATTTTTCATATTGAGTTACTTTTGATATTGCCATTCATTCCCTATCAATTCAATTTTTTCTGTTAAACGAATTAGCATATTGTCAATAATTTTAATAGGAGAAGAGCTAAAAGTAGAATTAAAGGTTACATTTAATGCAATCAGTCTTTGTGCTTGCGCTCGAGATCCAACAATTCCAAGTGAAACAGCATTGTTATAATTTTCAACTAATTCTTCTTTGGGTAATTTTTTAAATTCAATTATCAAATCTGTTATAATTGACTTTTCACTTGGTTGTAAAATAAAAAGATAGTCCATAACTATGAAATTACAGTTAAATGTGATACTTCGGTCAACGTAAAAGAAAGGGGATAATGAAGTAATAGAATCTTCTTAAATTGTGTACTGATAGCAAAAGGCTTCTCAGTATCGTTTAAGTTAAAGGCAGCTCCTTTAAATAATAAAATACCATCTTTTATATCAAAATACAACAAAACATAAGGATATACCTTTGTGAGCTCCAACATTGTATTCAATTGCTGGTGTTCAATCTCAATAAATAGGGGAGAATCACCTTCTAGAAGTTCTTTCACTTTCAATAAAGTGTCACTCGTTTTTTTGACAACTGCTTCGACTTTAATTGAAGTGTGGTCATTTGAAAAAATTTGCAATACATTTTTCATACAAATAATGATTTAGTTAAATAATCGTTACTTGTATTCCGATAAAAAATAAGGCGCCTTATGAAAAATTAACGTTAATTTTGACTAGACAGTCCGTATCGTTTTACCACCGTGGTGTCTACACTCGGTTGGTACCCTTAATGGGTTCGAAATACTTTGCAGAGGTATAAATAAAATTTGAATCTACAAAACCATACGCAGTTTTTTTTAATAAAAACTTTTTGAAACTCCAAATTAACCCTTAATTTATTGTTTAGATGTAGTAGTAAATATTAATGAAAAATCATTTAAAAGTTTAACGGTAATCTGTTTCTTAATCTTAAACCAACCTAACCATCAGATGTATTAAATTACAAAACTATGTGTTCTTGTTATAATGCAATCGTTCTTTTTTTTTGATAAGGTTTCACCATTATAGCAAAATTTATTTTGAAGTAACAGCGCATTTTCGTACCTGAAGAAATGAAAATCAAGATTTTCTTTGGCAAAAGAATTAACCATTCGTTCGTAAGAGCCAATTTTGCCATATTCATAGGTTTCGATGTAGATGCCACTTGAAAGTGAAATTGCTCGTTCTGTAAAATTGATATTATAGCTGGGGAAGAGGCTGCTATTTTTTAAATTGGCTACCCAAATTTTTTCTTTTTTTCCAGCGTACCACAAGTCAATTTGATTGGAGGTATTTTCAGTTATGCCAGAGAACGCGTCTCCTTTTAAATCTAGAAAAGAGGTTGTGTTTTCTAATCGCAGTTTTGGATAAAAAAAAGGATCTAACAAAGCTTGGTGCAAAGGTTTGTTGATGCGCGATGCTGTATTACTATAATACTCAAATTCAATGTCAGTAAGAGCTATTTTCTTGATAGTCAACAACTGACCAAAGACATTAATTCGTAGTTTTTCCATCGAATGATCACTGCTTATTTTTCTCCAACAATAATGCTTTAACGTCCATTGATGCTTTATTTTTTGGGTCTAATTGCAACACAAAATTAATATCCTTGAGCCCCAAATCATACTCTCCAACTACATAATAGATACTTGCTCTCTCTTGGTAAGCGGCAATAAAATTGGGTTGAAGTGCAATCGCTTTTGTATGATCTGCAATAGCCTTCTGTGGTTGAAACATGTAAATGTAACAAATCCCTCGATGATAAAACGAGTCCGCGTAGCTGGAATCTATAGCAATGGCGGCATCGAAATAAGAGATAGCTTGCTTATAATGCAAGTTCTTTTCTGCCTCAAAAGCTATTTTGAGCAAATCATCCGGTGTTTGCTTTTGGCAACTAAGGAGGAGGAGGAAAAATAACAGGTAGGGTTTCACGGGATAAATAATAATACCCCAAATCCTTTCAGGAGGATTTGGGGAGTTGAGATTTATAATAACAGATTATAAATCAAAAGCCAATGTAATTAAATGAGCACTAGGCGAGCCAGCCGTCGTTACTGCTATTTTTTTCCAATCATTTGGTCTTGTTACATCAGGTAAAATATCTCTAAAATTACCTGCATGAAGTCCTGGGGGTACAATAGCTAATTCAGGAAAGCCATTAATTGGATCAACAATGAATTCAGAAATAGTATTTGGTGCTACCATACACAAATCCCATTTATCACATAGTAAATGATTGATACTTATAATTCTTGATTCAAGATTATATGGATTTCCAGGATCATTCCAATACGATAAAGTTATTCCAAAACCATTTAATATACGTCTAATAGGGGCAAATGGAATAGCAAAAGGAAAAAGATCAATTAACAAAACTCCTTTGCTCGCTAAGCAAAGTAAGGTTTTAATCTTGTTTTCTGGACAAGGTCTATAACTAGGACAGCCAAAAGCTAATCTAGGTGCATTTAAATATGGAGTATTTCCTAAGTGCAAAATGTTATAAAAATAAGTATTGTTACTATCTCCATGTGGTATTGCACAATTCCCTAATACAGGTATTACAGGATTTAATGGTGCAGCACATTCCCCTATCATTATATATTTAATACAAGGTTTTTCTTTTAAAATTGGAGTTTCTCCATCACTTCCAAAAAAAGGATGTTCATAAGGCATTTCAAAACCTTCTTTTCTAGTATTTTTACCTCTGAAAATATCCAAATAATCTTGAAACATGCGCTCTCTTAATAAGTATTCATTATAATCAGGCATTTTAACTTCTTTCTTAACTATTGGTTTTAATTTAGAAAATTGATCTTTCCATAATTTTTTGTATTGTTCTTTGTTTAACATAATTTTAAATTTTTAGTGGTTAATAATTTTCAAATATATTTTTTTTATTTAAGTAATTCAACATCATTTCTATAGCGACCAATTAAATTTTCTAATTCAACAGTATCGTAGACATAAAGGTGGACTACACAAAATATTTCTTCTTTGCCGTCAACCACTTCTTTTTGAATTCCCAATGGAATACGCTGTGAAGGATGTAATTTTTTTTTAAAAACTTGGCTACAGGCCCATCTGTAAAATTTTAGTTTGATATGTTTTGGTTCTTCTTTTTTACCGCCTTGGTTGGGATTAAATATACCAATGCAATGAGTAAAATAATCTTTTAAATTTGTTTCTTTTTCAGCTAAATCTTTATAGTTATAAACTAACTTAATTTTTTCGTTATCCTTGTTTATAATTTTTGCTTCTTTAACTTTTAAGTTTTCAATCATATCAATTCTAAAAGTATTTAATTGGGGTACAAATTCAGTGTGCTGATACTTGCAACCAACTAAAAAATACATGTCATTGCTCAATCGTATTTGAAGAGGCGCTATCACATATGCTGCTTTTTCATAGGTATTTACTTTTCGGTATTCAAATTCAATGGCTTGACCTTGTTTCATGTAATTTATGATCTTGATACCTAATTCAATAATTTCATCATTGTGTTGTTGAATAAAGTTACTAGAGAAATAAGTTTCATTTTCCCACAAATATTCATTGATGTTATATTTTTGCTGAAGTTCTTCTTTTAACCATCCTACTGAAGGTAAATGTTCTCCCACATTTAGCAGGCTAAAGAGAATAGGTAAATCATTAATGTAATCTTCAGAAATCAACATTTTTGTACTTTTCTTGGGAATTTCAATTATTTCATATCCTTTGATATCTGAATTATATTCAATAATTATTCCTTCTTTTTTTAAAAGTGCTTTATCATAAGAAAACTGTCTGTTTACATTTTCACGATTAATTTTTACACCTAGCTTAAATTCGTAATGATCTAATATATTAGTTAATGAAGCACCTTTGTTTTGCTCTAAATAATTTATAAGGCAATTTATTCGTTTAATCTGTTCTTTTGAGTTTCCGTATTTGTAATCCATATATCTTTTATTACAGTGCAAACATACAAAAAAACTATGCAAAGCCACTTTGCATACTAGTGTATTATTTTTGCATAGAAATTAAAACACTATTTCAATGGTCAAAACAAAAGAAATCATCAACGAATTGAAATTGAATTTTCAAGCAAAAGAATTCACAAGAAGTAGCTATTACTTCTCGGCCATCCCTAAACAAAAGCAATCTTAAACTTAAAATCAAATGGAAAATTTACTTAACAACGACCTGCTAAAAAGCATTTGTGCGGTGAACGAGCACAAGGGGGAATTTATTTTAGAGGACTACGAAGTCCAATTGAAACTAAGAGAGGATTTAGACCGCATCCGTTGCTTTTTTGATGTCGACGTCAATACAGCGGCAGTTATGGCGGTATTACTATGCGAACAAATTGCAGGTAACAATTTCAATGTCAACAAAGCGATGAAGTATTTAGGTTACAAAACCATCCATTTTTTAGAAGTTAATACTCAACTTAACGACCTAAAAAAGAAAGGATGGATCGTGCCTAATAGTAAAAACTATATATTTGAGACTATTGACGATTATCAATTCTCTAAAGACGTTCTGAATTCAATTTTATTGCAAGATAAAAACGTTTTGGATATTATTGTCCCAACTGACGTGATAGAGGCCATGTTTAGCATAATGAGATTTTTAAAGAGTGTTTTAGTCGATACTGATAATGAATACATGATAGAAACGGTCTTACAATATGTCGAGCATTTTCGAGGTTTTCCTTTAATTGATTCTATTTTTAAGAATAAGTTAATGAACAATGCTGAAAAAGCAGTTTTGTTCTATATCATGTCATTTTCAGCTGCTGGAATTGAGGAATTTGACTTAAATTATGAATTAGAGAAATTTTGTGCCGACGCTTCGTTTCCGCTTTTGTTTATGAAAAAGCTGAGTTCGGAGAAAGACATACTTTTTAAAGAAGGATTTTTACAATTTAACGATCCTTTTGCAGCCGATTTTTCAAGGGTTTCTCTTGGAGAGCGTTTGAGAAATGAACTTGATATAAAGGACGTTAACATAAATATTCCTTTTACTCCAAAATGGGCGCAAAATATGATGCCAGAAGATATTCCATCAAAAAAGTTATTCTTTAACAAAGAAAATCAAAATCAAATAGACGAAGCTTTCAAACTTATATCTAATACTTACGATCATATAATAGCGCGATTTCAACAACAGGATTTGGCATCAGGATTGACATTTTTGTTGCATGGAACATCAGGAACAGGCAAAACAGAATTGGTAAAGCAATTGGCTAAAAAAAATAATAGAGTTATTTTAATAGTAGACATAAGTCAAATGCATTCAATACACAATTCTCAATCGATTCGTTACATCAAAAATTTGTTTTCTGAATATAAGGCTGCTATGAAGTTTTATGAGCGCACGCCTATACTTCTGTTAAACGATGCGGACGCGATAATCAGCAATAGAAGTAGTAGTAAAAAATCACTTGACATAATCTATAATTCCGTTATAAATGTTTTGCTTCAAGAGCTGGAGGACTTCAAGGGAATCTTGATAGCTACTACTAATAGATTAATCAATATAGACAGCGCCTTTGATCGTAGAATGTTGTTTAAAATTCGATTTGAGAAGCCAAACAAGAATACAAGATTGTCTATTCTAAATGATAATTTTAATGATATTCCGGATGACATATTAGTCAAAGCGAGTACTGATTATGATTTGACAGGAGGACAAATTGATAATGTAAAGCGAAGATGTCTTACAGAATTGCTACTTTTTGGCACTGAAAAGTCAGACCCTGCTAAATTCATTTCCTATATTGAACAAGAAATGAATTTTAGAAAAATCGATAGTCTATTCTAGAATTTTCAAAACAACAACTAATAAAACTAAAAGAAATGTCAATTCTCCACCAATTATCTGAAGACTTGCAAAACAAACATAGTTTGTATTGTACGAGCACGAATTATGCACAATTCAGCTTGTTAGATAGCATCTTGACCTCCTTTAATAAATTTAAGGTTTCGAACATTATCTTGATGGACCCAAGAGGTATTTCTCATAATCCATGGAAGCAATATTTAAAAAACACAAGTGCAGAAATGGCATTAAATGGTTTTTCGTTGCTTTCAAAATCTTCTGAAGTACTCTCTGGATCTGTAATTGAAACGATTGCAAATACTCTCAAAGAGGATTTAGGACCCTCATATGCCGAAACATTGTCTAAAATCGTTGAACCTGTTATCAACCGTTACGAATTGGAGTACAATGAATCGAAATTAACCTTGTATCACATCAATTATGATGTTGCTGCTATTTTATTGCTTTTGAAGCAAATGAATAATCAAGAACACTTTTCAAGTAGTTGTTCCACAGGAATAGTATTGAATAGTGTTATTGGCGATTGGGGAGCTATTTTGATCGATGATATTCAATCATTTTTGATGAAAATCAACCTCAAACTTCATTATGTCATTACCAACAATTTTACTGAATGGGAGAATTATACTTCTCCTTCGCCATTAGCAGGAGAGTTGACGATTCGATTTGAAACTCCTTTTTTGCGCGAGTATTTTGAGATGTTGAAAAGCTAGAATGCTATAAAATTAAAAAAAAATATAACCACTTAAAAACAATTAATTATGTTAAATGAAATTTTCACTGAAGATGTTACATCAAAAGTTACTTTTTTTTATCCTTGTTCAGGAATGGACGTAAAGGCAATAACAGACATACTAGATTATAAAGACGATTATTTTGGTATTGAAAACTTTGTCATGGCCGATTTGAACGTTTCAGAGGATAACTATCCAGACATGCCCGGTTATTGTAAAAGAATGTTTTTCTTTGACAATAAGTTAGGCCTTAACAATATTGAAATCATTGATAAAGAAGAATATGGAGTGAATGAAATTGAGGAAATGATAAAAGACGAATTAGTAGATTATCCATTGGTAAAAAGGTTCAATTATCTAGTTCAACATACCGTTGATCCAAAAGCAGCTAGATATGTATTAAACTACAAATCAAAAGAATTTACTTTATACCTATTTCACTATGAGGCCCTAATAATTATGGAAAAAATTAAAAATTTAAGTAGTGGAGATTATTTAAATTTGCGAGGTTTAATTGTAAAAGGGCATGTAAATGGTGCAATTGGCGGAGAGCTTTTTGCTGAAAAAGTCATAGAATTCGACCCTCAAGTTTTGATTTTAAGCGACGAAAATGATAATTATCTTAATTATAACATTGAATTAGATCGAATTAATGGAGGCAATCAATTTGTTCAATTCGCATTTCTTAAAAATGAAATGACATCGAAATTTATTAAATTGAATAGAATAAAGTGGCAATTTTAATGAAACTGCGAATTGAGTAACTCCTTATAAATTGTATCAGTAAATGGAGAAAAATTTAAATCGAATCGATCATTTGATATTGATTTATAAATTTCTCCAGCTTTTTCTATTTGATTGGTTTTTAATAAACTACTAGCGTAAATAATTTTGAGATGATTCCAATTTTGCTCACCCCATTGTGTAAAAATTATTTCATATTTACTAAAGTTATTAGTGATACAATTTATAATTAGTTGATGTTTTTCGCATTTGTATAAAGAAAAACTCAGAAATAACACCGCTGTTATTCGATCGCTCGTGTCTCGATATAAATAAGAAAAATTGATTTTATTTATTTCATTACATAGTTTTTCAAGTTCATTTGGATTAAATTTTAATGCATGGATTAACTTAATTCCTTTGAATTTCATTAATAAAATATTACTTTTTATTTCCTCAAAAGCTATGGTGTTAATTTCACTATAATGTAATTCGTAATTGTCCCAGTCCTCTATGTCACCATAATAGTGTGCCATCGTGAGATGATAAAAGGCATTTGCATTCGCATCATTTTTTTTAACTTTATGGTAGTTGTGAAGTAAGGTTCTATAGAATTCAAATTGTGGAGTCACTAACCATTCTACAAAAAAATCACTGTCAAAATGAAAACGACTATCTAAATTAAAGTAATGTTCTATTGCTATTTCTTGCAGCCATTGATGACTTTGACATAGTGTAGATAAGAAGTGAATAATGTAATAAATCTCATACCGGTTTTTTTCTATATCTACGAAAATAGGTTCAAATTCAAAAATATTGATAAAAAAGTCTTTGTCTTCCTGAATGACTTTTATTAATATTATCTGGATAAATAAGTCAAATACTTCTTTTGTAACAATAAAACTATCGATATTTTCGATAATAGCTGGATTGTCTAATTTACCTTGTAGACATTTCAAAAGGATTATTTTACTTTCGTTAACCTTGATTTGATTATAGTAGTCAATTAAACTACCCCAGTCAGTAAAACCGCAGAAAACGGCACAATGATTTAGAGATACAAGCGATATTGTATTATTATTTTTGACTATGTCAAAAAGGCGTCTAAGGGTGTCCGCGCTAACGCTATTGTTCATGCTTTCGCTCAGATATTTACAGTCGGAGCTCGTCAAAATGTTATAAGTCTGTTTTTTAGACAACTCTTTTCGCAAAAGCGCTAGATGTTCTTCTTTTGGTTTGTTCTTGATTCTAGCCATTTTTTTAAAGCTAAATTAGTAATAAACATCAAATAAAATTATAATTTGCACTTATTTGCACTACTCTATACTTGACAATTGCATTTTAATGATTTATTTTTGAAGACAACAACTGGAATTAAATTGGTGATTATTGGATTGATAGCATTTGCCCCTTCGATGGTCATTACAAACTTTTTGAATTCAGATGAAAGTACCGAAACTAAAAAACAAAATTTATGAGCAAATTAATTATTGATTACAACCAAACCAAACAACCCGATTTTATTGGCGATATTCATGGGCATTTTGATGCTTTAATGCAATTGTTTGAAAAAATGGAATATGTTATAAACGACGGAATCTACACCCATCCAGAACGTTTTCCAGTTTTTATAGGAGATTACATAGATCGTGGGCCAAAAATATTTGAGACGGTTGAATTTGTCAAAAAAATGCAAGAAACAGGAAATGCGATTGCTTTGATGGGAAACCACGAATTGAACTTTTTAGAATTGCATCATAAAGATAGCGAAGGAAACTTTTTTAGAAATCAAACCAAAAGAAGTCAGGTAAAAGAAACATTAGCAGCATTTGAAGGAAAGGATTTAAAGATTTATTTAGATTGGATGGCTCAATTACCAATAGCACTCGAGTCGAATCATTTCAGGGCGGTTCATGCCCAATGGGAAGTGGAAGCGGTCGAAAATATAAAAAAAACAACCATTGATAGATTAGATGAAAAAGGACTAAGATTGGCTCATTCAACTCCTAATTTATATAAATCTATAGAAATTTTATTAAAAGGAAAAGAGCTTAAATTACCCGCAACTTTACATTACAATGACCATCGCTCACAAGCAAGAGTTGAAGCCAGAATAAAATGGTGGCAACCTCGAAAAAGAACACTTTTTGGAGAGGATTTCGCTTCACTTCCAGAGCACATGATTGACAAAGATATTTCTACATTTAACCACGATTATGAATTTTACTATGAAAAGAAACATATTCCTGTTTTCTTTGGTCATTATTGGATGGATTCGAAAAAAGTGAAATTAATGAGCATCAATGCGTGTTGTGTAGATTACAGCATTGCAAAAGAAGGAATTTTAGTGGCTTATAGACATAGTATAGGACAAGTTCTAAGGAATAAACATTTTATAAAACATAGTAATTCAAATAAATCAAAGAAAATTAAAAACCAGGTAGTGGTTCCAGAGTACGAAAGAATGTATCGTGAGGCATATATGTATTTAGATGCCTTTTATGGCCATTGGACTTTAAATGAATCAAAATTGGTTGCAAAATATCTGTTGAGAAAATTTTATAGGCTCAAATATCAAAAAGGAATTACTATCATTGAAATTATTTCCGAAGGATGTGAAAAATTAAGTACAAGACATCACAATAATCAGACATTTTGTTGGTATTGGTTGACTTTTGGTTTTTCCAAAGAATTAGAAAAAATATATACA
>Ga0209550_10003827_pt1 | contig 14274 bp, 15 predicted proteins | sample LauGreSuBDMM15SN_2_FD_187567 | JGI IMG/M metagenome (GOLD analysis project Ga0209550, IMG submission 187567) | Freshwater lake microbial communities from Lake Michigan, USA - Su13.BD.MM15.SN (SPAdes) (version 5) | ecosystem: Environmental > Aquatic > Freshwater > Lake | place: Lake Michigan...
AGTTAGTGCTGCAACAGATGCAACGAAAAGAATGCCGCCGTAATCCATAAAGCGGCTTGCGGCAAGACGAGCACCTACGAGTGCAAAAGCAAAGGTGGAAAGAAAGTCTAAAACTTCGAGGAAATCATTCACTTCACAAGTCTATACATTGAGTTTGGATTGAATCACATAAATCTTGTTTTTGAACAAATTCGACTCATATTCGAAGGCAAATTTTGCTTTCCAGCGGGTGGAATCGCGCTTTCTTAATGCATTTACACACTCTAGGCTTTGTTATCAAGTGAATTAGAATAAGAGTCTCCCGTTATGTTTAAGATTCTTTAGTTATTTTTAGTGTTATAGGAAGAGGAGTAATGGAAGAGATATTTGTTCCAGCACTTGGTGTTTCAGCCGAAAATGTTTACCTGCAAAAATGGTTAAAGGCGCCAGGTGACTCAGTTCAAGCCGGTGAGGCAATTGCAATTATTGAAACCGATAAAGCTGAACTAGAGATAACCTCAAACACTTCCGGAATTATGGGCAAGCAACTTTTTAGTGAAGATACAGATGTTGCTGTTGGAATAACAATCTGCGTTTTGCTTCACGAAGGTGAAACGGAAAACTAGATTCATGACAGAACTAAACCAGGCGAAAGATTTTTTAAGCCAAATGATCTTGATCCGTGAATTTGAAACAATCGCAGAGGGACTTACCTTGCGCGGTAAAGTTCCAGGTGGCATGCACAACTCTTCCGGTCAAGAAGCCGTTGCCGTGGGTGTAATGGCGGCACTCAAAGATGAAGATGCAATTGCTTCTACGCATCGCTCTCATCATCACAGTATTGCTCGGGGCATGTCTACCCAAAGCATGATGGCAGAACTTTTCACAAAATCCACTGGATGCTCAAGAGGCCGCGGTGGGTCTATGCACTTGGTAGATCTTTCAAGAAATTATTTTGGTGGAAACGGAATTGTTGGCGCAGGCGTGTCAATTGCTATGGGATTAGCACTAGGTATTCATATCTTGAAGAAAAATGCAATTGCTGTTGGATTCATGGGTGATGGCGCTATAAATACAGGCAGGACCTGGGAATCAATAAATATGGCTGTGATTTGGAATTTGCCACTTTTAATTGTGATTGATAACAACCAATACGCGGTTGAAACCTTTATGGATAGAGTCACTGGCGGAAGAGATTTTGTTGCTAGAGCAAAAAGTTTTGGTATGTCAGCTGAAATAGTTGATGGTCAGAATGTTGAAGAGGTGTATGAAGCCACTGCTAGAGCTAGAGAACGTATTTTGGCTGGGCAAGGCCCACAATTAATCAACGCGGTAACTTATCGATACTTCGGGCATAACGTAGGCGAAGTCGGAAAGTATCGAACCCAAGAAGAAATTAGTGATTGGAAATCTAACAAAGACCCGATTGATAACTGGATAAGTCATCTACTCTCTAAGAATTTGATAACCGAAGATGAAATAAGCGCCATAAGAGAGAGCGCTAAATTGGAAATTGTAAAAGCTGTTGAATTTGCCGAGGCTTCGCCATTCCCTAATACAGATACCGTTGCTGATGATGTCGATTCGGGTTCACTTTTGAGGCAACTATGACAGTTGTAACCTACTCAGAAGCGTGGCGGTCCGGCCTACGCGAAGAGATGAACAAAGATTCAAGTATTTTTGTTATGGGAACTGACCTGCAAGAAAGAGGCGGTCATTTCTCTCAAGTTAAGGGTTTAGCAGAAGAGTTCGGCCCCGAGCGAATAAGAGATACACCCATCTCTGAGTCAGCGATGGTGGCTGCTGGCGTAGGTTCTGCAATGCTTGGGGCACGTCCAATAATCGATCTAAATTTCATGGATTTTTCTTATGGAGCCATGGACGAAATCATTAATCAGGCAGCCAAAATTCGATACATGTTTGGTGCAGATTTGCCACTAATCATAAGAGCAACCGCTGGAATTGCTCTCTTTGGTCCGCAACACAACAATAGTTTTGAATCTCTCTTCTCTGCTATCCCTGGTTTATCTGTAGCTGTCCCCTATCGTCCTTATGATGTTAAAGGTCTACTAAAAACTTCCCTACGAGGTTCTGACCCAGTCATATTTATTATGCATAAAAAACTAACTGGAGCTAAAGGTGAAATAGCAGGCGAAGATGTCTTCATTCCCTTTGGAAAGGCCAGAATTGCTGCTGCGGGCTCCGATGTGCTTATTGTTACTTACGGATATTCAGTTGAGGTTGCCTCAAAGGCTGCTGAAATTATGAAGGCTGAAGGTGTATCGGTAGAGGTAATGGATCTTCGCACGGTCTATCCAATTGATTATGAAATGATTCTTCAGAGATCCGGAGAGATTGGTCGAGTCATCGTGGCTGATGAAGCGCCACTGTTTGGTTCGATAACTGGTGAAATTGCCTCGACTATTTCAGAAAAACTCTACAGCTCCCTGAAGGCACCTGTGTTGAGAATTGGCGCAAAAAGAGTACCAATTGGCGCAAATCCTCAACTAGTTAATGCTTCAATTCCTAACATTGAAGATTATCAAGCCGCAATTAAAAAAGTATTAGCCTTCTAGTTTAATTCAATTCCTAGTTCTGCCAGAGTTTCCTCAAGTGCTCGAAGTCCTGCGAGAGCGACGGGAAAGCCACCATAGACAGACACTTGTAGAATCACTTCGATAATTTCTTGAACCTCAGCACCCTGTCGTATCGCTCCTTTGATGTGATCCATTAAAGGAGGCTTACGATCTAACGCAGTCAGGGCTGCAATAGCACACAGTTCGCGAGTCTTCTGGTCAATTACTTCTCGCTCATACATGCCTTCTAGAACATAATCTTTAAATAAGTCTGCCCAACTTGCATCAAACTTACGCAATCTTTCTAGAGCTTTTTCAATTCGCAAATTTCTTTCATTTGCTAAATCAATATTTGAATCATTAGCCATTTCTATATACCTCATCCTTCATTTCAGTAAATTTCTCAAAACCAGTATCGGTGATCAAGTATGTATCTTCTAATTGCAATCCGCCCCAACCCAATTCAAAGTATGGAGTTTCAAAACAGATTACCATTCCAGCTTCTAATGGTTTATTTACACCTGGTCGAATTCTTGGCAACTCATTCAGACTCAAACCGATTCCGTGACCCCAAACATTTGAAATCTCGAACTCAGTTATCCCTCCTTCACGAATTTTCTGGAGAACTGAATTACATAAGTCATCCGGCATAGCGCCAGGCTTTAGCAACTTTCGGACTTCATTTGCCCCAGATGCAAGAGCGCTTGCAAAATGAAGTTCTTTTTCAGAAGGTTCCCCAATGATTGCCGATCTTCCTGAATCAGCCCAATATTCTTGGTAAGTTCCCCCACCTTCATATCTGACTACATCGCCATCGAGCAATTTGTAGCTAGATTCGACTGGATAAAATTGAGAAGCATGGCTTCCAGCGCCCCCACCCCAAAAAAGACCGGCTCCACCTTCACTTGCCCACTTGGTGTACCAAGCCAAAGTTACGTCATGCCAGTCATTGCCTTCCTTTAAGAATTTTAAGGATTCAAGAAAAGCAGATTCGTTGATTTGTGAAGATTTACGTAGAGTTTTAATCTCATCTTCAGTCTTTATCTGCCTTGCATCACTAATAATGTCAATTGCACTGCATTTTTCCGCAAATAGAGAGGAATCTAATTTGTTACTAAACTCTAAACTTTCGAAGCCAACTTTTGATTTAGATAACTTTAAGCGCTTTAGCGTCTCATTTACTGCAGTAATTAAAGAGTCATGTGACTTACCCTTGTAATAATCCAATTTTTCAGAGATTTCCGACTCTGGCCACTTCATGGTGCCAACATCATTTTTAAGGATATTTATACTGCCAAATATCTCAACTTTTCCCATCCAGGTTGGCTTTTCGGTTTCAAGCGACACGTAAGGGATAGCCATACAAACAGTATCTTCGTTATTTCGCTCTCTTGTTATTACCGCAGCCGCACCCGTACCGGTGTAGAACGGTAATCTGGTTCCAGTACCAGAGAAGTAGTAAACATTCTCAAAACTACTGGCAACGATCGCATCGATACCCTTTTCTTCCATCAGAGCAACAAGTCGGTCTACATTACATAACATTTTAACCCCTTTTCATATGACGCGATTCGAACCAGTTTATATATTTATACAGGCAACTCCATGATCGCCTTCGAGCACCATTTCTGGCTGAGCTTCTAAACACTGAGGTAGCACTTGGCTACATCTGCTAGAAAACCTACAACCTTTTGGAAGATTTAAAGGACTAAATGGCAATCCCTGAAGATTTATCTGAGTCTTCTTTTCAAGTGGATTAGCAGACAAGGTACAAGATAAGAGTGCCTTTGTGTAGGGATGTAGTGGATTTTCGAATACATCCTTAATCTTGCCTGATTCCAGAACTTTTCCAAGATACATTACAGAAACTGAATCACAATAATTAGCAATCATCTCTAAGTCATGTGAAATCAATAAGTAAGTTAGTCCCAGCTTGGATTGCAGGTCTTTCAGAAGGGCCAAAATATTGGCTTGTACAGAGTGATCTAGGCTTGAAGTCGGTTCGTCTAGCACGAGAAATTCGGGGTTGGTAGCTAAGGCTCTGGCAATATTAACTCGCTGTAACTGGCCACCACTTAGTTCGTTTGTATATCTAGAAGCGAATGCGGTAGGTAGTTGGACCATCTGAAGTAATTCAGCGACTCGCGCTAAAATTTCCGACTTGGACATTTTTGTATGAAGCTTTAATGGTTCAGAGAGAATCCAATCAATTCTATACTTTGGATTCATAGACTCATATGAGTCCTGGAAAACAATTTGGTTTTTAGAACGCCAATTCTTAAGATCTTTGCTTTTCAGTTCCGCAACATCTTCACCTTTAATGGAAACAGAACCTGAATCAATATCCGTTAATCGTAAAACACATCTCCCCAAGGTAGATTTGCCAGAACCACTTTCGCCCACTACTCCGTGAGTCTCACCCTTATTCACTGAAAAAGACACATCGTCGATAGCAACTAACTTACGGCCATCAGCATTAAATGACTTGTGAAGATTAATAACCTCTAGCAATTTAGTCATCTAATTTTCCAAACTTATGACATCTTACAATGTGAGCCGCATCAACTCTCGAAGTACTTAAAGGTGTTTTACATTCATCAGATGCAAACTGACAGCGATAATTGTAATTGCAGCCTTTATGTATTAGCTTAAGATCTGGCGGCGTACCGTTGTCTTTATAATTGAATTTCTTATTATTTGGTCTTGTTGTGTCCAGTAGTTGACGTGTATAAGGATGCTGAGGACGTAAGAATACGTCTTTCATTGGACCAGATTCAACTATGTTTCCGGCAAACATTACGCTTACGTAGTCGCAGTACTGAGCAATAATTCCCAAGTCATGTGTAATGAATAAAACAGAAGTTCCGAGTTCCTGACAGCGATTTTTAATGAGTTCTAAAATCTGTGACTGAATAGTTACATCTAGGCCGGTTGTAGGTTCATCTGCCAAAAGGACTTTGGGGCGATTAATCATCGCAGCCGCAATAAGAATTCTCTGTGCCATTCCGCCACTTAATTGATTTGGATAACTGTGAAATCTGCGAACTGGATCAGGAATTCCAACTGCGCTTAGCTCCTCTAAAACCTTCTGAGAAGCTTCGGCAAATGTTGAATCATTGTGTTGTCTATAGAAGTCTACTAATTGCTTACCTATCTTCTTTACTGGATTCAAGGAGCCGAAAGGGTTCTGTGAAATAATCGCTAATTCTTTTCCCCTTATCTCCTTGAACTGTTTTTCTGAAAGACCAGAAATTTCTTTTCCATCAAATAATATTTCACCACTTTTAACTTCCATGCCTCTTGGCAGTAAACCCATAATCGACCAAACCGACATAGATTTTCCAGCGCCAGTTTCACCCACTAAACCATGAATCTCACCTTTTCGTACGCTGAGTTCCAAGTTATTGATGATTTTAGATGGCGCGACGTTTTCGCTTTCGCCAATTTGGATTGCTAGATTATGAATTTCTAATACATTTGTCATTTACGACCTACTTCTTAATGACTTTTTCTGAAGTTCATCAGAAATTAGATTCAGAGCTAAGCAGATTCCAAATATTGCAATTCCAGGAAATATCGCAATCCACCATTCACCGGAGCTTATATATGGAGTTCCTGTTTTGATCATAGAACCCCATTCCGGAGTTGGTGGCTGAATTCCTACACCCACAAAAGCCATTGCTGCGACAATATTTATCGAGTAAGCAATTCTAATTGGGATTTGAATTAGAACTGGAGGAATGGCGATTGGAAGAATATGGCGAAAAATAATTCTAAAGTCATTATTACCCAAAGCTTTTGCAGATTCGACAAAGAGAGCTGATTTGATCTTTATCACTTCACTTCGCACTAAACGAATGAATACCGGTGCATCAACTAAAGTAATTATAAATACAACTGTTAAGAGAGAATCGCTCGCTATACCCGAAATCGCGAGAGCCAAAATTAAGACCGGATAGGCTTGAAACAGATCTAAAATTCTGCCTACAAGTGAGTCTATGAATCCGCCGACAAACCCAATCAGAGAACCTATGGCAATGCCTAAAATTAGTGCTAAAAAGACTGCAGCAAAAGCGATTGATAAATCTAGTCGAGCCGCATATACAGTCCTAGATAAAATATCCATTCCATTTATGTCAGTGCCAAATAGGAATTCCTTTGATGGTCTTGCAAGCATGTTGTCAACATAGATTTGCTTAGGATCCTTCAACGGTAGCACTGGTGCAAGAATTGCCATGAATGCATAAAATGCGACAAGTAAATAGCCAACGTTTAGGGGATTTAGAAATCTGCGCATACTTGATAATTTCATTGCAGTTTTCTCTTATCGACAAGAGCAACAAATATATCCAAGATTAGAAAAATAATCGCTGAGGCGATTGCCAGAGTTAATACATACGCTTGTACTACTGCATAATCCAGAGAGGTAATTGCAGATAGTCCCCATTGCCCTAATCCACCCCAAGAAAATATGAGTTCTACGAGTGCCGATCCTGCTAACGCATAGATTGTCGTCATTGCAATAGTTGTAAAAATAGTTGGCGACGCTAACTGCAAGATCATCTTATTGATTTTAAACGTAGACATACCTTGTGATTTGTAAAAACGTACACCTTCAGAATTCAACAGTTCCAAAGTTGAGGCACGAGATTGCTTCAAAATTTGACTTCCAGAAACCACTGCAATTGTTAGAGCTGGCAATAGCAAATAATGAATTGATTTCAAAAATAGTCCGAAGTCACCGGCAATCAGTGAATCGATCGTGTAGAGACCTGTAACTTTCTCAGGTGCTATATCAAATAGCCCTAGACGACCTAGCGGAGGTGGAAAAAATCGAAAATTGAAAGTAAATACTGAGATAAACAAAAGACCAATCCAGAAGATTGGCATAGATACTCCTACTAGAGACATTGATTTAGTTACTGAGTCAAGAAACTTTCCTTGTTTCTTTGCGGATAGAAAACCTAATGTAACGCCGCCTAAGACTCCTAAACTTAATCCAAACCCAAGTAGCTCAAGCGTGGGCGGAATCCTGCCGAATAAATCCGTAAGAACTGGTAGTCCAGAAATCCAAGATGTGCCCCAGTCCCCTGAAAGTAACTTTTGCAAATACATAAAATATTGCTCTAGGAATGGTTTGGTGAGGCCTAATTCCTCACCTATCCTATTTATTGTTTCGGCATCTGCTTGTGGGCCAGCAACCAGAATGGCGGGGTTCGAACTACCCAACCGTAAGATTCCGAAAGAAAGAAAAGATGCGCCAATAATTAAAGGTGCCGAGAAAGCAATACGCCTGACGAATAACAAAGATAAGCTTTTTAAAAAAGTCATTGCCGCCTTTTGCCTTTAATAATTGAATCTAGCTGGCGCATTCCATGATTTCGCATGGAGTGCGCCAGCTAATTCACTATTGATAGTTGCAGTCTGTGTTAGTTGACTCTCTTTAAATCTACCCAACGTGGTGCGTTGTCAGAGCGCCATACCCAGCCTTGGATTTGCTTTTTCATGGCGAAATGAGCTCCTGGGCGCCATAAGTAGGCCCAAGGGGCTTCGTCGACATGTGTCTGCTGAAGTGTGGAAAGCATTGGGCAGCGTTTAACAGATAACTTTTGTCCTGATTCATCTGAGATATTGTTTGCTGCATCAACGCCAGCTGTAAAGGAAGGATTGTTATATCCACCTCTATTGGCCGCGCCAGTAGGAATCGAAGTAAGTCCCAAGCTATAGCCAGCATCCGGAATCTGAGTTTGCTCGAATAGCACGAAGAATGGCATATCTCTTGTGGTCACAGCACTGCGTGAGATTATTGAAGCATTAGTGATTTTCTCAAGCTCAACAGTTACATTTGCTTTCTTTAGCTCCTGTTGTACCTGAAGAGCCACTTCTGGATCCCAAATACTATATTCCGAGTAAAGCAACTTTACCGAAACTCCATCAGGATAACCCGCGGCAGCTAAAAGTTGCTTTGCTTTTGTATAGTCAACTTTGTATGTAGTTGTCTTTATTGAACATTCAAAGCCAGACGGAACTGGTCCAATCATTTCCTGTCCGTATCCCTTAAAGACTGCTTTACCGATTACTGCCTTATCAATCGCGTAGTTAATTGCTTGACGTACTCGTACGTCATCAAAAGGCTTGAATTTAGGATTCATAACTAAGCGAACCTGCAAGTTTCCATCTGTTGATCTCACGATGTTTCTTGCATTTGAATTGACTCTAGAAATTTGATCAAAAGTCAGTCCCTCAGCCCAATCTACATCGCCGCTATTTAGCAGTTGTGCGCGATTTGAAGCTTCAGGCACAGATCGGTAAATCACTTTGGTGAAATAAGGCTTTGCACGATAATAATTTGGATTAGTCTTTAGGACAATTTGTGTACCAGCTTGGTAAGTGTCGATCATATATGGACCGAATCCAGCCGCATTGGTCTTCAACCAAATCAAGCCCCAAGGATCTGAAACAGTTGCTACTTTTTTCATCTGTACTGAGTCATAAATCGCAGGAGTATTAAGAGCTAAAACCTGGATAAAGAATGCATTTGGCTTATCCAGAGTAAACTCAATTTTAGACTTGCTAATTACCTTTAATTCCTTGACGTTGGAAATGTTTCGTAAGAAATTACCAGTACGTCCTTGTGCAATCGACTTATCCCAGCTCCATTTAACATCTGCTGCTGAAAAGGTATTTCCAAAATTACTTTTAATGCCACTTCTTAAATTAAAGACCCACTTTGTTCCAGCTGCATTCTTGGACCAACTTGAAGCTAGTCGCGCACCAATCTTCTCAACATCAATAGATCGCGCACCGGTGCTATTTGGTCGACCATATCCAAATTCAACAAGAGGCTCAAAGAGTTGAGGAATAATCTGCTGTCCACCCGGTGTTAAAATATCACTATCAAACGCTAAAGGAATGTCCTGAGCTGCAATTGTAAAAACAGTATCTGCTTCAGCAGATTGACTTGGCACGCTACCAACTGTTGAAAAAATAACTGCTAGCGGAAGAATCAAGAACAGTTTATTTACGAATCTCTTCTTCATTTGTCAATCTCCTTTTATTTTTATGTTATTGGTTCAGAATAGATACAATTGACTTTTGGTAGATAAAGTATGAGGAGAAAATACGCGTGTCGGAAGTTAAGTTCCTCTGCGTGGAAAACTTGCTTTATAACAAGTTGTTAACTTTCTAGATCTTGACGAACCCAATCCATAAAGATTCCTGGCTTGGTTTTGAAAGGCTTTTCGGGGCCTTCTGACATAAACGCATCGTGACTTACTCGCAATAGTTCTACTCTTTCTAAGTCAACTTCTCTGAGATGAACGCCTTCAACTACCGTACTTAGCAGTATCTCCTCAGGGGAACAGATCATCGATAATCCACCCTCACCAGTCGAATTGCTTGTCACAACTGTTATACATAAATTTTCAATAGCTCTCGCCCAAGCCATTGTTTTCCACGTTTCGATTAGGGGTGACTTGTCAGAGGTCAATCCAGTTGGATAAACAATGATTGATGCGCCTTTTCGAGCTAACGTCGTTGCCAAAATAGGTGCATAAATTTCGCTACAAATCAAAATTCCTATATTCCCAAATCTAGTTTTAAAAATTGGAAGTTTGTTGTCTCTTTCCCATTGATATTCCCACTTCCCGCCCCCTTTGTATAGCCAAGGATCAAGATTTGGAGTTGTTCTACGATATCTACCAACTTCTTCACCTAAATCATTAATCAATACACAAGTATTGTAAAACTTTTCACTTTCGGGAATAGGTTCCAAAATGCTGGCGATGATGTGTAATTTATACTTTCTGGCCAAGATCTCAAACTTCTCCAATAAATTTAGATGAGATGGTGGTTGCCAATTATCAGGGTACGACTCAGGAAAAACTACTAGGTCTGCTCCTCTATCACTTGCCTCTTCCAAGTAGCCTGCAAAGTTTTCATAATTAATGAATTCGGCATCTTTGCCAAAGTTAGTTTTCGGAACCACTGTTGCAATTTTCATTATTGGTTTCTTTTTTTCACGATTTGTAAACCTTTTAGGTTACTAAAATTCTCTTGAAAACACTCTTCAATTTGATCAAGGATCGTCATGATTGACTCACTGACAACTTTACCTAGTACATGCCCTTCATTCTCATATAGATTGATTGAAAAATCAGACTGTAGGAGATTCAGAAGATTAGAAACATGATTACTAGGGAACAAATCATCATATTCTCCTACACTAAAAATTGCCGGAATACCTAGTTTCTCTTTTTGAGATTCAATTGATAGTTCGATTAAATTTTCTAGAACTTCATCTTTTTTGCAATTAAGCATTTTTGCCAATTTCTTAAGCCTCATGCTGGATTGCTCGGCTAAAATCTCTTCTACTCTGAACAAGAAACCACCTTCGAATCCTGCCACTACGGATAATAAGTCAATTTTCATGCCAGCTCTGAATGCATAATTTGCACTGGTTCCAATCCCCAGAATTCCAATTTTCCCTATTGAAAATTCATGAGCACTATCATCTTTTAACCAATTGACCACTTCATGGATTAATTCATCGATATTTTTCGCGCTCAACCTTGACCCGCTTACGTAGGAGTAGCCATGACCCGGAGGATCGATTGAGAGCGTTGCGAACTTTCTGAAATCAGTGTGGGTGCCTGTCAAACCAGGAAAATACTCCTTAGTCATATCCATACCGGGGAGAATAATTAGGACATTGAGTTTATCTTTAGGTAGATCAGCAGGCACTCGAAGCAACCCATAACATTCGTTTCCATTGACTTTAAAGATGACTCTCTTGAAGACAACTTTTTTGTACTCTTCTAAGTACGCCATCGCTTTATCAAATTCCGAATTTATCTTCTCCCATATCTTATTTGATTCTTCTTTATCATGAGAGAGAGTCCAGCTCCTGATTAGTGAGTGAACTAACCGTTGCCTTAGAATAAAAGTTGAATGGATTCTATTTTCTCTCTCGGATTCATCAATTAAGCCTTGAAGATTCAGCGAGAGTTTCGCCCAAGTTGCCGGAATAGCCTTAACATTGAACGCATTTCTCTCGACATATTTAATGTCGGCATGATTGAAGTCAAATTCAAGTAACGTATCAATTACATCTGGCAATAGAAAGTTTGTTCCTAAGTTGCGATACGCTGCATCAACCAACCAATTATCCAACGTGAAATCTCCCTCTTTCTCAAAGCGTAAATTGTTGTCACCCTATTGCTTTTGAACTACTCATGGAAGTGCTTTGTTCCATTTTCCCGACATATGGGCGATCAAAAATCTATTGATTCTCCTATTTTCGAAGGTGTAACCTCGTGCCCTGAGGGGTTACCTTGTCCAGTAAGTTATTGAATACTAAAGATTGCCGAGAGTGGGAAATAGTGGAAACTAATTGGCTCACTACTATCTTGAGCAAGTCGCGAATGAACGGAAGAACAGCGTGGGCCTATAGCAGCGCAAGGAATACCATGGCAGTGAACGTAACAAATGGTAAACATATGTGGATTTCCGATGAGCCTCCTAACTTCACCGGAAATGACTTAGGCCCGAATCCAGTTGAGCTTCTAATGGGCGCCCTAGCTGCCTGCAGCGTAGTTACGATTTTGAAAAAGGCACGAGATGCAAATTTCTTTACACCGAATTTTGCAGTTGTTTGTTCCTACACTCGGGTTTTAGGCCCAGATGGCAATCAAGTAACTAATCAACAACAGCAAATTAAGATTACGAGATCAATTCTGGTTGAGGATACGACTGACACCCTTTTGCTAGATAATTTGAAATCATTTGCAGATAGTTGCCCTGTAGAAACAATCCTGACAGGGGATGTAAGTATAGAAACGAATTTCCAGTCGCTCTGATGGTAAGTCTAACGACCCTAAACTTGTCATCCCATCTTGATAACCGGGAAGATATTTAGGCATATGTTTCAGTTAGCAAAACAGATTATATTTAAAGTACTTAAGGGACATATGTTTGGCTTCATCCAATAGGCTCAATCCACTAAATGAGAGACCCTTAGATATGAAAATGATGCGCAACGGCCAGATTTCTAACTTGGCAATGATTAGTGGAATTGCATTTATTGCCATCTCTCCTCTTTATTTTTACGGTGCGCTCTCTGTCCAAATTATAGAAGGCTTAAGGTATAGACCGTCGCTGCATGGTCTTGGCGCTACATCTTTTTATCTAATAGCGGCAATCTTTGCAATTAGCTTAGGTAGAATAACGGATCGGCTCGATCCAGTTATAACATTGAGACTTGCGCTAATTATGACTTTTGTCAGTAATCTCGGAATCACATTCTCGAATTCATTAGCGATGGTTTGCCTCTCTCTTGCAATTGGTGGCTTTGGAAACGCCTTGGCGACGCCAGGTATTGCACAATTGGTACGAGAAAGAATTGAGTTGAGTAAGCAAGGATTAGCATATGGTTTCAAACAATCTGCAACAGGCCTTCCAACTTTAATTGGAGGCCTTGCAATTCCATTTGTCGCCACAGATGGCCAGTGGAGATACGTATTCGCTTTTGGTGCCATATTCTCGCTAGGAATTCTACTTAAACTTAATAATAGTTCATCTCGCGAATTTAGCTCTCAGAAATCTGAAATTTCTAGAAATCCAAAACCGCAAGTGGAGAAATTAGAATCAGCGTATACAGCTGAAGTAAAATTGATTGCAATAAGCTTTGCCATAGGTGCAGCTGTTGGGGCAGGCCTTATTACTTTTTTGCCGCTTTCAATTGCAGAAGCTGGATTGAGTGCTACAGAAACTTCTCGCGCGCTAGTTTTGGCAAGTGCGTGTTCTCTTATAGCCAGATTCATAGTTCTGCTTTACATGGATAGAACGAGAATTGACGCAATAAAGATTTGCATAGCAATGATGGTCGTAGGTGCAATTGGTTTATTCGGGCTTTCCACAATGGAAACGACTCTTATGACGCTCGCTTCTGTTGTAAGTTACATGTTTGGGTGGGGCTGGATTGGACTAATAACTTACAAAATATTGCGAATTTCTAATGGAAATCTGGGATCAAACGTTGGTTTGGTGCAAGCAGCTGCTGCTATTGGGTCAATATCAGGTCCGATAGCACTCGGTGCAGCCTATGAAATATCAGGTTTTAAACTGATGTGGCAATTATCCGCATTTGGACTAATTTTGTCTGTGCTTTTTCTGGTTGTTTCGCTATTCAAGTCAAAATGACTTTATGAATATGTATTTTAAGAAGTTCACTAATTAGAATTTAGGCAGGTTGGTTGTAAAACACTTAAGCCAACGGACAATCATTCTGTAATTCCCACAGATCATTCGAAATGCAGAAAATTAATAGTTCTAATATCCTTTCCAAATGCTGGGTGGAATCAATAATGGACTCTTTCTCTCATCCTTTGGTGGCTTTTTCGCTCTCGCCTTTTTGGCTTTGATTTTAAAATGGGCTTTTGCAAATCGCACCAAAGACAAGAGGTTTGTCGCTACGCCAGATCAAGCAGGCAAGAAAGATCAATACGGGTTATTGGTAGCTCTGCCAACACCAAAGAATTACATTGAAGCAGAGATGCTAAAGCAGAAACTAATGGCTGCTGATATTAGAGTTAATCTGACTCAAACCTATGATGGTCCAGCGCTGATGGTCTTTGAACGCGATTTTAAGATTGCTCAAGCAGTTCTAAAAAGTTAAGTTACGTAAATAATCGCGAACTGCAAAAGTCGCGCGCACGTCATC
>Ga0209550_10003828_pt1 | contig 14274 bp, 7 predicted proteins | sample LauGreSuBDMM15SN_2_FD_187567 | JGI IMG/M metagenome (GOLD analysis project Ga0209550, IMG submission 187567) | Freshwater lake microbial communities from Lake Michigan, USA - Su13.BD.MM15.SN (SPAdes) (version 5) | ecosystem: Environmental > Aquatic > Freshwater > Lake | place: Lake Michigan, USA...
CCGCACCGACGGGCTGAGCTTGGCAGCCCGCTTCCGGGAACAATCGAATAGATGATCTTTTAGATGATAGCAAAAATATGCGCAATGGAGCCGGAGTCGCGAGCCGCTCGCGACACAGTGCCAAGAGCCGTGAGCATCTCGCCGCGTGCCATCAAGGCATCTCGATACTCAATGGAGACGGAAAGCTGTTCGGTGGCCGGTGCGGGCGCGACTCGCACGTCGGCGCTCGCAACGCATCGCGCATCCGCCGCGTGGCCATGCCACCGCCACTCACGCGTCCTGCTGCGCGTGCAGCTCTGAACGCATGAGCGCGTATGGGCCTCGGGCCTAAAAGGAACGCGTGAGGGCCTCGAGCCTAATTAGGAACGCATAAGGGCCTCGAGCTCCGCCCTCTCGAGGCAGTGCTCGTGCGCGATGCCACGGGCCGAGAGCGCCTTGCGCATCTCACGAACAGAGAGCCCTCCGCTGGGCGTCGTCGCGGGCGTGGTTGCCGGGGGGGCCGTGCGGGCACTCGGCTGCGGGCTGCCGCCAATCGCGGGCGAGGGCGGCACCGCCCAGGCCACGTCGAGAGGTGGCTCGGGAGATTCTCCTGGCACCCTCTCGGAGAGCTGCTGCGCGAGGTCGACTAGGCCGGCGAGGTGCACGTCGGTCGCCGACGTCGTGCGGCTCTCACGTCGAGTGAAATAGCTTCCTCCTTCCGAGGACGACGGCGGCCAATCCGTGGGCACTTGGTCGCTCGCCCGCGTCTCCGGACGTCGCGGCGACTGCTCGGAGGGATCAGCGCGGGCCGGCGTCTGCACGCCGGTCGGCGTGGGCGGAGGAGCGGCCTCAGCTGCCTCCTCGTCGGGCGGTGTGCGGACCTCGGCGTACGGAGGGTTTTGCTTGCTGATGCTCTGCACCATGGCCGCACAGCAGGCGCAGCACGCGCCGCAGCACACGATGAGGCCAAGGAGGCCGAAGACAGGCATGCCGATCACCCACGCCGGGTAGTCTGCGGGCCCACCCACACGCAAGGAGAGGAGCAGGAAGCACGTGAGACCGAGGGATCCGCCGAAGGCTGCAAGGCCCAGCATGACTGCTTTCGAGGCTCGCTCCTCCTCTGTGCCGTCGCGCGAGAGCATGTGTGCCTTGAGCGCGCCATACCACTGGTGCACGAGCAGTGCGCACTGCATCCAGCCGGGAAGCAGCACGAGCCACCACGAGAGGTGCAGTATGCCATCCTCGACGAGCGCCGCCAGCGTGATCGTGCTCGCGAGCAGCAGCCGGCCAGCGCAAGCGCGCGCGGGCCCCGCGAGCTGCTCGTTCGTGGGCGGTCGAACGCCCTCGCGCGGGCGCACGCGCTGGTACACGCCCTTCACGAGCGCGTAGAGGTTTCGGGCCACACCGGGCACGAACGTGAGCAGCAGCGGTATTAACGCGCCAATGAAGGGCAGCGGCGCGTGATCGGGGTTGTCGAGCTTGATCGCGAGCAGGATCTCGGACGCGAGCACGAGCGCGTACGTGGCTGTCCGGTAGACGGCCTGCACGCCTCGGCAGTCGTGGCGCGACTCTTCGTGCTGGGGCTTGCACACGAGCAGCAGCAGCCCCGCGCCCCACGCAAGATTAGCCAGCCACACGGGCGTGAGCACAATCGCCCACGCCCACGTGATGGTCGCGTCGGCGCGCAGGAGAACGAAGAGCGGCAGCAACACGAGGAAGAGGAGGATGACGCCCACTATGGAGCTGCAGACGGCGCACCGGCCCGTCGGCGAGAGCAGCCACGGCGGCAGCCCCTGCTGCGCCATCATGTCCGAGATCTGCACGCCCTGCTCGCCAAACTGGTCATATAGCTGCTTCTTGCGCGGGTCGGAGAGGATGGTGTACGCGTTGTTGATCTCGTTGAAACGGTCGCTCTGGCCCGGGTTCTTGTCCGGGTGGAAGCGCAGCGCCAGCTTGTGGTACGCGCGCTTGATCTCGCTCGCGGATGCCGTCGTCGAAACGCCGAGCGTGCGGTAATGCTTCTTGTTGTTGATGGCACCTGGGCCGCCCGCGTCGGAGCCGGCATCCGAGTCGGCATCGGTGCCAGGCACCCGCATGAACTCGCTCTCACGTTGCAAGTCCTCGAAGTCGAACGTGGTTTGTGTCCGGAAAGCGCACAGCGGCCCTCGTACGGGTGTTGTGTGTGGCACAGTTTGCATAAAGGGTTCCTGGATCGTGAATTTGAATCCCAGGGACGCCGTTTCAACCCACGCCCAAACTTGAGACTCCTCCAACATATACAGTACATGTACCCCTCCTTTTCATGAGTTTGAACTGCAAGGTGGTATGCAAAAGGTCACGGGCGCACACGACAACGGGACAGTCGCGCGTACGTGACAGTCTCTGGTGCGTGCGTCGCGAGCTGGGCCGCAAGCTAGCCGCAAGCATCATCGCGAGCCGTGACTCGGCCTACCATTGCGATAAGGTCAGCTCAGTAATCGACACACGCGTGCGTGACGCGAGCGCGCAACCGTATCGCGAACGGTTCATACCACACGAAACCATGCACGGAAACGCTGCCACGGCACACTTTGCCTCGCGCGCTCGGCTCCCTGGTCCGAGCTGTGAGCAACGCAACATATTTTCTCCCCGAACATTTTGTCAAGTGGCCCGTCACTTCCCTTCGCTCCCCTCGCTCGCAGCTGTTTGCCGCGCGCTCTCCGCGCATCGCCCGTACATTCTTGCCCTAGATGCTGCCCCTGGCTTCTTGCGGTCGGCGGCATCGGGCTTGACGAGTTTGAGCGCGCAAGGGGCGTGGAGCCGCGCCGCCTCGAACGCGCCGCCCTGTGCTTCGCATCCCCCCTACATCCCCCCCGCCAAACACCCCTCTCTTGCTCCTCCTGTTGCTCGCCGGGTCCTCTCGTGCGTGTTCCGTGTTGTCGATCCGCAGATGGCGGAGGGAGCGACCCCTCTCTTCGTCGCCTCACAGGAAGGGCACGAGGCGTGCGTCAAGACGCTTCTCGGCCTTGACCGCGCGAGCCGCTACCTGAGTAGGGCGCGAGGCCTTGACCGCGCGAGCCGCTTCCTGAGCAGGTACGAAAGGGGGCGAGGGAGACGCATGTGGGAGGTGAGGTGTGCAGGGGAGATGCGTAGGTCGAGATCAAGGGAGGTGAAGCGCGTGGGAGATCGAGACAGGCGCGTGGAGATGGGCACCTGCCCAGACTGGAACGCGCCGTGGACGGTCCCTCTGTATAACGCCGAAGTGTGCTCGCCTGCAAAGAAGAGTCTCCCTCCGACACTGCCGCCAAAGGCGCTCGTGATGGTTGCCTTTCCGTTTGGCGTACCTGCCACACTCGGGGCAGCTCAGGGGAGGGTGGGGAGAACGGCAAGACATGTACCCGCACGGCGGCGGAGATGGCTCTGCCGACGCACCGACTTTGACAAACGTGTACGCGCCCTTTGCAAGAGGATTGGCGCGCCAATTCGAGCGCATGATCTCAGGAGCAGTCGTCGGGACCGTGACATCACTCGGCATGATCTTGACCAGATTCGCCCGGATCTGCGGGAAAGATGCGGGGGAGATGCGCGGGAGATCGTGAGAGGTTTCGCGCTCGTCGCCCCGGCGAGGGGCAAGGGAGAGCATACCTTCGTCCACATCTCGGCGTTGGTCATCCCCTCTGCCACGTCGGCAGCCCCGCCCAATGCAAACGTCATGAGCACAGGTTTGGTCGACAGCGCATGGACGTTCAGGTAGTAGGTGAAGAGGCCGCGGTCGGGCTCGCCAGCCTGGGCGAGGCCGTAATAGTGCGCGCCTGTCGGCCACCAGGCGGAAGGAAACAAGAGGGCGACCTTGACCACGTTGCCGAATCCGAGCTGAGCGATGCCATTCGCCGTGGCTGGCGGCAGCGCCGGGCTGAATGTGACTTGGCTGCTCGCGTCGGAGCTCTTGAGCACGCCGAGGGGGACCGTGATGATCGCGTAATCAGCGCGGTACACGGCGTTGTCTTCAGTCGTCAGCACAACTTCCGCGCTGTTGTACGACACGTCCCTGACGCGCTTGTTGTACGTGACACTGATGGGATTGCGGCTGCCGGCCTCCACGGCGGTCACCTGTAGGGGGCTCGAGCCGTCAGTCACCCGGACGGCGCCGCTCTGCAGCGCCTCGTACATCGTCTTGTACCCCTGTGCCCAAACGAGCTCACTGCCCTTATATTTGGAGTCATCATTATAGAACAAGGCGGAGAGCTCGCTGGCCGGCCCGGCGGTGTTGAACTCGGCGGAGGAGGCGAGGTGGAACTGGAACAGGTCCGAGGAGCGAGATTGGTCCGATTCCGAGAGGCCGGAGAGCGCCTCCCACAACGACTTGTCCGAGTTCGCAGCCTCCGCACCCCGCTGTGCTTGGGCGATCAGCGACTGGTACACGGTGTACTTGTCGTCAGAGACTGACGGACAGCTCGAGGTCTGGCCGGAGCAGAGTTGAAGTTCGGCCAAACTGTTGCGTGTCCTCACGAGACCGGCACCCTCAGCAAGGCCCAGGGCCGTCGCGATCTTGGTGATCGGATGCGACAGATTGCTCCCGTGGATCCAGCTGGCACCCATGTCTGTCGGTGCTCCCAGAGCGCCGGCGGTGGTCCAGGCCGCACCCGCCTCGTCAGCATTCAGCGTCCACACGCGGCCACCAATGCGAGTCCCAGCTTCGAGCACCGTGAGCTCCAGGGGTCCTCCGTTTGCAGTAGCATCCCACGTGTCGATCAGAGTACGCGCCGCGGCGAGACCCGATGTGCCCGCACCGACGACGATGACTTTGACAGTTGCGACCAGGTCGCACGAGATGAGGAGCAGAGCCATCGCACGAAAGGCTTTGGGCATCATTGTCGAGAACGTCGGGAATCAGGGCACCGAGTGGCGCAGACCAAAAAAGGCATGGGACGCTTCCATGTACCCGGAACGCACTGTGGGGGCTATGCATCTATTTTCAGAGCGTCTATTTTCTCTATCTTTTTCCAGGTACGGGTATACAAGGGAAAGGAGCCTCTACAACATGAACTGAAGTTCACATGTAGACGTTGCTTGCTTGTATTCATAGACGATAATAGGGGCCTACAACATGAACTCATGGAGACGCGGGTGCGCACAATGCCGACCATTCGTCTGCGCATTGGGGTGCTCTCCGAGCTCTACCACTTCTGGATGTCGCCCATCATGCGCCGGCGAGGCAAGATTGAGGCGGACACGCTGCCCGCACTGCCGCCCGAGGACAGCGCAGCCGAGATGCTAGAGGCCTTCCGTTTGAGGTGGGCGCTGCGCGCAGCAAACGCCGACGGCAGTGGCAGGGCACTGCGACAGACCATCATCGGGCTGCTCTCGCCGCGCTTCTACCTCATCGGTCTGTGGAACCTCATCGACGCGGTCGCCAACTTCTCGCAGCCCCTCATCATAGCGGCGCTCGTGCGTGCGATGCGCCTGGGCACCTTCGACGACCTCGCGTGGCTCTATGGGCTCGCGATTCTGCTCAGCTTCGCCGCGCTTGCCGCCGCCGTCTCCATCCAGCAGGTGCTTTGGGGTGGCGCGCGAGTGGGCATGCGCGCGCGTATCGCCCTGAGCGCCGCTGTGTATGCAAAGACACTGCAGCTGGGCAATGCGGCGCTGCTCCAAACGAGCGCGGCATCGGCGACCAATCTCGTCGCCGTGGACGTCAATCGCCTCGAGATGTCGTTCACATTCTTCCATCTGCTTTGGTACGCTCCGCTGTGCGTCTTCATCCTAGGCGTGATGCTCTACCTATTGGTGGACGTGGCTACCTTCCCCGGGCTCGCCTTCCTCGTAGTCATCTTCTACATGCAGCGGTACGAGATCGCCGGATTTGGGTAGCCAGATCGCCGGGCTGCACTCGCATGCAAGTGCTCACCACGGCGTCCCTCCCTTCTCCCCACAGGTACGTGGGCAGCAAGATCGCCGGGCTGCGCTCGCACATTGCGCGCCAGACGGACCAGCGTGTTAAGCTCATGCACGACGTGCTCGCGGGCAGCGAGTCGCTCAAGGTGAACGCGTGGGAGGATGCGCTCGCACGTCGCGTGCAGAAGCTCCGGGCCACCGAGGAACGTCTGATCTGGCGTGGCCTCGCGCTGCTTTCGACGCTCGAGGCGCTGATCTTCTTCGCGCCTGGCTTGGCCACCTTCCTTGTGCTTGTCACCCGCTATGCCATCGATGATGCGCGCGAGAGCGCCGCCCTGAGCATCGAGCGCGCATATGCGGTCCTCGGCCTCTGCAATGTGCTCGTGAAGCAGTTCAACGTGTTCCCGCGCGCGGTCAAGTCCTTTGACGAAGCAAGCGTCTCCTTCCGGCGCTGTGAGCGCTTCTTGCTGCTGCCGGAGGCGACGGGCTGTGCCACGCCGCCGCTATTGAGCCACGCCTTCTGGAAACTCCAGCAGGCCTTGCAGGGTGAGATGATCAGGTTGGACGCGGTGACGGCCACTTGGACTCTCGAGCGCCCGTCGACTACGGTAGCCACGTCCAGGGCTGGCGTCGAAGTCACCCGGTCACCCAAGAAGCCAGCCGATCCGGCCAAGCCAGGGCCCGTGGCGGCATCGGCAGAGGGTTCTGAAGAGAGCAGGCAAACCGAGCTCCCGAACTCGCAAACCGAGCTCCCGACCTCGCAAACCGAGCTCCCGACCTCGCAAACCGAGCTCCCGAGGGTTGAAGTTCTTGTGGGCGCTTCCGCGGCTACTGCCAACGGCACCTCTTCCGATGCTGCCACCGCTAATGGTACCTCGTCCGACGCTGCCAACACCAACGGCAGTGCCAGTGCTAGCACCAGCGCCGCGGACGGCGAAGAGCCTTTTGCTCTGACGAATCTCAGCATGAGCGTCAAGGCGGGGCAGCTGTGCCTGCTCATCGGCGAGGTAGGAAGCGGCAAGAGCTCGGTGCTCCAGCTGCTGCTCGGCGAGATGCTCGTGTGCTCGGGAGGCCTGCGCGTGTCCACCGAGGGTGGCATCGGCTACGTGCCACAGCACGCCTGGATCGTGAACGCGTCTGTTAGAGACAACATCCTACTTGGGCGTGCGTTTGACGAAGCTTGGTATTCCGAGGTGCTCGGGTGTGTCTGCCTCGGGGTCGACCTCGCCAGCTTCCCCACAGGCGACCGGACCGAGATCGGAGAGAGAGGTGTCACCGTCTCTGGGGGCCAGAAGGCGCGAATCTCGCTGGCACGCGCGCTGTATGGCAAGCCGGCGCTGCTGCTGCTGGACGACCCTCTGAGTGCGGTGGACATGCACATGGCGCACCATCTGGTCGACGTGGCGCTCCTTCGCGTCGCACGGCGTACGCTCGGCTGCACGGTGGTGCTCGCGTCGCATCAGCTCCAGTTCGTACATGAGCTCGCCGACCAGGTTGTCTTGCTCGCTCATGGGCGGGTTCTTGCACAGGGCACACCGGCAGACCTCGCCGCCCAGGGCTTGCTCCTCGCCGCTGGACATCCCACGCCTGCTCTGAGTCCGGCCGATACAAAACCTGCATCCGTTGAGCTCGAAGCGGCGCCCGGTGCAACACCTGCAGCCGTTGAGCCTGATGCGAAAGCAACAGCCACCGAGCCTTTGAGCATGCTCGCGCCGCCCAAGGCAGCTGCGGGCGTTCTTCCATCGGCTCCTTCAGAGGCGGCTGCAATGCCAGCCGGCTCGTCGACAGCGATGGCCGGCAAGCCAGCCGCTGGCTCGCCCAACTCAGGGTCCGCCGGAGCAAGCGCCGCGGAGATGGGGCGTGCTAACCAGCCGGGGGAGGCGAGGCGCTTCTACTTGCGCCATCTGGGCGGCTTGGGGTGCCTCGCGATCACCCTGACTTTCCTTTGCCTCGCCGTGTGCCGTGCGCTTGCGGACTGGTCTCTCGGCCGTTGGATCACCTTCGGACAGCGCATCGAGGGCGCGGCGCTGTACGCGGGGCTCACCGGCACGACAGTCGGCCTCGGCGTCGCCTACGCGCTCTCGTTCACTCGCGTCATCTCGGCCGCATCGCGCATCCACGCCGAAGTGCTTGCTCGCGTGCTACGCGCGCCCAAGAGCTTCTTCGACACGAGTCCTCTCGGGCTACTCCTCAACGTCTTCTCGAAGGATATGGATACGCTCGACGAGCTGTTGCCCATCGCGCTCGCTGGATTCCTCAAGTGCCTGACGATTGTGAGCTCGGCCGTGATCGTCTCGGCCATCGCCGCGCCCGCCGCGCTCACGATTGCGCCCGTGGTGTTCTATGTCTTTCGAGAGCTGACGAACTACTTGCAATTGACGGCCAACCAGCTGAAGCGCATCGAAAAAGCCTCGTCCGGCCCGCTCTTCAGCCTCTACACCGAGACGTTGCAGGGCGTCACCTCGATCCGTGCGTTTGGGCTTCAGCGCGAGTTCGAAGCCCGCCTGGTCCAACGGCTCGACCTCAACCACCGAGCCCACTTTCTGTGGACGGCTTCCAACCGCTGGTTCGCCGCGCGGCTCGACGTGCTTACCTGCTGCATCACGCTCTCGGTCGCGCTGTGCGTGATCATCTTCCGCGAGGCCCTAGGTGAACCGTCGATCGCGGCACTCTCGCTCACCTACGTGGTGCAGACCACCTCCCTCTTTCAATGGGGTTTCCGCATGTGGGCGGAGGTCCAAAACAACTTTGTGAGCGTCGAGCGCGCGCTGAGTTACACAAAGCTGCCCCAAGAGGCCGCCGCAACGGAGCCAACGGACGCTGCACTCATACAGCGCGGTTGGCCTGAGGCGGCGGCCGTGCGCTTTGCAGAGGTGCGCATGCGCTACCGGCCGGGGCTTCCCCTTGCCCTCGACGGTGCGGACTTTGCCTTCACAGGGGGCATCAAGGCCGCCGTCGTCGGGCGCAGCGGCGCGGGTGAGACTTCCCTCTGAGTGCCACCTGAGTGCCACTTGAGTGCCACTTGAGTGACGCTGAGTGCCTCTTGAGTGCCTCTGAGTGCTACTGCTGCTTGCAGGTAAGTCTTCGCTCTCGGTGGCACTACTGCGGCTCACACCCCTCTCGTCGGGGCACATCACCATCGACGGCGTCGACATCAGCACTCTCGGGCTGCGTACGCTCCGACGCGCCATCACTTTCATCCCCCAGGACGCCATCTTGTGGACCGGCTCGCTTCGCTCGAATTTGGACCCATTTGGGGAGCACACCGACGCAGAGCTCGAGCTTGTGCTTGCCGAGGTCGACTGGCATCGGCTCGCCGGGAGTGGTGAGGGAGTCCACCATCAGGTCGCGGAGGCCGGAGCCAATCTTTCGAGTGGCACGCGGCAGCTCGTCATGCTCGCCCGTGCGCTGCTCCGCGGGTCGAAACTTCTCCTACTGGACGAAGCCACGGCGAATGTCGACTTTGCAACCGACGCCGTGATCCAGCGCGTGCTACGCAGCCGCTTCCCGCACTCGACGATCTTGACCATTGCCCATCGGCTCGATACCATCATCGACTACGACCTCCTCCTCCTCATGGCTGCGGGCTGCGTCGCCGAGTCGGGTCGGCCAGCCGAATTGCTCGAGCGGCCCGAGTCGATGTTCTCGGCGCTCGTCGGGACCGGCGCGGCAGCGGAGCGGCTGCGTGCCGCGGCCAAATCGAGGTTAGCGCCGGTGCAGTAGAGTCAGGGAACTTTGCCAACTTTTACAAGGGAAACATGTACCGGTAGCGACCATTTTTGGCAAAGTTTGCCCGCGCGCGACGATGCGACGTCAGCAGCAGGCCCTGAGCATCGCCGTGCTGCGTGGTGACGTCGGGCTCCTTGAGTCCATGGCTATGGCAGGGAGTGGATCCTGGAGCACACTCATCGCGAGCACAGCTGACAAGCAGGAAATGACAATCATTCACCGCGCCTTGCATGCGGAGTTTTTGCTTGTATCGCAACCAGGCCCTCTGTCGGCTTTAAAGAGTACCCCGGCTGACTTGCAGCGCGCCCTTGATAACCGTCACAAGATCCTGCGCCTTCTCCTTAGTGCCGAGGGCAGCGCGGCACGTGGATGCCCGATCTTTGATGCGGCTCACTACCGTCTCATCCAGTCCATGTCGCTCTTGCTCCAAAGCATGTCTCGGGACGCTGCGCTCGGTTGCCTCGCCGAACGCGACACGTACGGCCAAACACTTTTGCACTCGGCGGCGCAGGCCAAAGCGCCCGGCATCGCGCGGCGCTTGCTGCTGGGCGATGATCCGACGAGTATAGCAATAGTTGGCAAACATATCGGGGTGGCGATACCTCTCGCCGGCGGGCACGTGAGCGTTCGTAACTTGAACATGGCGATCGGAGCGGACGACCTGGCTGCCTTTCTGGAGCATGGCTCGGCGCTCGGTACAGCATGGCTCGATTCGCGAGATGGGCGGGGTCTCTCGCCGCTGCACCACGCTTGCCGAGCTGGTCGCGCGAGCGCCATCGATCTGCTTCTCAAACACGGCGCCTCCGGCTGGCTAGCCGAGGAAGAGTCGGGCGCACTCTGCGGCCACCTGACGGCCGCGCGAGGCCACCGCGAGGCCTTGGCCGTTTGGGTGGACGCCATGGGCGTGGACGCGCTCGAGGCCAAAGATGCCTTTGGACGCACTGTGAACACTCTCTGGGAGAACAAAATTGGACCTGGGGCCTCCACCTCCAGCGCCTCCACCTCCAGCGCCTCCACCTCCAGCGCAGTCGATGCTGGCGATGCCGACGCCGACGCCGCCGACGGTGTCATCGACAGCGAAGACGCCGGAGAGGCGAGCCGCGCCGTCGTGGGCGGCGTGTGCGAGGCTGGATGGCGCACAATGGCGCGTGCGTCGCTCGCAGGACTCAGTGACGCAGGCGCGCGCTTCGCGCACCCCCCGGTGGCACAGGTGCCCGTAGTGGACGCGCGGCAGCTGACACGTGCAGACTTTGTGGAACGGTTCGAATCGAGAGGGCAGCCTGTGCTCCTCAGCAACGCCACCGCGGCGTGGGCCGCCCTCGCATCGCCCTCCCGACGATGGACCAGATCGTATCTCCGAACGAGTGAGGCAGGCAGGCTGCCAGTCGAGCTCTCCTCGATGCCATACCAGCCTGGGGTTGGCGGGGCCGCCAGGGCGCGGCCCACTCTCGCCGACTTTCTGGAGAGCATGCTCGTCGAGGCAGGCACCGACGAGAACAGCACAAGAACGCCGAGGGGCGCGTCACAGCCGCCGCCTTTCGTCTTCGATGGCGGACGGCTGCTGAGCACGTCGCTGGGCGAGGACGTGACGCCCCATCCGGCCGTACTGCGCGTCGACGGCCTGCCCGGCGGCGTCGACGGCGCCGTTTTGCAACAGCTCTCCGTCTCCCCTGCCCTGGCAGGAGCCCACCCTCACTTCCATGGCACGGCGTACAATGCTCTTGTGGTGGGCATACGGCGCTGGGCCCTCGTCCCACCAGCTCACGCCACCTTCACGCTGCAACCAGCGCTGGAATACTTCTCCACCCTTCGGCATGGAAGCGCGGATCCCCGACACCGGGCCGCGCTTGTAGGCAGCGAACCTTTGCCGCCGTGGCTCGACGTGGTTCAGAGGCCGGGTGATGTGTTGTACGTGCCGTCGCAGTGGCAGCACGCCACGATCAGCCTTGCAGAGTCGGTAGCTGTGGCGGTTGAATATAATTGAACGAATGCGTCGAGAGCTACTTAGAGCTACTTTCTCTAGATGGTTGGGAATGTGTGTCGTGTACAGCTACGTAGTACAATGCGGTCGTTATCTTTCGTCACCCGACCCTCAAGGCAACGCCCGAGCCCCAACCGAACCCACCTAGCCCCATCACCGATCACCGCGCGGGCTAATGAGAGGCGAGCGCTCCAGCCCCAGCCTCATACCTCGGGCTTGTTTGCCCGGTTCCTCCTGCACCACGCTTGCGCGCTGTCGCTCACCACGACTGCTGATCGACGTTAAGTTTGGCGGGACCCGCCAAGCCTCAGGGAGCCGCCAGTCACCGGCGATAACTTCAGACCAAAGGGAGGTGCGAGCTATGGAGAGCTGCCAGTCATCGCTGGGGGGCAGATCGCTCAACACTGGCGAGTCATCCAAGGGCGGGTAGTCCTTGACGTTCAATGAGACCGTCGACGCTTGCTTCGTATACTCGTCGAGCCGGAAGAGCATCTCAGCGACCATGCGCTCCCACCGCTCGGCGAAGAAGCATCGCTCGCCGTCTACCTCCTGCCCGAGGCCTCCGAGGACACCGTCGGACTTCCAAGCGACGCCGATGCTCACTTGCGTGATAGCCGCCTTCTCCTCTCTCGCGCTCTGCTCGCGCGTCACACCCTCTGGGTTTGCGCTTGCGTAGGCGACCACCTGGGATTGGCTCTTGTTGATGAAGGTCCGAAAGTCGGGACATAGAGCTACGAAGGTCTCAAAGCAGGCGGAGCTGATCGTGAGGAGGCGCGCGCCGCCTTCGCCGACGACAGCGGTGCCCTGCCGAGGCTTGTTCAGCCAGATGGCCATCTCGCCAAACCAGGGGCGGCTCGTGCTGTGCGTCACCTGCGCGATCGTCGTGTAGCGAGAGCTGCCGCTCGCGTCGCGTCCGCTAATCTTGACAATCTCGACCAAGCCAGAGAAGTTGAGGTAGAATTGTCCTCCAATGTCATTCTCGCGGAAGAGTACCGCGCCCGCGTCGTGGATCTCGAGATCGAGCAGCTCAGCCACCGCCTCGCGTCGCGCTCTGTCGAGGCTCGAGAAGAAGGGTACGTTCTCGAGAAGCCGCACGAAGACGAAGAGCCGCAACTCGGTCCACTCGCGCTGCAGTTGGATGGCCTGCATGAGTGGCGTGGGGACTCCCTGCGTACCCGTGGCGGGCGTGCGAAGGTGCACATCGAAGGATGCTTCCTCGAGTAACCGTGCCTGCTGGTGCATGCCTGCAGGTGCCTGCCTAAATAGGCAGGAGCGCTCAAGGATGAGGACTTCGCACGGGCAGAGGGCGATGACGGTGTTGTCATGGCTCATGCCGACCACAAGGCCAGGCGCTCCGAAGCATGCACCCCGCTCATGGGTGGTGGGCTGCGTACTCGTCGGATGCGCGCTCGCTCCATATGAGGTAGCGAGTGCATGCACCTGGCCGGAGAGGAGCACGACGAGCTGAGTGCCGATCGTGCCCTCGCGCAGTAGGATCGAGTACCGAGGATAGAACTTGCGACGCCCGAGTCGTACAAGCTCGGACAGCTGAATATCGTCGAGATAGCGCAGCAACGGCGCTCGCCGCAGCGTGGAGAACAACTCGAAGTTATCGGAATGGACGGGCTTCAGCCCTTCCAGAGGTGACGGCAGTTTCATCAGTGCCGACCTGCCGAGCCCGGGGGGCTGCTGCCGCTGATAGAGGAGCTTGCGGTAGCCGGTACTATCGAGCTGCAGCTTGCGTGGCGTCGTGTGCACAGGGGCTGGCGACTCGGTGGCATCTGCTGCGCCTGGTCCTGCTTTGGCGGCGATGCCCATGGCACCGGAAAGTAGCTGCCGCTCATGCTCTGGTGCTGAACCACTTGCAAATCGCGGAGGCGATTGTATTGCCGACGGTGGAAAGTAACTTCTTGCTGAGTTTGGTTTGCCGGGAATGCGCACGGCAAGGGGTGTCGCCAAGGCAGAGGCGGCCCCGGCCCAAGCTGCAGGCTTGACGGTTGCCGCTTGGGACACCAGTTGAATAGGTTGCGACCGGCGCGGTGACGAGCTCAGCATGACGGCCGACTGCGGACGCGTTGGCTCCACAAGTCTCTGCACGCGCACGGACTGAGACGAACGTGGCCGACCCGCGTTCGTCTCCCATCCAACGGTGCGTGTCAGCGTCGTTGGCGCTAAGGGATGATTTTGTGCCGCCGTTACGTACCGAGCCGTTGCAGCTTGGAGCGTACCATCAATTACCTTCTCGCCGATACCAACATGGGATGAGTCGTGCATCCAATGCGGCACGCGGAAGAGCGAGGCCTCATCTGGCAGCCCAAAGTCGGGACGTGTTGTCTTATGCGGCTTGTATGACGTCTTCACCGCAGCGATCATCGTTCGTGCGAGTTGAACAGCATCGCTTGGTCGTCGAGACAAAAAATAAAGAAACAGGCGTTGCATGCGAAAGTTAAGGTCTTTCTCTACTTGTATTTCTCGACATCTTGAACCTATGCTTGCCTACGAGCCGTGGAAGCTCGCCATGGCGCGGAACGACACGATACGTCGCCATGGCGCGGAACGACACGATACGCTCACGTCGAGCGCCACCGCGAAACGATGACCGGATTTGTGACTACCTTTGGGACACCCGGGACCGGGCCTCGTCGCCGTCCAACTCCACTGCTGTCCAACTCCACTATTGGACACAAAACTCCTGCGCCCACCCTGGCCCC
>Ga0209550_10003832_pt1 | contig 14268 bp, 10 predicted proteins | sample LauGreSuBDMM15SN_2_FD_187567 | JGI IMG/M metagenome (GOLD analysis project Ga0209550, IMG submission 187567) | Freshwater lake microbial communities from Lake Michigan, USA - Su13.BD.MM15.SN (SPAdes) (version 5) | ecosystem: Environmental > Aquatic > Freshwater > Lake | place: Lake Michigan...
ACTGACCATGCCTCCTCTTACCGATAAAACCTGGCTCTGGCTCGCCGCCGCCTGCTACCTCGTCGGCGTCTTGGTCGGCACCATCGCCCTCTGGCGCGAACGCCGCCACTCCCGCGCCGTCATGTATGCCATCGTGGCCGCCGGCTACACCTTCCAGACCTTCGGCCTCTACCTGCGCGGCCTCGAGGTCAAGGGCTGCCCACTCGGCAACACCTTCGAGCTCTTTCAATTCACCGCCTGGTCCGCCGCCACGCTCTACCTAGTAATCGGCCCCGCGTTCCGCCTCAGCTTGCTGGGCTACTTCACGTCCCTGCTCAGCGCCGCGCTTACGATCACCGCTCTCGCCGTGCCGGTCTGGGACGCCACCCGCCGCATCGGGATTTTCGGTGGCAATGCGTGGATCGAGTTCCACGCCGCCCTCGCCCTCTTCAGTTACGGTGTCTTCGGTCTGCTCGCTCTCACTTCCGTGCTGTATCTGCTTCGCCACTACAGTCTAAAAAACAAACGTCTCGGCGGCGCATTCGCCTTCCTGCCCTCGATCCGCGACCTCGACCAGATCAGTTTTCGCCTGCTGGGAGCCGGGGTCGTCATCCTAGCCGTCTCGCTCGGCGTCGGCTCCGTCCATTGGTTGCAGGACCTCTCCTCGGTGGCCTCCTTTAAACTCGTCTCAACCGTGGGCATCCTACTCGCCTACTCCGCCACGCTCGTCCTTCGCGCCGCCGGGCGCCTCGTGGGCAAGCGCTTCTCGGTCGTTTGCGCCCTGCTTTACCTCACTGCCTTGCTGTCGCTTTGGCCGGTCAACTCCAGTCGCCCCTCCGCCGTCCCCGCGCATACCGCCGCCTCCGACGTAGGCTTGAACGTGAGTTCAAGTTCCGTTTCCTCCGCCGCCCCTGCAGCTCCGACCGCCGCGCCGCTCCCCGCCGTCGTTCCGAAGTCCGTCTCGCGATGACGCCCGCCGTCCCCTACTTTTTTCACCTCGGTGCCAGTCACCAGACCACCCCTCTGGCGCACCGCGAAAAACTCGCCCTGCCGCCCGAGCGCGCCGCCGAGCTGCACGCCCGCCTAGTCACCGCCGGCGTCCTTCACGAGGTTGCTCTCGTCAACACCTGCAACCGGGTTGAGTTCTACGCCGTCGCAACCGACGCCGACGCCCTCGCGCACCTCGAGTTTGCGTTTTGCGAGCTCCAGCGGATCGCCCCCGCCGACTTCGCCGCCTTCCGCCAGCACACCGCCGGCCCCGAGGCCATCAGCCATCTCATCGCCGTCGCCGCCGGTCTCGAATCCCAACTACTGGGCGAAAATGAAATCTTCGGCCAGGTTAAGGTCGCTTACGAGGCCGCCCAAGCCTCCGGCACCACCGGTCCGGTGCTCAACCGTGTTTTCCAAAAAGCCTTCCAGGCCGCCAAGCACATCCGCACCCACACCGCTATATCCGAGGGTCAGGTCAGCACCGCCAACGTCGCGGTCGAACTCGCGATCACCATTTTTGGCGATCTCTCCAAGGCGCGCGTGCTTCTGCTCGGCGCCGGCGAGGTCGGAGAAAAAACCGCCAAGGCATTCCAATCCCGCGGAGCCGCCGCCCTTACCGTGAGCAGCCGCACCGCCGAGCGCGCCATGGAGCTCGCGCGAACACTCGACGCCACCGCCCTGCCTTTCGAACACTTCCCCCACCACCTCGAAAACTTTGACATCGTCGTCAGCGCCACCTCGGCGACCACCGTGATCATCGAGCCTGACATCGTCTCCGCCGCCATGCGTAAGCGCCGCGCACGGCCCTTGTTCTTCATTGATCTAGCTCTGCCGCGCGACATCGCCGCCGGGGTTGCCGACTTGGAAAACGTCTTCCTCTACAACCTCGACGACCTTGCTAAAATCGCCGCTCAAAACCTCGCCGCCCGCGAATCCGAGGTAGCCCGCGCCCGCCTCATCATCGCCGAGAAGGCCGACACCCTCTGGCAGCAGCTTCTCATGCGCCATCGCTAGCCCGACCTCCGTTCACTGACGCCAAACCGGCAGTCACAACCCGCCGCGCCTGATCGCCCAGTCCGCCACCGTGCCGTTGGCCGGCTGGCGCAGGATTGATTTCAGTGCCTCCGTCTGCGCCGCCGTCCGTTCGCGTCGCGACGGATTTTCGAGACAGTCGCGCAACTCCGCCGCCAGCGCCTGCGGGCTCGCCGCGCCCTGCAAATACTCCGGATACATCGCCTCTTTTAGCAGAAGGTTGTTGATGCCGAGATACGGGATTTTCACCAGCAACCGCCCGATCAAATAAGTCAGCCCGTTCGCCCGATAGGCGATCGCCCCCGGCAGCCCCGCCAACGCGCAGTGCAGCGACATCGTGCCGCTTGAGGTCAACACCGCCGACGCCGCAACCGGCTCGCCCGTGTTCGCCACCAGCTCCACGCCCGCCGGCACGCCGCCCGTCACCTCGATCACTTCGCGAATTGCCTCGCTCGGATAAATCACCCGCGCCCCGCGTTTACCGAAGGCCGCGTGCCCTTCTCGCAGCAGCGGCCAGATGCGCCCCACCGCTTGCTTACGACTGCCCGGCAGCAAAAGCACCGGCGCATTTGCATCGTAGCGCACCGGCGCCGCGTAGTCCGCCGCGAGAAAGGGATGCCCCACAAACTCCACCGGTAGCTTCGTGTCCGCATAGCACGCCACTTCGAAGGGGAAAATACACGCGAGCGCATCAAGGTGCTTCGCCATCTTGAACCGCCGCCCCGCCTTCCACGCCCAGATTTGCGGCGAGATGTAGAACAACAACTTCACCGGTCCGCCCGCCTTCGCCGCGAGCCCGCCCTTATTCAGTGCCTCCGCGAGGCGCAGGTTGAAGCCCGGATAATCCACGAAGCACACCGCCTTCGGCCGGTGTTCACCGATCCAGCGCAGTGTCTCCGCGAAGAGCGCCTTAAAAAATCCGTAGTGCTTCACCACCTCGACAAATCCGACCACCGACGACGCCGTCAGGTCGAACAACACCTGCGCCCCCGCTGCCTCAAGGTGTTTTCCGCCAAGCGCGCAGACCCGCAGCCCCGGCCGCTTGGCCCGCAGTTCAGCGACCATGCGCGCCGCGTGCTCGTCGCCCGAGTGCTCTCCGGCGACCACCAGCAAATCCACGCCCCCGCCCGCCGGCGGCGAGAAACGAAACGGCAACGCCTTAGGCACGGGCCATTCCCTCCCGCGTTATCCGCTGATCCAACTTCGCGCCCCTTCGCACTCCTTCGCGGTTAAGAATGCCCGTCTTCATTTCCGCGCCGCCTTGATTTGCTCCGTGATCTGGATCGCCACTTCAAGCGCCGTCTTGCCCAGGGCCGCGCCGACCTTTGGTTGGGTGCGCTCCGCCACACTTTCGATGAAATGCGCCAGCTCCAGCTTCAGCGGCTCGTCCTTCTCAATCGGAATATCCTGCACCGGAATCGAGCTCGCGTCGCCCGCCTTCGCCAGCCCCACCTTCAACTTCAGGCCGTAAGTGATGATATCGCTCTTCTTTACCAAGTGCCCTTTCTGATTCATGAAATCGAGCGACAGATACGCATCATCCTGGAAAATCCTGATCTCGCGATTCTTCTTCAGGCTCATGCGGCTCGCGCTCAGGTTGGCCACGCAGCCGTTCTCAAACTCGATGCGCGCATTGGCGATGTCCTCGGTCTTCGAGAGCACTTGGATGCCTACGCTATCAATCTTGCGGATTGGCGACTTCACCAGCGCCAGCACGATGCCGATGTCGTGGATCATTAAATCCAATACCACGCCAACCTCCGTTCCGCGCGGCGTGTAGGGCGCAAGTCGTTCGGCCGTGATGTAGCCGGGGCGATCAATGTGTTTCTCCATGAAACTCATCACCGGGTTAAAATGCTCGATGTGCCCCACCTGCACGATGCAGCCCTTGGCCTTCGCCGCCGCGAGCACGTTCTCCGCCTCCTCCAGCGTCGCCGTGATCGGCTTCTCGATCAGTAGATGGCACCCCTGGGCCAGCAGCGGCAGCGCCACGCGCTCGTGCTTATCGGTCGGCACAACAACTGACACCGCCTCGCACGCCGCGCCGAGTTCCTCAAGGGTGGCGAAACGTTTGCAGTGGTGGCGCTCGCAGATCTCCTTCGCCCGGGCGTCGTCCGCCTCGAAAATACCCACGAACTCAACGTTCGGCAGCGCCGCATAGATTCGCGCATGGTGCTGGCCGAGGGAGCCGACGCCGACCACGCCACAGCGGATCTTGGGTTTGGGAGGGGAAAATAAATTCATCACTGGGATCCTCGAAAGTGAAACGGACCCCGCGCCGTAAACAAGCCCAGGCCACCTTCCAGGCGAAAATCCTCTCCCTCACCCCAAGTCACCGAACACCTGCGATAAAACTCCTTCGTCTAGCAACGGTCGCCAGTAATGCCGACATCAAATCATCTCAAACCCGAGTGACTCCAGTTCTCCGATAAGGAAGGGTGAACTCGCCAGCACTTCTTGAAGTTTCTCGAATCCCGCCGCCTGCGTGCCGACCGTGCAGAGCGCGGCGCCGTCTTCACGATCGTGCACATGCAAGGCCCAGTCACCCTGCGCGGCATCGAGCGAGGTCTGGAGCAACGAGCCGTAGAGATAGTTACCCGGAAGACCCGGGTTCGGTCCTGCACCGGGAATCAGGAAAATCGTATGCGCCGGATCCTGAACTACCTCGCCGCCGTGTTTGACGCGATGCTGCGTGCGTTTCGCCACCACTGAGGCGCGGCGCTCTTCTGCGGCGGCGTGCAAAGCGACAGGCAGAGATTTCACATAGCGGCTATAAATGCTCGCCTCCGATTCCAACGCCGTGACGTCGCACCCGCCCGCGAGAAACGAATCCAGGTTTTGCGCATAAAAGGAAGGCAGCGCGGCCAAGGAACGAACACTCACGAAACCGTTTTTGTGGTCGGCCGAAACATAGACTTGGTGGGCGGCGCGCAGGCGCACCAAGGCATCTTGATACGCCGGCGTGTGGGGGACGACACCCGTGGAGCTATGTTCGATCAAATCGAGAACAGTCTGATCAATCTGTGCGTGGGGGTTAGAAGCCATGACGGTCTTTTTAATCGCACGATTCGCCAGAGACGAGGCCCATCTGCGCTGTGCGCGCCTTATGCGCAGGGACTTAAAATATCAACCGCCCCCAACGCCCGGCTGCCCCATCGGCGGCACCCCTTTTCAGCGCTTCTCCACGACTGCTTTCTGAGGGAGGCGGGCCGCGATGGCCTCAACCGCCCGCGCTGCTTTCACATCGAGGCCGGTGATTTTATTTCCCTGATCGTGAGTGGTGAAGCCGACGAAAACCTTGCCGTAAACGTTCCGAATCTCCGGGTGGTGGTCCAGCGCCTCAAGCGGATGAGAGATGCGCACGATAAACGCCACGGCGTCAGAAAAACCGGGAAACAGATACGTCTTGGAAATCATGTCATCCTTCGCCTCCCAGCCGGCCAAGGTGGAAAGTTCCTGCGCGATTTGTTCGGGAGTGAGCACGTGGATTCGGGTCGGGTTATACTCGCGCACGAGACTTAAGCTCACTCGCTGGGGCGCCAGTCCACCAGCTCGAGCTGGAGTAGTTTTCGGTCGTTGAAATGGTTCCATGCTAACTCCACCGCCATGTCTACAGGGACTCCGACTGGAGGCATGCGATCGGCCATTTTCCAAGCCACGCCGAAGAGGCGGCGGCGCTGTTTGTCATCCAGCTGGAAACGGAAGTGCTGGCCCTTGAATACATCGGGGCGCTGCCGCAGCACCGCGCCGCGGAGCCCGAAGACAGGCTCCGGATTGGCCATGCCGAAGGGGTGAAGCAACTCGAGCTCATCCATCAAAGATTCGCTCACCTGCTCAATAGTCAGCCAGGCCGCGATGGTGAGTTCGCGCTCGCTGGTGCGGCCCTGTGTCCAACGGGTGATACCTGCGGCAAACGCAGCTCGGAACGTATCCAATTTATCCTTACTCAGGGCGACGCCCACCGCCATCGGGTGCCCGCCCCAGCTGGAGAGCAGATCCGAGCAACCCGCGAGCACTTCGATTAAATTAATGCCGTCAACGCTCCGGCCTGATCCCTTGGCCAGAAGGCCTTCGTTACCCAGCACGATGCAGGGCCGGTGGTGTTTCCGACTGATCCGACCTGCCACGATGCCGACTACGCCGGGATGCCAGCCGTCGGCGTAGAGCACGATTCCGGGCGAATCCTTAAACTGCGTCTCTACCATGCGCTCGGCCTCGTCGGTTATCTGGCGTTCGATATCCTGCCGCTCGCGATTAAAGGCATCAAGCTGACGCGCGGTTTCGCGGCAGAAATGCTCGTCGTTGCTGAGCATGAGCTCAACCGAGAGCGCGGCGTCGGCGAGGCGACCGGAGGCGTTGATGCGCGGTCCGAGACGAAAGGAGACATCGACCGGCATGATGGTCTGCCCTTGGCGGACGCCAGCGATATCCATCAGCGCGCGGAGTCCGGGGCGCTCGGCGTTTTGCAGGATGCGTAGGCCGTGGCGGGCCATGGTGCGATTCTCGCCCAGCAGGGGCACGAGGTCGGCCACGGTGCCAAGGGCGACGAGATCGAGATAGTCGCGCAGCTTGATCGAGTGTGCGATCGGGCTGTTTTCGACACGCAGTTCCTTCACCAAACCGTGCACAAGTTTGAACACGAGCCCGACGGTGCAGAGGTTGCGCCACTCGTCGTCGCCGGCCTCGTCGTGGGCGTGAGGATTGACCAAAATACCAGCCGTCATCGGCGCCTCCTTGGATCGGTGATGGTCCACCACGAGCACATCCACCCCGAGAGAGACCAGATAAGCCACCTCGTCGCGCGAGTTGGTGCCGCAATCGAGTGCGATAAAGAGCGCGGGGCGGCCACCCTCAAGAGCGCGGTCAATCACGCTGCGCGAGAGGCCGTAACCATCTTCCATGCGGCGGGGCACGAAGAAGCGCGGAGCGGACCCAAAGCGGCGCAGAATACTCACGAGCAGCGCGGTGCTGCTGACGCCATCTACGTCGTAGTCGCCGAGGACAACGATGTCCTGCTTTTCAGCAATCGCGAGGCGCAGGCGGGCGGTGGCTCGGTCCAGATGTTTAAGGAGAAACGGGTCCGCCAGCGAGGCGAGGGTTGGGCGCAGAAACAGTTCGGCGCTCGAGGCATCGGCGATACCGACACGGAGCAGAAGCTCCGCCGTCACGGGCGTGACGGACGCCGCCTGGGCGAGGCTCGCCACTTGGGCGGGCGAAGAAGGTTGATAGATCCAACGCATGGGCTCTGGAAAAGCGCAAAGCGATCGCTCGGGACGCACGCAGCCGATACGGCAACCCTCACCCCGGCACCAGACGGGCTGGAAGGCCCGGGCACCAAGGTGAAGGATACTTCGCCTGCGCGCGCGTCAGGAGGGACGCGATTTGACGCTTAGCGGGAGGCCTTGGTCTGGACTTCCCAGTCGTAAACAGGCTTGGCGTCGTGGCTCTTCTCGACGTGACCACGGTCGCCCTTGTGCCACCAGTAGAATATCGGGCTGGCGATGAAAAGGGACGAGAAGGTTCCGGTAACCACGCCGATGATGAGCGTGAAGGCGATGTCGTTGACCGCGCCGTCCGTCACTACCGTGAGCACGATGGCGGTGAGAAGCGTGGTGCCGCCGGTCATGATCGTGCGAGAGAGAGTAAGGTTGAGTGAGTTATTGATGATCTTTCGCAGCGAGCTGGAGGCATTCAGCTTTAACTCCTCGCGGATACGGTCGAAGACGACGACCGTGTCATTGATCGAGTAGCCGACGATCAGGAGAATGGCAGCGACCATGGCTGCGTTGAATTGTCGGTCGAAGAGCACAAAAATACCAATGGTCATGATCACGTCGTGGAGCGTCGAAACGACAGCGCCAATTCCGTAGCCGAACTCGAAACGGAAGGCCACATAAACGAAAATGAGCACGAGCGACCAAAAGATGGCCCACGCTGCGTTTTTGCGGATCTCCACTCCGACGCTCGGTCCAATTCGGGACTCCCCGGTCACATTGAGCTTGGCGGCGGGATGAGCCGCCTTGAGGGCATCAACGAGGGTTTTGCCTTGGTCAAACGGTAGAGTGATGCGCAGCACCTCGCCTTCGTTGCCGATGAGGCGCGTGTAGGCCGGGCTAAAGTCTGTGATACCAACCGAGACTGCTGCGGCGCGAATCTGCTCGAGCGGGATTTTTTGCTCGAAAGACAGCGTTACCTGATCGCCGCCCTTGAAATCGATGCCGTAAATTTTGTCGCCTTTGATGAAGACGGTCGCCGCCCCGACCGCGACGAGCAACCAAGAGACGATGAAGGCCTTGCGGGCATGTTTCAGGAAGTCGTAATTCGTATTCCCGAGGAGAGGGATAAAAGACATCGACTTCACGTATCCGCCGTGAATCGCCATATTAAGAAACAGGCGGCTGATAACCAGCGCGGCAAACATCGTTGAGAAAATACCGATGGCGAGGGTAACGCCGAAGCCCTTCACCGCACCAGTGCCGAGCCAGATCATGATGCCGGCGGTGATGAGAGTCGTAAGATTACTGTCGAGAATGGCCGAGAAGGCTTTCTCAAAGCCGGCCTCAAGCGCGGAGGGCAACGATTTACCCAGCTTCAACTCCTCGCGCATGCGCTCAAAAATGAGGATGTTCGAGTCCACCGACATGCCGATGGTCAAAACGATGCCGGCAATACCCGGCATGGAGAGCGTCGCGCCGATATTGGCCATGACGCCCAGGATCACGACTACGTTGAGTGCCATCGCCAAAACCGCGAGGAAGCCACCCACCTTGTAGAAAACGATGATGAGCGCGGCGGTGACGGTTACGCTGAGGATGAAGGCCCTGGTCGCGCTGGAAATGGAATCAGCCGCAAGGCTGGGTCCGACCTCGTATTGCTCGCGCACGATGAGCGGAAGGTCTAGGGGGTTGTTCAAAACGTTGGACAGCTCCTCGGCCTCGCGGCGGGTAAACTGGCCGGTGATGACGGCGGAGCCGCCGGCGATCTCTTCCTGCACGCCGGGGGCGGAGTAAACTTTGCCGTCGAGAAGGATGGCGAGCTGCGCGCTGGCGCGGGGATCGCCGCCCCGGGAGCGGAGCTCCTGAGTCTGGCGGGCGACCTCGGCGGTGACTGCGGCGAACTGTTTGCTGCCGACGGAACTGAAGCGAAGGTTAATGCGATAGCGGCCGAACTCGTCCACGGTGGGGAAGGCACTGTCCACGCCGTCACCGGTCATCTCAGGAGTGCGTTTAACGTAGAGCTCATCCGTGATGATCTCACCCCTCGCGCCCTCGCGCTCGATGGACTTTACCTCGTAGAGCGGCGGCACATCCGCATCAACTTGGCCGGGGCGGGCGTTGGGATAAACAAGGCGGAAATCGAGGCGGGCGGGCTTTTTGACCGCGTCGAGCACCTCGGGGTTGTCGCGGGTGTTGATACCGGGGAGCTGGACCTCAATGCGGTTAGTGCCAATGGCGCGGATGACGGGCTCGGCGACGCCCATGCCGTCAATACGTTCGCCGATAATCTCGATGGCCTTGGCAAGCTTTTCGGTGCGCTCAACCTCGCCGGTTTGGGCGGCCGCTTTCTCGTCCACCTCGAGGGTGAAAGCGACGCCGCCCTTCAGGTCGAGACCGAGTTGAAGGTGGCCCTTCGACTTCTTGAGAAGGTGATCAAGGAGGAGGTTGTTGCGTTTGGTGATGTTGCGCAGGGAGCTCTCAAGCGCGATCTGCGGGAAGTAGAGCGTGGCGAGGTCGATCTTTCGCTCGTTGGCGATGTCGCGAAGAGCGACGAAGATCGAAATGGACTGCTTGGCATCGAAGCGGGTTTTCGCTTCGTCGAGGAGTTTGCCGAACTCCTCGGAACGAGCCTCGGCCTGGTCGCGCACATAGACGGGGAACTCGCGATCCTGGATGGGGAACAGCGAGACCGACGCCCACAGCACGACGCCGAGACTCAGGATAAGTTTCCAGAGATTGCGTTTAAGCATGGTGGTTTTGTTTAGTTAAAAAAGTGAGGGGTTCGGCAGTCCTTGAAAAGGCGCTTTCAAAGCCAGAGGAAAAGAGGCGGCGAAAAGGGGCAGGAGACGGAATCGCGGGAGGACAGGGCAAAAACAAGGCAACACCGGCGGTCCACCGATGGCGCGAAAAACGGGCAGGAACTTAGTTCTTAACCGAACCGGATTTGCTCACCACGGATTGGACGAAAGCTTTTCCAACCTCGATCTTAACGCCGTCGGCAATGCGAACGACGAAACGATCGTCCTTCTTATTAGTGATCTCGCCGTAGATTCCGCCCGCGGTGAGGATCTCGTCACCGGTATCGAGTTCAGAGATGAGCTTGGCGTGCTCCTTCTGCTTTTTGCGCTGGGGAGCGATGATCAGGAACCACATCGCGGCAAACATCAGGCCGATGAAAATCATGTTCATCATACCGGCGTTGGGGGCGGCTTGGGCAACGAAGAGGAAGGAATCAGTGGTGTAGGTCATTTTCAGAATTGCTTGTCGTGATATTCAGACGAGGAATCGCCAGATAACCGTGTCCGCATTTAGGAACGCAAGCCATAACCCGTCCCACTCTCAATCTGTGAAAAGCAAATCCTCCCCCGCCTGGTCCTCCGCCCAATCCGAAGAGCTCTACGGCTTCAAACGCTGGGGCGGCGGCCATTTCGCCGTCGAAGACGATGGCACCGTCTCCGTGCAGCCCCTCGCGGACGGCACTTCCATCCGCGTGATGGACATCGTTGACGAGGCCGTGAGCATGGGCCTCAAGGCCCCGCTGGTCATCCGTTTCCAGGACTTGCTCCGCCATCGCGTCACCCAGCTTAACGAGCTCTTCCGCAAAGCGATAAAGGACGAGGCCTACGAGGGCGAATACCGCGGCGTTTTCCCCATAAAGGTCAACCAGCTCCGCGAGGTCGTCGAGGAAATCGTCTCCGCCAGCGATGGCTACAACTACGGCCTCGAGGCCGGATCCAAGCCCGAGCTCATGATCGCCCTCGCCATGCACGAGGGGGCAAACTCGCTCATCATCTGCAACGGCTACAAGGACCACGATTACATCCGCATCGCCCTGCTCGGCCGAAAACTGGGGAAGAAAATCATCATCGTCGTCGAGCAACTGAGCGAGGTGGACGATATTATCCGCGTCGCAGCCGAGGTCGGCGTTGACCCGCTCATCGGGTTTCGCGCCAAACTCCAAACCCGCGGCGAGGGCAAATGGTCCTCTTCCTCCGGCGATAACGCAAAGTTCGGCCTCAACACCGCCGAGATCCTTTTCGCCTGCGAAAAACTCCGCAAAGCCAAGCTCACGTCCGCACTGAAGCTCGTCCACTTCCACATCGGCTCGCAGGTCCCGAACATCCTCACGATCAAGAATGCCGTCATCGAGGCTTCGCGCTTCTACTGCCAGCTCGCCAAAATGGGTTTCCCCATGGGCTACCTCGATGTGGGCGGCGGCCTGGGCATTGACTACGACGGCTCCCGCACGAACTACGAATCGTCCATGAACTACACCATGGCCGAATACGCCCGCGACGTCGTCGCCAACGTGCGCGACATCTGCGACAGCATGGGCGTCCCGGTTCCAAATCTCGTCTCCGAGTCCGGCCGCGCCATCGTCGCCCCTCACGCCATGCTTGTGGTCGAGGTCTTCGAGCGCATCAACAAACGCGAAACCCTCAGCGTCCAGCACCAGCCCAAGGTGAAGCACAAGGTCGTCACCGATCTTGAAACCCTCCTGCGTAACCGGCACAAGCTCGGCCGCCTCGAGCGCTTTCACGACGCCACCCAGAAAAAAGAGGAGGCTTTTTCGCTCTTCAACCTTGGCTACCTCGATCTCGAAAACCGCGCCGCCGCCGAATCCATTTTCTGGCAGGTCTGCGAACAGATCGCACAGGAAACCCGCAACGCCGGCTACGTTCCCGAGGAACTGCGCGATCTCAACAAGCTTCTCGCCGACCAATACGTCTGCAACTTCTCGGTTTTCCAGTCTCTCCTCGACCACTGGGCGCTCAAGCAACTCTTCCCCATCGCCCCGCTTCACCGCCTCAAGGAACTCCCTTCGGTCAACGCCACTCTCGTGGATATCACTTGCGACTCCGACGGCAAAATAGGCACTTTCATTGACCTACAGGACACCAAGGACTACCTCCAACTCCATCCGCTCAACGGCAAGCCTTACTACCTCGGAGTGTTCCTCACCGGCGCGTATCAGGACATCATGGGCGATCTCCATAACCTCTTCGGCCGCGTCAACGAGGTCCACGTGTTCCTCGAAAACGACGAGCCCAATGGCTACTACATCGAGGAAACCCTCAGCGGCGTGCGCATGAGCGAGGTCATCGACAGCGTGCAATACAAGTGGGAGGAGCTCTGCCGCCGCATCAAGGTGCAGATCGACACCGCCACCAAACAAGACCTCGTCAAACCCCGCGAGGGCGTGCGCCTGCTCGAGTTCTACGAGAGCCAGATGATGGCCAAGACTTACCTCAACATCGAGCAACCCGTCCCCGTAAAAAAGAGCCGCCCGAAAGCAGGCTCAAAATGACCCGGAGATCGTGACCTGTCCGCGGGCTGGCGTCCTTCGACGCCGGCACCGAGGGGGGAAAAAGCGGAGGTGACGCCCCGCCTGTGCCGTATGCTCAAAGGCTTTAACCTTTTTAAGTTAAGGTGGGATCCGCCATGCGCTGGTTAGCTGTCCGATTAACGGCCAAGCTGAGTGCGCACGGTTGAATGGATCCCGTTATGATTCAAAGGCAAAGAGCGTATAAAGAACACCTCGAACACTGCAGGGCGTCGTCGGCAAGCTAGGTCTCACTCCCGCTCCGTCAACCGCCATCAGCGGATTGAAAAACGGCGCACCCAAACACGTCCAATCCCGTCCGAACTTCACCGTCCGAAGCCCGGGGATCGCGTAGGATTGAACGTAAGTTCAATGGCTCGGATGCGCGTTACAGCCGCACCGTCGGCTCCACCGTCCGCACCGCACCGGGCGAGCTCCTCAACGCACCCAAATCGCCGCGCTGAGCATCAGGCCGTAAACCGCCAGCCAGCGACCCGTTTTACCGAGCAGAGCGATGCACTCCGCCGGACTCTGCGCCCGCCGCAACTCCCGGATTTGAAGAAGCGCCGCCACTCCCGCAGCCAGTGCCACTCCGACCGCCGCCACCAGATTCGCCCCGCCCCGCCAGCCAAGCACCAGCGGCACGCCCGCTGCCACCCAATGCGCCGCCGCGAACTGCGCACGCGCGTATCCACGCCCCCACTTCACCACCAGCGTGCGCTTGCCTGCCTTCGCGTCCGTATCTACGTCGCGATAATTGTTAACCACCAGGATATTTGCCGCTAGCCCCCCCACCCCGGCGCCCGCGATCAGCGCCGTCGCCGTCAGCGAACCGATCTGCACAAAGGCCGTCGCACCCACCGCCACGAAGCCGAAAAACACCAGCACGAACACGTCACCCAGCCCGTGGTAGGCCAGAGGATACGGCCCGCCCGTATAGGCCACGCCACACAGGATGCTCGCAACCCCGATAACCAGCAGCGGCCAGCCGCCGAAGCCTAGCAACGTGAGCCCGACCGCGAACGCGGCCGTAAACACCGCAATCATCGCCGCCTTCATCGTGCGCGGCGCGATCAGCCCACTCGCCACCGCGCGGCGCGGACCGACGCGCTCCGCCGTGTCGGCACCTTTCAGAAAATCGTAGTAGTCGTTAGCGAAGTTCGTGCCGATCTGCACCAGTAACGCGAAACCAAGACACGCCGCCGCCGCCGGCCAGTTCAAAGCGTCCTGCCGCGCCGCCACCGCCGTCCCCGCGCACACGGGCGCGAGCGCCGCCGGTAGGGTGCGCGGCCTGGACGCTTCGATCCATATTCTAAACGTCAAACCTTGCCCTCCGGCATCGCGGAGCGCGCCTTCACCCAGGCCTCATACTCGGCCCGTGCTACGAAGCGCAGCGAGGCGGAGTTGATGCAAAAACGCAGCCCCGTCGGGCGCGGACCGTCCTCGAAAACATGGCCGAGGTGCGCGCCATCTACCGCGCAATGCACCTCCACCCGCCTCATGCCGTGGCTGGTGTCCACCTGCTCTTCGACAAAAGCAGGCTCGATCCCGCGGGTAAAACTCGGCCAGCCCGTGCCGCTCTCAAATTTATCGCGGCTGTCGAAGAGCGGGGTGTCGCTGCACACCGAGAAATACACTCCGTCTTCGTGGTGGTCGTAGAAGGCATTCCGGAACGGTGGCTCGGTGCCTTGCAGACGCGTCACGCGAAACTGCTCCGGGCTCAGCGCG
>Ga0209550_10003833_pt1 | contig 14265 bp, 13 predicted proteins | sample LauGreSuBDMM15SN_2_FD_187567 | JGI IMG/M metagenome (GOLD analysis project Ga0209550, IMG submission 187567) | Freshwater lake microbial communities from Lake Michigan, USA - Su13.BD.MM15.SN (SPAdes) (version 5) | ecosystem: Environmental > Aquatic > Freshwater > Lake | place: Lake Michigan...
TGAGTGATAAAGAGTTAGATGCCAACTACGCCTCTGATTCAAAGCCAGATAACGAGCAAGAGTTTGCACAAACCCTGATTGAATCAAAGAAGTTTATTCAGCAGTGCCAAGCGAAGAATAAGCACCTCACCTCATTTAGCACAGCAAATGCTGCCCGCGATATGGATATCTTGCGACAAGCAGTCGGTGATAAACAACTGAACTACATGGGTAAGTCCTATGGCACATTTCTTGGCACTCTCTATGCACAATTTTTCCCAGACAAAGTTGGCCGCATGGTGCTAGATGGCGCAGTAGATCCTTCCATCTCTAATTTCCAGCAGGCACTCACACAAGCAATCGGCTTTGATAAAGCTTTTGCAGCATTTGTAACAGATTGCAGTAAACGAAGTGACTGTCCGTTACCGAAAGATAACGCAGCGGCAATTGGTGAGATGAAGAAGATTCTTAGCCAATTGGCCGACAAACCTAATGAAAGGCTTTCAGATTCGCTTGCTCTGTTGGGCACAGCATCAGCTCTCTATGACAGTGCAACAGGATGGCCAAAGTTTCGCGCGGCTATTAAGGCAGTAAAGCAAGGCAAGGCTGGCAAGTTCTTAGAACTTGCAGATAATTACACGGGGCGCACAGAAGATGGCTATACCACCAACGAGTTTGATTCAGGTGCGATCATTGATTGTTTAGACTTTGCAGATAATCGCAGCGTTGAACAAATGAAGGAAGATGCACAGGCATTTGCTGAACAAGCACCGCTTTTTGGTCCCTACCTTGCTTATGGTGGGTTGGTCTGTCAGTACCTTGAAACACCAAAAGCCACAGAAGTTGTGCCAACAAAGACTGCCAACCCGATTGTCATCATTGGCACTACTGGCGACCCAGCCACGCCCTATGAATGGGCGCAAGGACTGCATAAGATCCTGGCTAATTCAGTTCTTATCTCACTAACAGGAGATGGCCATACGGGGCAAGGGCAGGGGAATAAGTGTGTTGATGGTCAGGTGGATGATTTCTACCTAAAGAACGGAATCCCCGCCACGTCATCCTGTGCCTAAGAGTGGTCATTTACACCCCCTGCCATGGTGCAGAATTCCACCATGCGCCTAGACCATGTTTCTTATGTGACTTCCCATGATCAACTTGCTGACACAGTGCAACGCTTAGGTTCCCGCCTCGGCAGCACATTTGTTGATGGTGGTATTCACCCACGTTTTGGAACACGTAACTTCACAGCTGCACTTAAGAATGGGCAATACATCGAAGTTGTTTGCCCACTAGATCATCCAGCTACAGAACAAACTCCTTGGGGTAAAGCTGTTTCAAAGAAAGCTAACGAAGGTGGCGGTTGGTTTACATGGGTCTTTAGCACTAAAGATATTGAGCCAATAGCTGCGAAGTTTGGTCGTGAAGCAACGGAAGGGCACCGTACGCGCCCGAATGGTTCAGATTTAAAATGGAAGCAAATCGGCGTAAAGGAAATTGCGGAGACTCGAGAATTCCCATTTTTTATTGAATGGCTCTCCGCGGATCATCCTTCACAGGATGGGACACCACTTGCGGGAATTGAGAAGATTGTTATTGCAGATAATGATCAATTGGCCGACTCCTGGTTCACCGAGGAAATCCTAGCGGCGCTTGGCGATGTAAAGATTGAGTGGGTTGACCCTTCAACAAATGATAATCAGACAGGTATCGTGTCTGTACTTCTATCAACTCCCAGTGGTTTAGTAGAACTGTTTTAACAATCTGTCTCTTTACTAGAAGAAATTTAGTAACTTAAAGTTCGGCCAACAATTTTAGTACTGGGGACTTTATTGGACTCGGCGCAGAAAAACTGTGCACTTGAAAAGCATACAATTAAAGATTCAGTTCACAAATTAGAAACTAAAGTTAATCATGAAATCATTATGCTCCAATTCTGCAGCAACTTTTTAGTAAGGTTCATTTCGTTATATTGCGCAAAAAGATAGTTTGCCAAATCTTCCATTTAAAATTCAAATTTTCATGAAGCAGCAAAATCTGCCAAGGTAAACGCAAACTATTCCTTTGCTTTTCGAATTGGATTAGGCACCCAAATCTCAATGTTAGGGTTGTAACGCCGAACAGCTTTAACAATTTCAGCTTCTAGGTTCCAAGCAAATATAAGGACTTTATCGGCAGAAGTACTGGTCAGACTATCCAGACTGACTATAGGAATTGAAGTTCCCGGAAGTCTTCTATTCTGTTTGAGTGGATTTGCATCTACAATATTTTTGAATCTGTCTTCGGGTAACTTAGCAGCAAAAAATGTAGTCACGGTCTTAGCGGCAGCGCCGTATCCGACCACCGATCCAGGTGTTTGTGAGCGAAGCCATTTCGACAGTTCGTTCATCTCTCTCCGAACTTTTGAAGCGAATGCAGTTTCTGCATTCAGATTACCTAGCCCACGTTCGTACTCATCAAGCTCAATTTGTTTGACAGAACCCTCTACTTGTCTAGCCTGATTCTTAGTGAGCCAATATCTTATCGACCCTCCATGAGTAGGAAGAATCTCAGCTTTAAACAAGTTCATGCCTAACTTATTTGCTAGGCTCCTTATCGGGAAAATACTTAGATATGAAAAATGCTCGTGATAAATTGTGTCGTAGAAACCATTAGAAAGTAAGTATCCCAGCGAAGGATTCTCGATACTTACTAGGGTCTGAGGACCGCACAAGATTGATATACCCGAAAAAAAATCAATCATGTCTGGAACATGCGCAGCCACATTGTTAGCAACAATCAAAGTTGGATGACCGTACCGGTCCAAAATTCTTTGTGCCTCGGTTTTACCAAAGAAAGCTTCTATTGTCGGAATTTCCTTTGAGCGAGATACTGCTGCAACATTGGAAGCAGGCTCTACCCCAAGCACCTTAATTCCTAGATCTTTGAAATGTTGCAAGAGGTAGCCATCATTTGAGGCTATCTCAAGAACATAGCTTTGAGTAATCTCAGGAAAATCAGAGACACATGCTCTTGCAAAATCTTCGGCATGTTTAACCCATGAAGTGCTTGTACTCGAAAGGTACGGATAAACAGAAAAAATTTGTTCTGGTGTCTCAAACTCGGCAATCTGGCCCAAAAGGCAAACTCGGCAAAAATTCAAAACTAGGGGATATGAGGGTTCCAGAACCCTGGTATTTGCCTCTGGAAGTGAATTCGCAACGGGAGAGAACCCCAAGTCTATCAACTGCTCTAGATTCGAAGCTTCGCACGCACGGCAACAAGTCAGACCTCTTGAAGAGGAGGTTCCATTAACATTCACACTCTTTATATTACCCCAGTTTTACTAAATGGCACCCAAAAGTGGTTTTGTAACTCCTACACTAAAGTTGTGGATACACCTGAAAAAAAAGTTATAGTTTTAATTAAACATGGTCTCTACAGCCCATTCATTGAGTTGGCCCAAATTGCCCAAGGAGAAACGTTCTTAAAGGAAAATCACGGGGATAACATAAAGGTAATACATTACTATGGCATACCCGTTAGACCAGCAATACAAAAAATTGATGCGCTCCACGAAAAGCTTCGCTGGCTGAATCGAACGACAAATATTTTCCTTCGTGGATTTGATTATGTACTTCTAGTACCTTTTATGTTGTATATACCTAAAGTTACCCCATCCAAAATTCTCAATTTACCTGATGAGGAATTTCAATGTCTAGTTCCAGATACTTTGCCTACATTACGTTGGAAACAGTTAGCAATCTATAGACACATTCTCGAAAATTATGACTTTGACTTTGTTTTTGACACCAACGTCTCATCTTATATCGACTTCAAAAACCTACAAGCAATGATTTCTAATCTTTCTGATGACTACCTTTACGCTGGGAATATTCCTTTTGGAAACTTTGTGAGCGGAGCTAATCGGATTTTTAATCGAAAAACTCTATTGCTTCTAGTACAAAAGCGAATCCACTGGAATCCAGGCTATTTAGAGGATCTTGGAATAGGAAAAGTTATGTCTAGATTTGGCGTAGCAATAACCGTGACCGACTCGCATTCAATTCCACATCCAGAGAACCTCGAGGAGTTAAGTTTTAAAGTCTTGCAAAAGAATTACCATTTCCGCGTCAAGTGCCAGGCAGACGGTCGCAGACTGGATGCTCAAACCATGAAGGGGCTTCACGAAAGGTTCAAACAGTTTCGAGCCCATCAAGACTGAGTCCGAAGAACCTTTTCAATCAGGCTCGGATTTTCGTTAAAATCATTCTTAATTGGACTGAGACAAGTAGGATGTAAGGATGTTGGACTTAAGTAGCATTCGATCGTTAGCAATAACGGGGGCAAATGGATTTGTAGGGCGCTCCGTGATTGAAAAGATTTCTTCTTTGAAATCGGATAAACTTCCAAAAGCAATAACACTAATCACTCGTAGGGGAATCGACTTTAAAATCCCCAAGAGTATTACTGAAATTACAAAATACATCGAACTTGACCTAACCGAATCTTGGAAAATAGATTTCAATATCACTCACCTTATCAACTTGGCAGCAGACGGAAGTAATTCACCATATTCTTCAGAAGCAAACGAGGCATTCAAGGAAATAGGCAAGAATTTAGTTGAATGGTCCGAATCTTGCAAAGTCTTTCCTAAAGTTTTCCATGCTAGTTCTGGTGCTTGCTACGGTATCAATTCCTTAACTCCTGAAACCAAAGAGATCAATTCTAAATCGGATTTTATAGCCTCAAGGATTATTGTCGAAGATATATTAAAAAACGCTTCCGCGTCCGGAAAATTTCAACTTTCCGTAGGAAGACTTTTTACATTTATTGGACCTAATCTTTGGACAAAAAAGCAATATGCGATTAATCAGTTTATTCAATCAGCCATATCAGAGTCGAAAATTTATGTTAAGGGAAACCCGCAAACGGTCCGCAGTTTTATGCATCAAGATGCCATGGCAGGATGGATCCTCAAATCACTAGTTAGTTCAATCAATGCCACAGATTTACAAATTGGTTCCAGCAAAGCTGTAACCATTCAGGAATTGGCAGAATTTATCGCGATAGAAACACGTTCTGAAGTCTTGTACACTGGTGAATTTGAGTCTGGCGACATTTATCTGCCGGATAATTCAGCAACTATGAGTAGACTCGGACTAGATGAGGGACTTGATTGGAAATCCTCAGTCAAGGAAATGTTAAATGTCCTGAGAATGGAGAGAAATGCCGCAGGTTATGAATCCAATTTCAGGGGCTGAGCTTCTTGTTGACGAGCTAGCCTCTCATGGCGTTGAGATTATTTTTGCCATAACAGGCGCTGGGAATTTAGCAATTATTGATGCTATTAACCGGGACGAGAGAATTAAGTTAGTTTATTCTCATCACGAGCAAGCAGCAGTGATGGAGGCTCAAGGATATTCGCGAGTAACAAATAAGCTGGGCGTAGCTTTGGTGACCACCGGGGGAGGTACTTCAAACGTAGTAACAGGGGTGTTAAGTGCGTATCTTGATTCGATTTCAATTCTGATCATCTCTGGAAACGAGAGCTCGTTTCATTGCGAAAATTCAAATCAATTGCGAGCATATGGAGTTCAAGGTTTTGATTCTTGTGCGGTTTTGGCGCCAATCACTAAGAAATCAACAAGAATTACAAATGTTGACTCGCTATCAAAAGTTATTCGCGAATCAATTGAGGTGGCTCTACTGAATCGACAAGGGCCAACGCACATCGATTTTCCCATGGATTTACAACGCAAACTCGTAATCAACAAATCAACTGAAGAATTTGTTGAACAAGAAAAAGAAACAAATGTATCGGCTAGCCTGGATCTAGATGGATTATCAAGTGCACTTTGCAGCGCAAAATCGCCGATAATATATTTTGGCAATGGAATTCGAGCAAAGAATACCGTTGCTCTTGCCGAAAAATTGATTGCTGACTCTGGCATCCCATTTGTGGTTTCCTGGAGTGCGATAGATCTTTTCCAAGAGTCGCACGAACAAAACATTGGACGAGTTGGTATTTATGGTGATCGCCATGCGAATATATTGCTCCAAAAGGCTGACTTAATTGTTGCGCTTGGTACACGTTTAGCAATTCCACAAACTGGTTACGACAGACAAGATTTCGGACGGTCAGCAGATAAATGGGTCGTTGAAATCGACCCCACCGAATGTGCGAAATTTGAGGGATTACAGTGGAATATTCTGAATTGCGATGTGTCCGATGTAATTAAAGGTCTGGCCGAAAATGAGTTGAGTTGGCCTAATTTATCCTCATGGCAATCCGAGTGCAAACGAGTCAAAGATGCGCTTCCAAGGAGAGAGCAACTTGGACCACCACCTAGAGACTCAGAGAAGCAAATTCATTCAGGAGAGATAATTGAATTTCTCAACTCAAACCTGGAAATTGACGCGATAGTGGGAACAGATGTAGGAGCGGCGCTTTTGACCGGTCATTACATGTATGAGCAGATGGGAAGCCGTCGATTCTTTACTTCTCAGGGCCTTGGGGAGATGGGATTTGGACTCCCGGGTGCAATTGGTGCATATTTCGGCGATAAGTCACGGCAAATTGTCTGTCTAAACACCGACGGAGCTTTGATGTTTAATCTTCAAGAGCTGCAGGTAGTAAAGGAATATAAAATCCCCTTGAAGTTATTTGTATTTAATAACTCTGGTTACTCGATGATAAAAATTTCTCAAGAAAATCTATTCGATAGGCGTTTTTCTGGTTCCTCGACAGAATCAGGAATTAGTTTTCCTGATTTCCGCCAAGTCGCTATAACTTTTGGATTTGGCCACACACTAATTCGAAGCGGCCAGGACTTGGTCAAAATAAATGAGCCACTAAATTCTGATGCACCTGAGTTGATAGAAATAGCTATGGATCCGGAGCAAAAGTATTTTCCACGACTTGCAACAAACAAGCTTCCTGATGGGTCTTTGATTTCTCCACCACTGGAAGACCTTGACCCAAAAATAGAAATATCTGTCCTCGAGGATTTATTGGGTTACACAGCGCACCCAAATTCATACAAAGCACGAGGAATTTAGTGGTATCCGCAGAAAGAATTCGCGTAGCCATTATTGGCACGGGAAATATTGGAACAGATCTCTGCTTTCGAATGCTTAGAGATGAACGTTTTGAAGTCATTGCCTTTGTAGGGCGCCGAGCAAACAGCCCAGGTCTTGAAATGTTTCGAGGTCAGGTTAAGTACCTGATTTCAAATGGAATAGAGGGATTATTGCCATATCTAGCTGAAATTGATGGAGCATTCGATGCCACATCTGCTTTTGACCATTTGTCACATTGGAAAGTATTGGAAAAAGCCGGCAAGTGGACCGTAGATTTAACGCCTTCAAAAATTGGTTCACCAGTGGTCCCCGTACTGATAGGAAAGGTCCCAGGGATGTCACTGGCAAAGGAAGTCACTAGCAACTATTCAATGGTGACATGTGGTGGGCAGTCATCCGCTCCAATTTTGTTTGCTGTCGCAAAGGCTTCAGATCGAATCATTGAGGTTGAGATTTCCAGTTCTATTGCGGCCTTGTCTGCAGGCCCCGCCACACGGCTCAATGTTGACCATTACATCGAGTCGACAGAAGGACTAACTGCAATTATAACTGGCTGCAGTAATGTGAAGGCAATCCTTGTATTAAATCCTGCAGAACCTCCAGTGATGATGCGAACGACAATAAATGTTTCTGCTGATTCCATCGACCTTGAGAGCGCTAAGCGAAATGCCATAGACAAAGTCAATGAGGTTCAGAAATACGTTCCAGGGTATGAGCTAGTTGTAGAACCGTTTCTACAGTCGGCAAATACTGTTTCAGCCACAGTAAAGGTCACAGGAGCAGGATACGTTTTGCCAGAATATGCAGGAAATTTGGACATAATTAATTCTGCGGCAGTAGAAATTGCATCTCTTCATAACTCCAAAGTGATAAATGCGGGATGAACATGAACAACTCTCAACTTTATGATGTTACTTTGCGTGACGGAAATCATGCTCTGAGACACTCACTCTCTACGGATTTTGTTTCGGCTTATTGCGAGAAAGCCGAAAAATCTGGAGTGTGGGCCGTAGAAGTAGGACATGGAAATGGATTAGGTGCATCATCGCACTTGGTTGGTAAAGCATTAGAGTCAGATGCGGCCTTACTCACCGCAGCGCGTTCAACACTGAGAAACGTTAAATTAGCGGTTCATTCAATTCCAGGATTCGCGACCATCAATCGAGATATAATTCCAGCTCTTGACATAGGTGTAGATATATTTAGAGTTGCAACTCATGTGAGTGAAGCAGATATTTCACAGAAACATATTGAATTTCTAGCGAATAGAAATGTCGCAGTTCAAGGTGTGTTGATGATGAGCCACATGATCGATATAAATGGGTTGATAAAACAAGCCAAGCTAATGTGCAACTATGGGGCCTCGGCCATTATTCTAATGGACTCTGCCGGTTACTTCACTCCGAAAGATGTGGCCGAACGTGTATCTGGAATTAAATGCGCATTAGAAATCGAAGTGGGGTTCCATGCGCATAATAACCTTGGTTTAGGGGTCGGCAATGCACTTACTGCAATTCAGGAAGGCGCCTCTTTTATTGACGGAGCATCGATGGGTCTGGGTGCGGGTGCTGGGAATGCGCAACTAGAGAATATAGTTGCAGCCGTAAGTCGCGAAAATCAGTTGACTTCCAACATTTCCGACTATCTTCAAATGAGTAAATTGGTTGAGGATTACTACCCAAAGAATCTACCTCGGACAACTAGCTCAAGTACTCAGAGTGGACTTGCGGGTGTATTTAGTGGTTACGCACCACAAGTAAGTGCAATCTCGACTGAACTTGGAGTCGATACCAATATACTTTGGAAAGAAATGGCAAGTAGAAAACTCGTTGCTGGCCAAGAATCCATGATTCGAGAAATCGCACAAGATTTAATGAATTTGTAGTGGTTTGGAAGTCTCAGTAACAAGGTATAAAGGACGTTGCTTAACCTCTTCATAAATAAGCCCAATGTATTGTGCCAATATCCCAATGCATAACATGATCAGTGAGAAACCCAATACAGAAACGCCAATTAGACTGCCAAATCCAGCAAATGGAACGCCTATTGATATCCAGAATATCGCAAGGATAATCAAACTAAGTATTGAAAAGATGCTCATTATCAACCCTAGAGCTGAGACCCAGGCAAGAGGCTGTGCACTGTAGGCTAAAATACTTTTTGACGCCAAGCCTATTACCTTAAAGAATGACATGCCTAGCCATTTAGACTCACCGGCAAAACGAGGTGGGCGTTCAATCTCGATTTGTGTAGTTCGGAATCCAACCCAAGCACCCAGGCCACGCAAGAATCGATGGCTCTCTCGCAATTGTCGAATTGCTGAGTATGTTCTTTTATTCACGAGCCGGAAATCACTTACAGATTCAGGCAACATGCCAGAAGTCATGCCCTTTGCGAGCTTATAGAAGGTGGTTGATAAAATTCGACGCAGTAAAGGCACCGAACCTCGTTTTGCGATTTTGGCGAGAACTTGGTCGAAACCTTCCTCGTATTTGCGAAGTAATTGAGGAATCGCCTCCGGTGGATCCTGCAAATCAGATGTCATAATTATTGCCAATTCAGCTGTCGCATAATCTAATCCACAAGTGAAGGCAGAGTCGAGAGAGAAATTTCTAGACATTCTTATTCCGACAGTATCAGTATGCAGCGCAGATTCTTGTTCAATTAACTTCCATGTATGATCAATTGATCCATTGTCAATAATTAGAATCCTATATTGATACTCGCGCTCCGTGTTCATAACGTTTCTAATTCTTCTAAACAGTTCAGGAATACATTCTTCTTCATTATAGGCAGAAGTAATTATGTCAATAGATTTCATTCAGATTCCAACCAACCAAGGAGCACTCCCAGAGGTTGCAAATTTCGATAGTTCTTGTTTTTCTCGTAACGTGTCCATTGGTTGCCAGAATTCATCATGGTGATAGGCACTAAGATCAGATTCTGCAACTAATCTCGGAATTGCACCTGTTTCGAATGGTTCCATATCATCCAAAATATAATCCTTGACCTTAGGCTCCAACACAAAAAAACCACCATTTATCCAACCTGCATGAGCTTGGTTTTTCTCTGTAAAACTTGTGACCTTGCCATTTGAAGATTCAAGTAACCCAAATCGCGCTGGGGGTCTGACTGCTGTCACAGTTGCACTCCGCCCTTGGTTCATATGAAAATTCAATAAGTTTGTTAGATTTACATTACCCAATCCATCACCATAGGTGGCAAAGCACCTTTGAGGGCCAATAAAGTCCAAACACTGGCTAATTCTTCCACCCGTTAAGGTATTTGTACCTGTATCTAAAGCAGTGATGTTCCACGGAGAGTCCAGCTCTTCAACCCATTTATGAATTACATGGCCCAGATATCCTGTTGCAATCACAAAGTCTGTGTGTCCTTGGTGCGCATAAATGTTCATCAAGTGCCAAATAATTGGTTCATCGTCAAGCAAGACCATAGGCTTTGGCTTGTCACCAGTTTCTTCAGATATACGTGTTCCTAATCCGCCTGCCAAGATAATTGTTTTCATTTAGAGACTCCCACTATGGAATGAAGCGTGTCAATCATGTAGTCCAACATCGGAATGGACAAACCTGGCCAAACGCCAATCCAAAATGTTTGATTCATAACGATATCCGTGTTTGTGAGTTCGCCAACGACCCTTCGAGGGGTACCCATAAATGCAGGCTGGCGCAACAAATTGCCTCCAAAAAGTAAACGAGTTGCAATTTTTGCAGAGTTAAGCTCTTGCACAATTTGATTTCGTGATTTCGGACAGTGTGATTTAACAGTCAAAGCAAATCCAAACCAAGAGGGATCACTATTGACAGTTGGTTCAGGCAACATAAAGAACTCTTCTAGCTCCTTGAGTCCTTCCTTAAGATATGCCCAGTTTCTCTTTCGGAGCTCTATAAATGATTCCAAACGATCAAGCTGGGCGAGTCCGATGGACGCCTGTATATCGCCAGACTTTAAATTGTATCCAAGGTGTGAATACGTATATTTGTGGTCGTACCCTTCTGGTAATTCTCCCAAAGCCCATTCATAGCGCTTCAAGCATGTGTTATCGCAACCGGAAGGACACCAGCAGTCTCTGCCCCAATCACGAAACGATTCAACAACTGTTTTGTATGAGGCTTTCTTAACAAGCACCGCACCCCCTTCACCAGTTGTAATGTGATGAGCTGGGTAAAAGCTAAGGGTTGACAAATCTCCAAAAGAACCAAGATTTTGACCTCTATAAGTTCCACCTAGGGCGTCACAACTATCTTCAATAACCCACAGGTTGTGTTTTTCTGCAAGCTTTGTAACTAAGTCGAGATTAAATGGATTTCCAAGTGTGTGCGCCATCATTATCGCCCGTGTTTTATCTGAAATAGCAGCTTCGAGCGCTGCTTCATTTGCAACGTACGTTCCCAGTTCTATGTCCACATAAACCGGAACTAAGCCATTCTGAAGAATTGGAGTGACCGTTGTAGGAAAACCTGCGGCAACTGTAATTACTTCATCACCCGATTGCAATGCACGATCACCATGTTTAGAGCTTGTCAATGAGCTCAAGGCTAACAAATTGGCAGAGGATCCAGAATTCACCATGAATGCGTGGCGCATTCCGACGACCTGCGCGAGACGCCTTTCAAAATTCTCTGAATAAGGTCCAGCTGTAAGCCAAAAATCCAAACTTGCGCGCATCGCAGCAACAAGCTCTTCGCTCCCAAAAACTTTTCCTGTGACAGGAACCTGCGTCTGGCCGGGAACAAAATCTTTTGTAGCATGGAGTTCAACCATTGCCGAATTTGCAAGACCTTGCAAAATTTCAGAATAACGATTATCCAAAATTTACCCAACTCTCAAAGAAGCCCTCTTTTGAGCCATCTTGGTTGGATGAATACTACTATTGGAACATGACCGGAAAGATAGGCAACACACTAAAAAGGCAAGCAGGCCCAGTACTCGTCACGGGCCACACTGGATTTAAAGGCACTTGGCTGACACTTTTGCTTGAAGAACTTGGGGTAGAAGTAGTTGGGTACTCCCTTCCCTCTAAAGAAGACTCGCTTTTCAAAATGATAAAACGAGAAGGAAGAATTAAGGAGAAATTTGCTGACATCACAAATATCACAGAAATTACTGATTTCGTAGATAAAACTCAGCCCTCTGCGATTTTTCATTTAGCAGCGCAGCCATTAGTTTTAGAGTCTTATAACAAACCTTTGGAAACTTTTGCTACAAATGTTATGGGAACAGCAAATTTATTGCAGGCCGCATTCCATGCTAATTCCGTTAAAGTTGTAGCGGGAATTACCACCGACAAGGTCTACCAGAACAAGAATTTAGGGCGCAGATTTGTTGAGACTGACCCTCGACGAACTCAAATGCCCGAACCTGAAAGTGAATTTTGATCCAGCAAACATGCTGCTCTATAACATGGGCGACCCGATTCGCGCCGTCCACATTCTGGGCAAAGACATCCGTTCCGTTCACCTGAAGGACGCCAAACGCCCAACCACTCCCGGCCATTGGGGCGAAGAAGTCCCACTGGGCGAGGGCCAAGTGGATATCCCGGCATTTTTGCAAGCCCTGGCTGATGTTGAATTTGACGGCCCTTTGAATATCGAGCGTGAAGTCGGCGATCAACATGGCCGAATGCGGGATGTCGCTCATGGCCTGACTCTCGTAAACCGCTTGCTGGATAGGGTCTGATTCCTGTGACACAGCCTGAAACAGCCAGCGTGACTGCCTCTGAAGATTCACAAAACCCTAAGCTGGAACGCACTCTTGGCCCTTGGATGCTCTGGGGGCTAGGTGTTGGGTATGTCATCGGTGGCGAATACTTTGGCTGGAATCTGGGCCTGTTGGCCGGCGGATCCCTCGGGATGATGGCGGCTTTCCTGATCGTCACTCTGCTCTATGTCTGCTTCGTATTCTGTTACGCTGAAATGGCTTGCGCTGTACCCAAGGCGGGCGGCGTTTTTGACTATGCCCAATGGGGAATCAACCAGTTCTGGGCCTATGTGGCCGGTATTTCCCAAGTCCTGGAATTTCTCTTTGCACCACCCGCACTCGCCATGGCCGTGGGTGCATATATTGCTCCGATCGTTCAGCCAGTGTTGGGGTTAGGACCAAAACCGCTTGCCATACTGGCGCTGGGATTAGTCACGATCATCAATGTTCGAGGCGTAAAGCAAGCCGCTGCATTCGAGCTTTCCATCGCCATAGTTTCATCCATTGGTCTGATCCTATTCGCCTGGCTGGTGGCCCCCTCATTCCAGATGCAGGAATATTTGCGAGACCCTTTGCCCAATGGCTTTTTAGGAATATTCCAAGCACTTCCATTCGCAATCTGGATGTATCTTGGGATTGAAGGATTAGCCAATGTGGCGGAGGAATCGAGGAACCCATCCAAAGATATCCCGCGCGGGTTTGGTGGATCACTCGTCACCTTAATGATATTGGCCGCTGTGATCATGGTCCTCTCTGTGGGCGTAAAAGGCTGGCCTAGCGTTGTTTACAGTCCTTCCGATCTTTCCATGGTCTCAGGTCAGGTGGTGGTCGCAAAAGATGCAGTGGCTTCGGATAGCCCTTTGACACTCGCTCTGGATGCTGTTGGTGCTTTAAATAGTCCAGCAGGTATGTTGTTTCAGGCGATGGGGCTTTTTGGAATCGTTGCATCACTCAATGGTTTATCACTGGCCTCTGGCCGAGCCTTGCTGGAAATGGGGCGAGCGAAATACCTCCCGAGCTTCCTGGGAACAGTTCATCCCCGATTCCATACACCTGCGAAAGCCCTGATTTTCAATTTTGTGATCGGTACCGTAGCTCTACTTGTACTCGATACCGCTAAACTCATCACATGGTCAGCTTTAGGCGCGGTATTGCTCTATATTTTCTCGATACCAGCCTTGGTTGGACTCCGGAAAAAACATCCGAATCTTGTCAGACCATTCATCACCCCATTTTATCCATGGATGCCGGCCATTTCATTCATCCTCTCCATCTTCTGTTTTTTGGCGATGCTGATCGGGAACCTCGATCAACCAGGGGCATTTGCACCACTCACAGAGTATGGTTCAGTCGTGATTGAATTTGGACTCTTCTGGGTTCTTGCCATGATCTACTATTTTGCCGTTGTCAAACCTGGCAAACGCATTGCAACAACCCATGATTCCAACTGAGAGTTGTGATCAAAAATCAATCCTGGTTCAGGTTGAATACACTGGATTAATC
>Ga0209550_10003834_pt1 | contig 14263 bp, 16 predicted proteins | sample LauGreSuBDMM15SN_2_FD_187567 | JGI IMG/M metagenome (GOLD analysis project Ga0209550, IMG submission 187567) | Freshwater lake microbial communities from Lake Michigan, USA - Su13.BD.MM15.SN (SPAdes) (version 5) | ecosystem: Environmental > Aquatic > Freshwater > Lake | place: Lake Michigan...
TGATGTGGTGATGGAAGGCCGCGATATCGGATCGGCTGTTTTTCCCGATGCCCCGCACAAATTTTATCTCGACGCAACCCCCGAAATTCGTCGCCTCCGGCGTGCCGCTGAAGGCCAAACGGACAGCATCGACTTGCGCGATAAACAGGATTCCACCCGCGCCGAGGCGCCACTCCAGATTGCGAAGGGCGCCTGCGTCGTGGACACCTCCCACCTCACTCTCGATGGTGTTGTTGAAAAAATCTTCCAACTTCTTGCTGCCGCTGGTCTTCATCCGCGATGACGATTGTTTACAATATTTTCTATAACCTAGCGAAACTCTTCGCGCGGATGTTTTTTACCATGCGGGTGGTGCATCCCGAACGCATGGTGGAGTCCGGTCCGCTCATCATCGCCGTCAACCACTCGAGCTTCTTTGATCCACCACTGGCAGGCATCTGCAGCCGTCGCGGTGTTTACTATCTCGCCCGCAATACCCTTCTCAAATGGCCTTTCTTCGGTCCGCTTTTTCCCGCGATGAATGTCATTCCCGTCGAACGTGACGGCAACGACATGTCGGCCTTGCGTGAGGTCATCAAAAAAGTGAAGGCCGGTCATGGCATCGTTCTTTTCCCGGAAGGAACCCGCTCGAAAGACGGTCTCTTGCAACCAGCCCGCGCCGGGATCGGCTTGGTGATTGCAAAAACCGGCGCTCCCGTCCTGCCTATGCGAATTTTCGGCGCCTACGATGCCTATCCCAAAAATGCCAAGCGCCTCCACCTTTCTCAAATCACCGTTGTGATCGGCGATCCGATTCACTTTACACCAGAAGAAATTTCCAACCCTTCGCGTGAAACATACCAAAACCTGAGCGACCGGGTGATGCATGCGATCGCCGACCTCCAGATCTCATGATTTCCACCGAACGCGCCTGCGCTCCACTGCCCTACCTCGCCGTCGCGACTCTCTTGCTCTATGTGCTTCTCTCGGCGGCACCCTACATACTTCCCCCAGCGAAGCTATCCGTGAAGGTTATTGCTCCGCCAATCTCGCCCGCAGGGAATTGATTGAATCGCCATGCAGTCCGTATAAATTGGAATTATGTTTAAAGATCACGACTTCAATTACGCGATGGAAAATACGCGCGTCGTGGTAAGCCCGAAAAGCGCCATTGAGACATTCGGAGCCACGCGATTCAGCTTCACCCTCCTTACCGAGCCCTTGGATGAGGTGAACTGCGTGAGGGTTCGTTCCGGCATGATCGAGGCCGAACGCCCTCGGATTCTTTCCCCTTCGCATTTCAGAAAGTTGCTTTTGGATGGCTTCGGTGATGAAGCCCGTGACTATGCCGATTGGCTGGAATCCAACGCTTCCGTTGCCCGCATCCTCCGCTACGGATTCCAATTTAAAAAAACCGACCTTTCCGAAAAAGTGCTCCATGAGTCGATGGAATCCGCCACCGACCGGCTAGAAGATGAGATCCGTGGGATCGCTGACCCCTTCGGCGTTCTCATCGCTGGAGTGGATGACGCTTGGGAGGTTTGCCTGCTAAAATTTTCGATGGAAATGATCCAACGTTCCGCAGGCGGCAACGTCGCCGAGTGGACAAGACGTGGCCTAGTTTAATTTACGTATTTTCATTCTCCTTGGGCAAAGGGTAGAATTCTCAAGTATTTTATGATTTTCAAAGCTCTCACTATTCTTCTGCTCGTCGCCGCCGTTTTAGGCGGGAGTGCCTATTTTGTATACGACCTCTACTACAAAGATAAAAAATTGGACATCATCGAGCAAACCGCACCGCCCACACCGGTTCCCAGCCCGACCCCGGATCAGAGCGTAGCGGCTTGGGATGCACTTAAGCCCACCGCCGCCATGGACACCATCGATGCACGAGAGAGTATTAAAAACTTCATCACAACTTTTCCGGATTCTGTCCGCCTTCCGGAAGCCACCGCCGCACTCGGTCGGATCAATCTCGTCCTCTTTCGGGACACCGGCGCGACTCCCGCCAACACCGTCTACACCGTCAAAAAAGGCGACTCCCTAGCCAAGATCGCCTCTGTGACAAAGAACAACGTCGAGCAGATCTATTGGGTCAATCAACTCTCAAGCACCAACCTCCAGATCGGCCAGCTACTCCTTATCCCCTCGCTCAATACCTCCGCCGTCTTGAACCGAGACAAATCCACTCTCACCGTCTTGAACCATGGGGAATTTTTTAATGAATATCCGATCGTTTCTCTCACTCTCACAGGGGGAGCATCCAAGGGTGAATTCGAAGCCAAGGTCGCTGACCGCGTGGCCCGTAAAGGCGAGACACGCGTCGCTTTCGGAGCCAAAGACTATGCTGAAACCGAGCGGTTCGTTTTACTCAGTCCCGGCGGCACGACCATCCGACCCACGCCAACGCCAGCGGCGGATGGCACGATCCCCCCAAACCCACCAGGCATCGTCCTAAGCCTTGCCGATTTCAACGACATCTTCGCCCTACTCAAATCAGGAACCCCACTCACCATCAAATAATCCGCCCATGAGCAAGACCACCTTGGACTTTGAGAAACCCATCATCGAACTCGAACAAAAGCTCCATGAGCTAAAAAAACAGTCCGAAGATCGCCACATAGATCTTTCAGGGGAAATTGCCATGATGCAAAAAAAAATTGAGGCTACCCGTAACACCATTTACGGTAATCTCAACGCATGGCAACGCGTCCAAATCTCGCGCCATATCGAGCGTCCGTTTTTTCTTGATTACATTCGTCTGGCTTGCACGGATTTCATTGAACTCAAGGGCGACCGCCTCTTTGGCGACGATCCTTCGATGCCAGGCGGCCTCGCAACGATTGATGGTATTCGATGCGTGATCATCGGGCAGCAAAAGGGCCGTGATACCAAAGAAAACCTCTACCGCAACTTTGGAAGCCCGCATCCAGAGGGCTACCGCAAGGCCCTTCGTCTCATGCGTCTCGCCGAAAAGTTCGCCTTACCTTTTGTCGCCCTCATCGACACCCCTGGGGCCTATCCCGGCATCGGTGCAGAGGAACGCCACATCGCCGAAGCCATCGCCGTCAATATCCGTGATATGATGGTGCTCCGAACGCCCATCGTCTCCATCGTTATCGGCGAAGGTGGGTCCGGCGGTGCCTTGGGCATCGGCGTGGCCGACCGCGTTCTCATGCTGGAAAATGCCTACTACTCGGTCATCAGTCCCGAAGGATGTGCGGCCATTCTATGGAAACACCGCAAGCATGCAGCCGAGGCCGCCGCCGCCCTTAAACTTTCCGCTCCGGATCTCATGGCGATGGGCCTCGTGGACGGTGTCATTCCCGAACCAATCGGCGGCGCTCACTGCGATCCCGAGGCCGCCGCGAACAATTTAAGAACATCCGTGACTCAGGAATTAAAGACCCTCATGACGATCCCTATCGATCAACTCCTCGCCGCGCGCTACAATAAATTCCGCGCGATGGGAGTCTTCGAAGAATGACCGGTCTGGTTTTTTCAAGATGAGAATCATCGACCGCTACATTGCCTCGGGCGTCCTGCTCACGGCAGTAATCGGCGTATTGATTCTCAGCCTCGTGCTGGTATTGGGAAATATTTTCAAAGAACTCCTCAACGTTCTCATCAATAACCCCGACGTTCCCATTGCCACTGTGCTGGCCTTCATGGCCCTAGTCTTACCGTTCTCCCTTACCTTCACCATCCCTTGGGGCTTTCTCACCGCCATCCTTCTCTTCTTTGGAAGAATGTCCGCGGATAGCGAGCTGATCGCTTTGAAATCCAATGGCGTGAGTATTCCTAGGATCTGCATGCCCGTTTTTGCGATTGCGATAGCTCTCTCGGCGGTCTGCTTTTGGATCAATGCGGATGTGGCTCCACGGGCCGAGCAGGCCATGACACGAGCTGTTGTGGATATCGCAACCAATAATCCCATATCCCTCTTCCGCGCGGATGAGGTCGTGGATCAGTTTCCAGATCGACGGGTTTATGTGGGTGGTAAGGATGGTAACCATCTTAAAAACATCCTCGTTTTTGAAATAAACGAGGATCAATACCCCACAAAAATGGTCTTTGCCCGCGAAGGGGTTCTCACTCCGGACATCGAAAATTCCCGCCTCTTACTGCGGCTTTTTGATGCACGCTTCGAACAACGAGATGACAAAAATCCGAGCGATCTCTCGAAAATCCAACAGGGTATCGTCATGCAGGAAGGCGTCTTCCCACTCCAGCTCGACAAATTTTTAAAAAATGCGCAATCCAAGAGCCGACGCCTCAGCTCCTACACGCTGCCTGAACTCTTTGACCTGCTCTCGAAAACCGATGGGAAAAAACGCCTCGAAACGCTGGTGGAATTCAATAAGCGCTTTTCGATTGCCCTCTCATGTATCGCCTTTGCCCTCATCGCCATTCCCCTCGGCGTTACCACCCACCGCAAGGAAACGTCCGTCGGCTTCGGCCTTAGCATTGTAGTCGCATTCAGCTATTTTTTCTTTTTCATCATGGCCGACACATTCCGAGGAAATGCCGCCGCCTTCCCGCAGCTCCTCATTTGGATCCCAAACCTCCTCTTCATCACGATTGGAATCGGGTTGTTCGTCCGCCTTGCTAAACGCTGATATGGCTCAAAAAACCCGCATTCTTCTGAAGTTAGCTTTTATTTTTGGTGCGTTCCTTCTCATGGCATTCGGGGTTTTGCTAGCTTCGATCCAATCATGGCGCGCAGAAAAAATGAGTGCCCTTAGTGAGCGATCCCAACTGGCTTCCCTCCCTTCCGGCCCTGTGGAATACTTTCGGCGCGGCGATGGCCCTACCGTTCTCGTTTTTCACGATACTGGAGGCGGCTACGATGCAGGTTCCCATTTAGGAGGCTTTCTCGAGATGGAGGGATTTGAGGTCCTTGCTTTCTCCCGTCCCGGATACTTGCGTACCCCCCTCTCGATGGGAGATACGCCAAGGAAGCAAGCGGAGGTCGCCGCCGCCCTTCTCGACAGCCTCTCGATCCCAGTTGTTGCCGTAATCGGCGAGGGATTCGGAGCCGCAGTAGCCAGCGAATTTGCCCATCTTTTTCCTAATCGCACCACCGCTCTCGTACTGGTATCTGCGGTCACGGCCCCCATGGACGTGCCTCCCTTCGTTCCCCCAACCGACTTCGCCAACATGCGTTTTTCCCGTCACTCTCTCGCGGACTCTCTCGGGCTCGCATTCGACTTTACCACCATTGGCACTCCAGAAGAGAAAACCACTTGGGTGGGATCAATTTTGGATGACCCTTCCCAGTCGGAATATTTCGAAAGTTGGATCGATGCCCTCATACCGACAAGCCCCCGCGCTAAAGGTCTGCACAACGACCTTCTCCAAGTGCCCGCAATCTCCCTTCACCTGCTGAAGGAAGTCCAAGCGCCCATCCTTATCGTGCATGGTCAAAAAGATAAGCTCGTTCCTTTCGTGCAGGCCGAAGCCGCCGCCTCGCTTGTGGACAACGCCCTCTTCCTTCCCCTACCTGATGCGGGACACATCATCTTTCTAGGCAATGCGGCTCGAGGCGCACAAGCTCGGATCACGGAATTTTTGCAAAACCACATCTCCCCCAATTCGCCTACGTCGAGGTAGCCCATGTTAAACAAGACGCAACTCACTCATCTCCCCGGGGGTCTCCGTGTCGCCACCTGCGAAATGCCGTATGCCCAGACTGCCGCCATGGGGATCTGGGCGTCTGTGGGCGGTCGCCATGAACCCGCGAAACTCACTGGAATCTCGCACTTCATCGAACACATGCTTTTCAAAGGAACGCCGAAGCGTTCTGCTCGCCGCATTATGCAGGATATTGAGGGCGTTGGCGGCGACATGAATGCTTTTACAGCCGAGGAACGTACCTGCTACTACGCCACGACGGCATCGGAGTATTTCCCCCGCGTCTGCGATGTGCTCTGCGATATTTACATGAACCCTCTCTTCGCAAAACGGGAGATCGATCGCGAACGAGGCGTCATCGCCGAAGAGATCCTCATGTATCAAGACGAACCGTCGTCCTACGTCCAAGAACTCATGGAGCAAACCCACTGGGACGCCCACCCTCTCGGACGCTCGATCGCAGGAACTCTTGAAAGTATCGAATCCATGACGGCCGAGGATTTTCGCAGCTACCGCAAATCCCACTACAACGCTCCCAGCACCGTCGTCACCGCTTCCGGAAATATCTGCCACGAAGTCGTCGTCGAAAAGGTCGCTGCCGCACTCAATGGACTCCCTCGCGGCAAAGCTCCCGCCGCGAAGCTCTGCCCGCCACCGCGCAAATCCCCTAAAATTGTCACAGCCGCCCGCGATATCCAACAGACCCAGCTCTCCCTCGCCCTCCCAGCCATCAGCCACCGTGACGAGCGCCGCTACGCCGCCCATCTCCTCCATGTCATTTTGGGGGCGAACGCGAGTTCCCGCCTCTTTCAAGAAATCCGCGAAAAACGCGGACTCTGCTACTCGGTGAGCACCCACCAAACGACGCTCAATGATGGTGGTTATCTCGGAATATCGGCCGGCCTCGACCGCCGCAATCTCGAAAAATCCCTCATCCTCATCCTCGCCCAATTTGAAAATCTGAGGAATAAAATCATCGGCCTTGCCGAATTACGGCGAGCGAAGGAATACACCATCGGTTCAAGCCGTATGGCCCTCGAGCGCACCTCGAGCCAAAACATGCGACTCGGAAACTCCGTCCTCGCCCACGGCAAAATCGTGGAACCCGAATTCGTGAACGAAAAAATCCGTGCCGTCACCCCAGACGATATCCTCTCTCTCGCGCAAGAAATTCTCGATCCCAATCGAATCACCCTCGCTGTCGTCGGCCCGAATCCCGATGAACGCATGCTCAAAAAACTCCTCGGGTTGAAATGAAAGCCGTGATTTTTGATTGGGACGGCGTGGTGATCGATTCCTCCGCTCAGCACGAGCGCGCATGGGAAATCCTCGCCAAGGAAATCTCAAAGCCCCTTCCAGATGGCCATTTTTTGCTCGGTTTCGGAAAAAAGAATCAAGTCATCATTCCGGAAATCCTCGGCTGGGCGACAGACCCCACAACCATTACCTCGCTCTCCAATCGCAAAGAAGAAATCTACCGCGAACTTGTTCAAGCCAGCGGCATTCACGTCCTTCCTGGAGCGCGCGAACTCCTCGCCGCCCTCCTCGAAGCAGGCATCCCCCGCTCGATTGGATCCTCGACCCCGAGAGCCAACCTAGACGCCATTTTTGCAGCGACAGGCCTCGACGCCTTTTTCGACGCCATCGCCTGCGGCGATGATGTGACCCATGGCAAACCCGCCCCCGACATCTTTCTCCTCGCCGCACAGAGGCTTCACATTCCGCCCGCCGATTGCCTTGTTATCGAGGATGCTCACGTCGGACTCGAAGCCGCCCGTCGCGCCGGCATGGCGACACTCGCCGTCGCCACCACAAACCCTCTCGCCGATCTCCAGTATGCCGATGCCGCTGTCGAATCCCTAGCATCCGTAACCCTCGACTTCCTCTTCAATATCAAAAACACTCAATCCTGAGCCAAGGCGGGGGAAACTGGATTCGTAAATCTCTGACCCTATAAAATCGCCTCCCTGATTTTTGCCATTCCCCTCAAGGGCTTTTGAGGATAAAACTCGCCCCATGTCAGATGTCCAGCATCTTGCCGAACGCGCGGCGCGCGCCCAGAAGATCATCGCCTCACCCGACGACTTCAAGGTGTGCGAGGGGTGCGAATCCATCGTCGCCGAGCGTGCGAACACTTGCCCGAATTGCCACGGCTATCGTTTTGATGAATCGCCAGAGCGTGTTGTGGAACAGGCCACTCACCTATCCACACGCCCACAGCAAAGCGTCACCGCGTCGGATTTGACGTAACTTGTGCGCGCTATCTTTGCTTGGAATCCTGCTTTGCTTTAGCTTGGGCGGCGAGGAGGTTTTTTAATCGCTTCCACCCCGCCGCATTCACATTCACTGCTTCGCTCCATCGCCCCTCGCGTGCAAGCCGGCGAGCTTTTGCAAATTCCTCTGCCGCCGGACCGCAATCTGCAGCGGAAAGGCGGTAAGACAATGCCTTTTGCTCGGCAATAGCGGAGACCAGTTGGCCGTGCTTGCTTTTGTCCTCAGAAAGCATCCAGGCGAACATCTCCAACCTCGTGACAACCTCGACATCATAACCTGCGTTAGTTTGGTCATTGAGAATAACCAGCGCGCGTTGCAATGGAACTAGTGCACGTTCCTGATCGGCACGATCGGCTCCACGTTTAAAAGTGAGAATCGCATCGCTGGTATACCAAGCGTTGGATATCGCTGCAATCGGGGGTAGGCGGTATTGACCTTCAGCGATTCGGTAGAGTGTGAAAAAAAGATCCCGCCTGTTTTTGTTCATTTGAGCGAGCCTCCACACCTCCACTTCCAACTCGCCAATTTGGGCAGGCTCAAACGCATTCAGAGAACTCCGGTGAGGCCAAAAGAAATAACCCGCAACAGCCACCATGCCCACCAGAACGATTTTCAGAAATAGGGACGCCACGATTCCATACTGGTTTAAATGCGGACGGAGGGCGAATCCAATTTGTGGGGCATTAGCGTGCGATCCAGCGAATCCCACTGTCTTCAAAAAGGGCGGCGATAAGGTGAACTTTCCCATTCTTCATGACGGCACGCGCCCCAAGGGGAAGGCTGCAACCCCCACCTAGGCTTCGCAAGAGATCCCGCTCGGCATTCACGCAGAGAGCGGTATCGACATGGTGGATGGCCTGCAAAAGCAACTTGGTATAGGCGTCGGCCTCGCGGCACTCGACCCCGATCGCACCTTGACCGGGCGCAGGCAACATTTCTTCAATCTCACTCACATGCAGTGACGGAGAAACGAGTCCGTCCCCCAATCGGTCAATAGCCGCACGGGCCAGAATGAGAGCATCCATCGCGTCGCTTTCGATCAACTTGCGCAACCGGGTAGCCATGTTGCCTCGGATTTCGACCACTTGGAGATCCGGTCGCAAAAGGAGGAGTTGGTTTTTTCGGCGAAGACTGGATGTGGCGACCGTAGCGCCTTGGGGCAAGCCCTTCCAGCCACCGGGGTGCTTCGATGCTAGGCTGTCGGCCATATCCGCCCGCTCTAGGATGGCTCCGACCATGAGTCCGTCAGGTTGTTCGGTGGGAAGATCCTTGAGACTGTGTACGGCCACATCGACCTCGCCGCGGAGGAGGGCCTCCTCGAGTTCCTTAGTGAAGAGACCTTTTTCCAGAGTACCGGGCGAAGCGAGACTCACATCGAGTCGCTGGTCTCCAGTCGTTTTAATGATTCGCTCTTCCGTAACCAAACTGGGATGAGCCGCGCGGAGCCGCGCGGCAACCTCTCGGGTTTGGACGAGTGCCAGATCGCTTCCGCGCGTTCCAAGAATCATTTTTTTCATCGTAGGGATCCTGGGTGATTGCGCATCCAGAGAAGGAAGTCCCGCACATGGCGATCGATCATTTTCTCGCATCGAGTAACCTCACCTTGTCGAACTTCGATGGATTGCCGCGCAATTTTTTCCAATGAATCGATATCGTAGAGGTAAACATTTTCGAGATCATTCACGGACGGGTGCACATCTCTTGGAACGGCCAGATCAATAATAAACAAAGGACGTTCTTGGTGGCTTTGCATGATCGACTCCAACTTTTCACGGGTCACAATCGGGTGAGGTGCCGCCGTCGAGCAAATGAGAATATCGACCTCATCAAATGCGGTGTGCCAGTGATCAAAATGCACGGCGAGTCCACCGATCTCGTCGGCAAGCGCAGCGGCGCGGTCAAACGTGCGATTGGCGACAATCACGGTTCTCACGCCTCGGGAGACAAGGCTACGCGCGACCCGCTCGCTCGTATCGCCCGCCCCGAGAAGCATCACTTTCCTCCCACTCAAATCGCCGAATATTTTGCCCGCGAGATCGACAGCCACCGATCCAACCGAAGTCGATCCCCGCGTGATCTGAGTTTCGCTCCGTACCTGCTTGGCCACACGAAAGGCATTCTGGAAAAGTTTATTTAGGTGGACATTTGTTGCCCCAAATTCAAAGGCCGCAGAATAGGCCTGCTTGATTTGGCCAAGGATCTCGGTCTCTCCAATGACCATCGAATCCAACCCACTCGCGACCCGAAAAAGATGCCGAATACTCAAATGGGAATCGTGCGTGTAGAACGGGGCCTCCGTGACACCCGCCCGCTTATCGATGAAGCGCCGCACTCCTTCCATCACCCTCATCGGACACACGCTCGCTGCATAAAACTCCACGCGATTGCAGGTCGAAACAATCACTGCGCCAAAAAGGCCATCGATCGCGCGCAACTGCGCCAAGGATTCTTGAAGATCGTTGCCGCCAATAGCAAATTTCTCACGCACCTCGATGGGCGCATTGTGATGATTGATGCCAGCGCAAAGGATCGTCATTTGGGATTCGAGAGGTGCTGGATGACTGGCAGTGTGACCAAAATAAAAATAAAGACACCGACCGATAGGATCGCTGTGCGCTTGGGTGCCATGGTGTGGATTCCACGCAGAAGAACCATCAACGCATAGGCAGTCCAGATTCCTGCTGACGTCCAGAATTTCAGCGTATTCACCTGCATGCCGCTGGCAAATCCGGCAGCAAAGCTGACCGTAAGAAGGATGAGCCCGAGCCAAATCAAACGCGCATTTGCGATGCCAAGGTCGGTGATGGGCGGTAGATTATAGAGCAGCGTGCCGCCCTTGCGTTTTTTGAGCTGACGATTCTGCAGCAGATACATGAGGCCAGCCACGCCCGCGAGAGCGAACGCCCCATAAGAAATAATCGAGACCGCTGCATGAAGCTCGATCCAGTGATCCCGAAAAAGGCGCATGTGAGCGTCTTTATTGATCGGAGTGATCTGCGCAAAAAGCAAGATGCCCAACACCAGCGGGGACGTGAATGCACCAAGCAACGAAAGCCTATAGGCCGAACCGACCACAAAATAGATCAGGATGGTCGACCAACTCATAAAAACGAGCACGTCGAACAACGAGTTAATCGGGCAGGAACGCTGCACCTCACCGCGCATCCACAAATCGGTCGAGAGGAGACCGAAGGCCAGAATCATCATTACGAGATTGAAGATCCCAGGCTGCACCCGCCCCGAGCCAAGCTTAAAAAGCGTGTGTCCGAAACTGCTTAAAAGGCAAAACGTCGCTGAGGCTAGTAGGTAGGCTTCCATCGAATTCGATCACATTATGCAGATTGCACCGATGAGATTCAATGCCCGCCTCCTGCCCACTGCGGCAAGCAGGGAGCTTGGAAGAGCGAGCATTCGCGGAGGCCTACTCTGGCTTGATCTCGTCTTTAATGACGTGGACCTTGGTGCGAAGGATGTCGACATCTTTGAAAGGAAGAATCGCGTCAATCTTGGCCTTGCGGATGCCGTTTTCGCTAGGAAGTTCGACGACCGCGCCAGCGGCAGCACCGAGGAGTCCTTGAGCAATACCGGCCTTGTAGGAAACGATGCCGAGATCCGGCGCGCTATCCCACGCTCCAAGAATGGTGAAGGTGTCTTTGTCCCCATCCTCGTAGGTCACGGATACAATGGTTCCGATGGACACTTGCGCCGTATTGGGATTTTCAAAATCGGTGCCTCGGGCCATGACGAGTTCTTTTTCCATTTCGGCGCGGCGGCGTTGGAGCACGCGCTGATGTTCCTTGGCGGCTTTGAAACCCGCGTTTTCGCGAAGATCGCCTTGTTCCTTGGCAATATTGATGTCGCGAAGGTTTTGTGGGATTTCTTTGGTTGTGATGTGGTCCAAATCCGCCTTGCGTTTTTCCAAGCTAGGCCATGAAACCGTGAGGCTCTCCGCGCGATCATCGGGATTGTCACCCGTGATCATATTTTGAGTCTCGGGGTAAAGTTTCACGATGCGGGCCATTAGCGACCTCTTCGACAGATCATCAAAGACCGGCGTGAGCATGAGCTTGCGCATGGAGTCGCGAACCACATCGCGGCTGGCTCCAGCAAGGAGCTCACCGAGAAGTTCGCGGTCATCGATGAGAAGATCACGCAGACGGGTGCTCCGTTTTTCAGCGAGCATGTCAGACTCAAGGGCACTGAATACGGTGCTCAGAAGCTCTGCATTGAAAAGGGAAGGAAAGTCCCCACCTCGCTCACGGCAAAGCCAGATGAGCAGTTCCGCCGAGATCGAGCGCTCGCTGATCCAGCGTTCAATCGAGGAGAGAAAGAGAGCCTTGCGGTCGTGTTTCTCAAAAAGCTTATGGATATCCACGATCAATCGACCCGCAGCTTCACGCAACAGTCGAAGAGCTTTGTCCGACCACGCATCACCAAATGCGGCATCGAAGGCCTCGAGAACCCGCTTTTGCTTGGCTCCGGGAATCGACGTGAACAACTCGGGCAGACGGGAAACCTCGGCAGTCAGAATCGATGCGACTGTCGGGGCATCTTCAGACGATTTCAGATCCGGGAACTTTTTAAGCAATTCATCGCGGGTGAGAAGCATCTCGCACGATGCGGCAGGCTGAAGCTTGCGGAGACGTGAAGCGGACTCCTCTATTGTGGCGAGAAGGGCTTGTAGCTTGTCTGCGTGAGGCGCAAGATCATCGAGGAATTTTGAGATTTGATCGAGAGCGATGAGCTGATCCTTGGCATGACGGGCATCAGCGAAGGCGTCCAGAAGACCGAGCCCGCTATTTACTGGGACTTCCAACAAAACGAAAGGATCTGTTTTTTTAGTCGGAATTTTGAAATGCCCATCGTCTTTCATTTCGCGCTTGGCCTTTTCCCACCATTTTTTAAATCCACCCACAGTGTAAACTTCGGGCGTGAGAAGCGCTGTGAACTGATCGGCAGTAGCGCTACCGCCTAGATCGCGAAGGATCTGGCGAGCGAGATCGGCAGTATTCGCCTCGGCTAGCGCCTTGACGCCGGCGGGGTTCGTTTCCTTGAGAGCGATAATGTGCGTGGAAGAAATCGGCGTCAGTGTTTCAGTAGCATAAGCGATCTGCATGGGATGCTTTTGCCGAGTTTTGAAATCAATCAAGATCTGGTCGCTGCTCAAGCTCCACTCCGCGACACGTCCGAATCCCCAGCTTTTGTGTGTGCAAAAGGATTCCGGCGCGAGGCGGTCGAGCTTTTCAGCGGTTTTCTTATCGAGTGTGCCGCTCTCAACGGCCTGGGCTAGTTCATCTGTCATCCCTCCTTTGTCACAGAAAATGCCTACTCCATGCAAGGGGAAGAAATTAAGACCCGCGTGCAAACATGGGTTAGGATGCAGTTTTCTCTTTGCCAGAAGGTGCCAGACATTCAATGTCTCTGGTCATGAATACTGCTGTGGAACAAGTGCTGGTCGTGCGAAGGGATTTTTTTGACAAGTTGGGAAGCTTCCAAGGCCTGTGCCCGCGAGTGGAGGATTACCTTCCCGCTTTTCTTCTCAAGGAGAACAATTTTTTTGTTCCTCGGCCTTCTGCGGAAGAGGATCCCACGCTCAAGCAGATCATTCCTTACGCGGTTTTTATGCACGGCGATCGGATCCTTCATTACACACGTGGAGCTAAATCCGGCGAAAAACGACTCGTCGCGAAATCCTCCATCGGCATCGGGGGGCATGTGAACGACACCGATGAAAATCTTTTACACTTCGACCAATCCACCTACCACAACGCGGTGAAACGCGAGATCAGCGAGGAACTTCGCCTCGGTGGTGGATTCCGCGAACGCGCGGTGGCTCTCATCAACGATGATTCCTCCGAGGTCGGACGGGTCCATCTCGGCGTGGTCCATTTGGTGGAACTCGAAAATGACAACGTGAGCGCGGGGGAAAAAGCCATCGCAGAGCTAGGCTTCGCAACCCGCGAGGAATTACTCGAACGACGGGATACTTTTGAAACGTGGTCGCAGATCGTTCTCGATGGCCTACCGTTTCTTTTGAAATTCTAAACCGCTCTCCAGTTTTCCGTCGCCCCAGCGCGGGAGTCAGATCACGGCTTGCCGGGATTGGCAGTCAAAAATGCGAAACTGAAGCAATCTCGCTTGCGGAAGTTTTCTTTTTTGAGAGCCACATTCGTTCAACGAATGCGCCTGTGCACCGAATCTCAATTTTGTTAATTATGTCAAAAAACTCTATGTTGACTCGTTACTCCGCTGCGCTCCGGTTGACTCGTTCGCTCCCGCTCAGTTGATTCGCAGGATCTCCCGACCTGCTCCTCCCTCGGAGCTGCCTTGCGGCAGTCTATCTCGACCTTCCCCGAAGGTCTCGATTCGCCCTTCG
>Ga0209550_10003835_pt1 | contig 14262 bp, 11 predicted proteins | sample LauGreSuBDMM15SN_2_FD_187567 | JGI IMG/M metagenome (GOLD analysis project Ga0209550, IMG submission 187567) | Freshwater lake microbial communities from Lake Michigan, USA - Su13.BD.MM15.SN (SPAdes) (version 5) | ecosystem: Environmental > Aquatic > Freshwater > Lake | place: Lake Michigan...
CTTCTCTTCTCTCTTCTCTTCTTATTTCTCCGTTTCTTATGCAAAACCAATCGATTCCAGACCAATCCCCTTCTAATTCAAAAGGAGGATCAATACCATCTTCGTCTTCTTCGTCTGCGTAACATTCAGGTTCCCCATAGTAATCCCAAAATCCATAAAAGCTTCGTCCATCTGGAAACGTCATTTTCCCCTCAAATTGCTTATCCATTTCCCATTCTCCTACGTAAACTGCGCCGTGTTGCCATCCAGTAGTACCAATATACTTCATGATTCCGTTACCATGACGCTCATCTTCATACCATTCACCTTCATAAACGTCCCCATTACCATAAACCATTTTTCCTTTACCACCTTCTTTACCACCTTTCTTATCTTTATAAAAATACCCTTGGTAAAAATCACCGTTCTGATATTTCATTCTACCTAATTTATTATCGCCCTTAAAACCTCCAGTAAAAACATCACCATTTCTATATTGAAAAATACCAATATACTTCATATCCCGACGCCATTTTCCATCATATGTATCACCATTTGCATATTTTATTTTACCTACACCTTCACGATTATCCCCAATGAATTCGCCATTATAAACGTCGCCATTATTATAATTCATTTGTCCAAGCCCCGTCTTTTTACCATGTGAGTCTATCTCTCCTAAAAAAATACCATCTGGAAAAGATATTTCATTCATATAAATATATACTTTGGGGTGAAAAAATATAACTAGCAAATTGCAATTGAATTATTATTCAGAGCGAGATCAAAAATTATAAACATAAAAAAGGTGGGACGAACCAAGAAAAGAAAATCTTGACCAATGTGTCTAATTTTTCAAGTATGTAAAAAATGAATTGTTAATACAATTCAGTATTCTAAAATAAATGAGTTAACTAAATCCATTTCGACGTCTTTCCAGACATATTATAGGCAAGCTTTGTCCCGATCAATAAGGACCCTTCAAGACCAATATCAGAAACTCCTTCTGTGTTTAATTCGACATTGTTTTTAAAGTACAAAAAAATATTAGCAGCGATGTCTTTATTTTCTTTTTTGGTTTTTGCGTCTAGATCTACCGCGATTTCATTATGCTTCAAGAAATCTTGCAATTGAGCCATAAATTCGTTGTACATTTCTTTCTTAATTTTCATTTACTTAAACATACAAATTAAATAATCGTAGCTCTCACTTTTTTGTACATTTGCGCCTCATTACTTAACAAGAAGAGTCTGCATTCTACTTCCGTACTGGGTTCATAAAATCGTTCCGTTCGTACACGAACAATCCATTTGATTTCCTCCAAATAAACTGTTCCTTTTCCTGCATCTACTTCAATCACTATTCCTTTCAATGGTTTCTCCAGCAAATCAGGGAAAGTAGTGATTTGAAACAATAAATTGGAATTCGTTTGGACTTTCTTGATCGACTTCATATCTTGATTCATTTTTGAAATGTCAATCGCCGACAAGAATCGCTTTGCATCAAGAGACAGGGTCGCTACTTGCATCATTTGATTCGCCAAATCAACCAAACGACGAATGGGACTCGTGCTATGCACATACTCCGAATAACCTAACATGCAGTGCGCTAGATCTAATTGTTCATCAAAAGCCGCATATCGTCCCGAAATGTGCTGTTCCCAGATGCAAAGTAATGGATTATGCGTGCCACTAACACAGCGAAATATACCTGTCTTTTCACGTCTCAATTGTAAAGCGGCGGCTCGATTGGTTTGTGTCATCCAGTAGGCTATTAATTGATGCGTATCTTGAACTGTCCCATCCAAATTTCGTGTGATTTCCATCATTTTCGTCATCGTTTTGTTTTTTAACAGAGCCGTGTCGTAATCGTAATTTTTCGACACACGAATCAAACATTGAAATGGAGTGCTTGCTTCGCACTTCCAATCATTTGATATGCGAAAAGTTGTCGCAATTGCAAACTTTTCTTGGTTCTCGTCAAGACTACACAACGCTTCAAGTTGAGAAGGCAACATCGATCGTTTCTTGTCGGGGAAATAGATGGTCGATACACGGGTTCCAATGACGTCCCACAATTCCAGTGCCTCTAACCAAACCCATACGTTAGCTATGTACACAGTCACCTCGAATTCGTCTTTTAAAATCTGCATCGATATAGCATCGTCTCTATCCGTGCAGCCCGGTGGATCTATAGAAAATATAGGCTGGTCAATACGAACAATCGTTCCAAAACGTTTCTCGTCTTCTAAAATCAGACTTTGATAATGATGGACCGTGTTTTCTTTCAACTTTTGCTTGCATCGCGTAATAGATTCCGAGATGGGAATATGCAGATTTCGACTGTAAAGTTGATATTCGTAAAAAGCAGTGAGATTGTCCACATCGCCCAGATTCTGTTGAATCACTCCGATCGGATGCTTTTCGGTCCATGCAACAAATTGAAAAGTGACAAACTTATTTTTGAAGTGTTTACAGAAGCCAATCGAAATATCAAAAGGCAAAAGAAAGTGCGGAAGCAATGGGTTGTTAGGCTTGCATTTATAATAGAGTCGTTTTTTATTGTCTGTGCGACCATAGGTGCGATTGTTATCTAGAATAAGCACACCAGGAATGTTTTTCTGTGATCGAGTGGGAGAATAAACAAGCTTTCCGCCATCAAGTACATCGCCATCAAACAGTTTACTATCCATGGGGTTGCAAGAGTAATCTACCTCCATTTCATTTTCGCGAAAAACCCAAGAATTGTAATTATCTTTTATGTAACAAATCATTTTTAATGCAGTTATTTTAGATAAGATTTTCAATTTTTTACATTATATAAACGAAGCACATAAGATACCAAAGAACTTCGAAAAACGTCCGCTTCGGTAAGACGCGCTATTCCTATCAACGAACCAGGTTCCGTGGACACTTTTGTGAGCAAATCATCCAATCCATTTTCAAATGAACGGTCTTTTTGTTGCGGATCTCCCGTCACGACTAATTTGGATTCACCTCCTATTCTAGTAGTCAGCATGAGCATTTGATTGGGGGAACTGTTTTGCATTTCGTCTGCAATGACGAACGACCGATGAAATGTACGTCCACGCATGAAGGCCAGCGGTGCTATTTCGAAAACACCATCTTTGATCATGTGTTGGATTTCAGGTAACGTATAGTATTCACGAAAAATATCAAACATTGGTCGGGTCCAAGGATCCATTTTACATGCGACGTTTCCAGGCAGAAACCCGAGATCTTCTGAATCCACGGATACCACTGGACGAGTGAGTACAATTTTGTCGACCGCTCCGCGTTTCAATTCTGAAATTGCTTCCACGCAAGCAAAAAGGGTTTTGCCTGATCCTGCGGGGCCGACTGCAACAACCATTGGAACCGTTGCACTTTGGAGAAGTTCGAGGTAGTGTTGCTGGCCTCGCGATTTCGGAACACTACGTGAAATAAATGCTTTGCGGGAATACGCTAATGAAAATAAAAAGAAACTCGTGCGCAACATTGTTTAGTTTAAACAACAATTATTTAATTGCTTTTCGCATCTTTTACTATTATTTAATTGCTTTTCGCATCTTTTACTTAGTTTCAAACTTTATGCTACTCAAGACAAAGTGAAAAACTCCACGAGAGTTCCGATTTCGTTGATTAACCATTTTCAACCGTCTGCTCTAAACTTTGTTTTTGAATAATTCTGATATGCCAATACAAACTGCACAAGAACTAACACTAGCATCGCTAATGGAGCAAGAAAATCTATGATAATTTGTAAAAAATACGCCAAAATATTGTATAGGGTTGAAGCTAACGGATACCGAACCGAGAAGGCCATGAATAAGGATACTGCCATGGTGATCAAAACAGCTATAAACGTCAAAAGCGGACGTGCATCATCATCTGTAGCCCAATTTTTTTTGTCGTAAGTGACTCCTGTTGTAGCTACTAACCCATTTTTATTGATATGGGTCGATGTAGTCTGAAACGTTCCGCTCGAAGTACCATATCCAACCAAAAAAGCAACTAAAAAAGCAAAAACGGCAATCGATAAGAAAGATAAAAGTTTATATTGAGGTGGAGGGTTATTGACAAATATGGGAGATATTAATTTATAGGTCATATCGACTATTGCAATGACAGGCGGAACCCCTAAAGCCGCGAATATAGAAGATAGACATAAAAATACTAATGACCTTGTTCCGATCGCATTGTTCATACTTTGTTTGTTAAAAATACAAAACAGACTTATTAGTAAAGGAAAAAAACACGCAACAAAAAACAACCAAGACAACGAAGGTATACTTACCGTTTTAACTACAAAACTGATCGCAAGAATAACTAAAATCATAAAGAAAAAAGCCAAGTCTCGATAATATGTATAATTCCTTGTATAAATAGAATCAAAGGGAGCTTCGATATTTACTATTTTGAATCGATCATGGAACGAAGCGCTCGGTAAATGTTTTGGGAAACGTATAAAACATCCGAAAAAAATTGCGACAAATGTCACACAGTATACGGCAAACGCTTTCGGTAAATCGTGGATCATAATATTTTTCATCCACGACATAAACACTGACTCTCCGTTTTTCACTAAAGCATAAGTGTTCCGCAGTGAGGTTTGGATTGGATATCCGACTGGATACTTTTCGATTTCACTTGTCTGAATATTTTGTACAAAATGGTTCGCTACAATACTCCACAACAAAACCGAACTTGACACAAACAATTTTTTCACCATTGAATCTTTCTGAGTTACTTGATTATCTGATGATTCATTCATTGCCAATCGTTCCTGATTAATTAACAAACTTCTTTTTGCATTGGTTTGATCTTCGAATTTTTTTTTTGAGTTCGTTAAATTCTTTTCGTCTCTTTTCATGTTTGTAAGACCATGCTTTCGTACATTTTCGTTTTTTGCAAGAACAAAGATCAGCGTGATAAACTGAAAAAGGAGAGACAACAAAATGCATCCTGTTTTGTAGGGAAACAGCGTTTTATTCAAATTAGTTACAGGCAAAGCCTTGAAGTAATCTGCAATCCACAAGAAAGGATAGACTGTATTAATAAGAAAAACAAACATCCACGACATGTATCTCGCTGAACTATTTTGAAACAACATGCGGAAACAGAAAATGTAAAATATAATACATAAACAATACAGGAAAAAGGGTAGAGATGTATGCGAATCAAATAGGTCAAACACCTTGTGTGAAAATTCCTGTCTTTCCATCTTATATATCCTTGTTTTCTTTTTTACATATCCATGCGATCAGTAGTTCCTCGTCGCATCGAATATAATCCAATAAGCAACCACGAAGAGAATACAGACGTTTTTCACAATCGACGTACGGTCCATATTTCCCTGTACGAATGGTAAAGGTTGAGCACTTCCGAAGAATATTTCTTTTTTTTCGTTTGTTTTCAATATATTGTATCAGGCAAGGAAGCAATGCGGTTTCATAAGACCGAGGGACGCTTTCTCTTATGTCACCCCATTGAACGTATAAACCATAGGGTCCCTTTTTAAGATAAACTGGATGATTTTCATAAACGCCTAAAGGTTCGGTGCCCCAGTTAATTTCGCTGCGTGAAACGTTCGTGGGATCAATCATAAACTGTTTCAAACCAAAAAAAGATCCAGTTTGGGACCGAATATATGGTCCGAATTTTCCAAAATGCAACATGTGATTTGCATCAATTTGGAGTGGTATTTTCATTTTTTGCATTAATGGTTGAGTACATTGTCTGAGCGTTAGATCGCATGTTTCGCAAATGGAATAAAAATCAGAGGCCGTTTCCAAGGCATCCAATTCCAGTTCCATTTTTCGGGAATAGGTGTAGCAAAACAATGGCCCGAAATGGGTGTATAAACAGTCTATTACATGCTTGCCCAATTTTTGTATACAAAATCGATTGTCCAAGACTCCTTCTTGATGTTGAACATCTGTTACTTGGATCTCCCCACGTACCATTCTGAATTCTTTGCCCTGTTGTGTTATTCCATCGTGAGATTGAATCAATGCATATTTTCGCTTTTTAAGAACGCCTAAAATAATGGCGTAGGTAGAAGCTCGCCCAATACCGATACTATCCATTTTTCGTATCAATGAAGCTTCGTTATAATGCGAAATTCTAGATTCTAATTTCGTTTGCATCGTTCCATATGAGACGGGCTTTAAATGATATTGATACAAGAACGACCAAGAAGAAGAATTTGGTTTTTCGGAAAGATGTTTCCAGCCAAGAAAAAGGGTAGTTTCTTTTTCACACAGATAATACCCCAGAGGATTGGATATTCGTATTGAGTAAACGAGTGAATGAGATGCACACATGCACGCTTCCAAGCTTCGACGCCTAATTAAACTGTATAACGCATTGCATCTTTCATCCAAAACCTTTTCGACGGCAATATCTGTTACCCGGATTGCCTCTTGCGTGTCCTCTTGTTTTGGCGTAAATACGTATTCTTTGCCGAACATAGTGGCAATATAATGAGTACATTGGTCCATAAAACTAGAAGAATACTGCTGCCCAGCGGTGCGCATATATGTAATATACCCGCCCTGGTATAACAACTGACTAAGACCCATAATCTCTTGTGCACAAAAACCAAGTTCATTGTACGCAGTTTGCAATAACAGACTTGTATTAAATGGTGGAGGGGGATTTTCTTTTTGGTTGCGAACTGTGACGTCCAAAATATGTGTGAATGTCTTGGAGGCTTCCATAAAACCTTGAATTTCATCTTCGCTCTTGAAACGATAGTCTAACTTCCCCGTTATCTGATTCGATAAGAAAGAACAATAAAGAGAAATAGATGTTTCTGTATCCTGTTGCTCGCTTATCAGACGCAGTGTAGGTGTTTGACAGCGTCCCGCCGACAAGTTATCGCCAGAAACTAATTTGCGCAAAAACGAACTGACTCGAAATCCAATCATTCTATCCAATACTTGTCGTGCCTGTTGTGCCATAACAATATTCATTCGTACGCGAATGGGATTCGCCACCGCATGTTTGAGAGCATCGGCAGTCATTTCGCGAAAGACAATACGTTTTGTATTTGATGATAATTGAAACACTTGGCAAATATGCCAAGCAATCGCTTCGCCTTCTCGATCGTCGTCCGTGGCTAGAAAAATATTTTCTGGTATGTACCGCCCAATCTCTCTTTTCATTTCGTCCACGTGAGACACAAGAGAAGGAATTATTTCAAAGACCGGTTGATATCGTTCCTGGGCTCCTTGCAACTTGCTTATTTGACGAATGTGTCCTTTAGACGCAATACAATTGTATTGTAATCCCAAATGTTTCATGAGGATCATACATTTGTAAGGCGATTCTACGATAATAAGATATGGACGATTTTCTACACTAACTCCTCGAGACTTTAGTTTCTCTTTTTTGCGTTCAAACCACATTATTATCTTCTCTGCGTCGTTTTTAATATTTTATCTATCTAATCTATATAATGTCTGACGACCCCGTCTACGAATGGACTGATCGGATCGAAAACATTTTGGATATGATGCGTTTGAATTGCGTTCATTTAAGCGAATACCACAATTACAAGTATCAAACTTACAGAACTCGTTTGTCATACTTTCGTGTCCCGCTTATTGTATTGAGTGCCGTAAACGCCTACATTGCGATTGGACTCAATAGTTATGTGAAACAGTCGATCATTTCTACATTAAATGGTTCGATATCTCTTTTTTGTGGGATTATCACCAGTTTAGAGTTATTTCTGAACATCCAAAAACACATGGAAAATGAATTGGTCTCGCATAAGCAATTGTATTTGATGAGCGTACATATCTTCAAGATCGTTTCGATTGAGCGTTCGCAACGCAAAATGGACGGCAAAACGTTTCTCGACAACTGTTTCGCAGAATACGAAAAAATGATCGAAAATAGTTCTATTGACGCTGATTTCAAAGGCGATCTGCTGACTCAACCTGATCCACTTATTGCTACCGATACTATTTCTCAATCTTCTAGCGCTTTGGGTAACATTATCAGCTGTTTATACGAACCTCAACTACACCAACTAAGAAACCGTAACAAAGCCGCTATGAAAGTGTACAAGGAGGTTTTGGCGAAAAGTAAGAATGACGACTCGTCTGTTAGTATCGACGAAACAGTCGTTGAAGATTCTGCAATGAATTTCTACACAAATCCCGTGCTAAATCCTCATTCTTACGAAAAATTTACCTCGGATGATCACATTACCAAAAAATTAAACATTATCCAAAAACAGAGATCGAAAATCTTGGAATTAATCAAGGGGAAAAAACCAGAAACACCTGAAGTGCCTGAAGTGCCTGAAAGTCCTGAAGTGCCTGAAAGTCCTGAAACAGAAGATGTGTCGAACGTATAACTGATTTTTTGTTGTTTGTACCCGGTGGATCTGATAGAGGTTAGAATGTCCACACATACGGCCTCCTAAAAGGAGAAACGGAAAATGATGTTTCTTGAAAGGAGGTAGTACAAGTGGGGTTGTGTCTTTCAGAATAAAGATATTATCTTCAGTCGCAGGTTCGTCATCATTTGTAGGGAATGGTTAACTGAAATGAATCCTTGTCTCGCTTTTTTCATCAGACTCTCCGAACATAAGCAGATATTTACCGGTACTAAACCTGTAAATGTTTTCACCTCCCAAAAGACGCGTATCTCCTGTCGATTTCATATTTTTCCAATCAACTTAAATATTATTTTGTATATAAATCAGTTTGTAATCAAGATTGAATAAAAAATACAGATACAAAAATATGTTCAATACTGAAACTTATCTAGATTCTTTACCAGAAGACACAGAACAAATTGATGTTTCGCGTCAAGAAATAAATTATCTTAATGTAACAAGGTTTAAAAAGCTAAAAATATTACATTGTGAATATAATAAATTGACTTCTTTGCATTTGAATGAAAATTTAGAAGAATTATATTGTTATAATAATAGGTTGACTTATTTACGCCCTTTTGAAAAATTAGAACAATTATATTGTAGTAATAATAAATTGACTTCTTTACGATTGAATAAAAATTTGAAAACATTATATTGCAATGATAACAAACTCTCTTCTTTACGTCCATTGGAAAATTTACAAATATTATCTTGTTGTGACAATAAATTATCTGCTTTACATTTGAATGAAAAAATAGAACGATTATATTGTAATCAAAATCAATTGACTTCTTTACATTTGAATGCAACATTAGAAAGTTTAGATTGTAATAATAATCAATTGACTTCTTTACATTTGAATGAAAAATTACAATATTTATCTTGTTATAATAATCGGTTAACTTCTCTAAATTTGAATGAAAATTTAAAATATTTATTTTGTACTCATAATCGTTTGACTTCTTTACATTTAAATGAAAATCTACAATATTTATTTTGTAGTAATAATCCTATTAGTGAAATAATAGGTGATAATGCAATAAAGCAAGCAAAAATATTAAACAATTTCCGTTTCTTATATTATTCTTTAAAATTTAAAAAACGGTTACGTGATTGGTTGTGGGTGAAAATAAGAGAGCCAAAAATTAGAGAGATGTATTCACATGATTATTTGGTTGAACATTTACACGAAGAAACGGATTTGGATGAGTTGTTAGAGAATTGGTAGGGACAAAGATCCGGGTTTCACTACATTTTTTAATTGAGTTGGCCGAAGATCAGCTCAAAGTATTTTCCTCCTTTCATATATATTTTATGACTGTATTGGAAATGACTGTTCCAATTTTGAAGAAATACCAATTCTGGACCAAAATAAAAAACATAAAGACTTATTCTATAAGCCTTTATGCAACGATATTATGAAACCACGTTCGAAGAACATGTTCAAGCAGTCAATAGATCCAATCTTCATCCTGAATTGACGACTTACTTTGAAGATTTCCCCAAAAATGTGCGCGACTTGAGAAATGTATTATTTTACGGTCCTCCCGGCGTCGGCAAGTATTCACAAGCCTTGACCATGATAAAAAAATACAGCCCATCGGGGCTGAAATACGACAAACGAATCGGGTTCGGCGATAAAATAGAAAAAAAGAAAACTAAAAAAAGTTCAGAATATACAATTCGCGCAAGTGATATCCATTTTGAAGTAGATATGTCCACCCTCGGATGCAATTCAAAAAATATCTGGCATGATCTCTTCTTTCAAATCATTGAGATTGTTTCTTCGCGTCCTGAAAAAACGGGGATTATCTTATGCAAAAACTTTCATCTTATCTATAACGAGCTTCTTGATGTTTTTCACAGTTATATACGACATCCTTTACAGCATTACAATATCCATGTGGTGTTCATTCTTCTTTCCGAACATATGAGTTTTGTTCCAGAAAAAATCATAAGCGGGTGTTTTGTAATTCCTGTGGCTCGTCCATCAAAGGATTTGTATTTAAAAATGAAAGATACACCCACTTACTTTTTAGGAACCCCTGCCATACAATCTCCCGATTTGGAAAAAGTAATCAATGAAATCGACCTATCTTCTCTCGTCAACGCAAAGGAAATCCATCTCTTGAAACGAATCCACGAAACATCTGAGCTCCCAAAAACGATTACCGATATTATTCTTTCAAATATCATCGAACGAATCCTCCAACCAGACACTTTGCAAATAACAGAGTTTCGGAACCATTTATATGATTTATTAATTTATCAAGTGGATATTCCTGACGCAATATGCACACTTTTCTATTATTTTATAGAAAAACAAATGTTCCCTTCACGGGAAAATATATCCGCAGTTAGTCGACAAATGTTTATTTTTTTCCAGTATTTCAACAACAACTATCGATCTATTTATCACTTAGAAAGCATCCTTTTTTTTATCATGAATCATTTGACTCCAAAAACAAAAATGAAAATCGATCCACCAAAAGAATAAAAAAGAAATCCGTTACCGTTTTTTCTATTAAACTTCCAAGAAAATAATAATTAATTCAATTACTAAACACTTTTCTAGGTTTTTTTTGTTCCCCCCCCCCTCTAAATTTCAGATTTGCGAATTTCCGCAGTAAGCAGTAAGACCCTCTCTTTCATGTGCCTAAATGTCTACCTGGTATAGTGCAGTGTTTTTATTTGCGAATTTCCGCAGGAAAAACACGTTTTTGTAAGATATTTCTAGAAAAAGGTTACTGTTTCAGTGTGACGATTTGAAATAATTGAAATATTTGCGCAAATCCGCAAGAGAAATCCATTTATTGACAATTGTTTACAAAAATCTAAACCTTTTCAGTGCCAAAATAAATAAAAATACTCATTTGCGCAAATCCGCAGGAACATTTTTTTTTCATGACGTTTGGATAAAAACAAGCACGTTAGCAATAAGGAATTATGTAAAAACTTTTTTTTTCGCATAATTTGCGCAAATCCGCAGGAGAAATCAATTTATCTTCCGTTTTTACAAAAATCTAAACCTTTTCAGTGCCAAAATAAATAAAAATACTCATTTGCGCAAATCCGCAAGAAGATATTTTTTTGTTGCGCTTGGATAAAAACAAGCACGGAAGCAATAAGAAATTGTGTAAAAACTTATTTTTTGGCATAATTTGCGCAAATCCGCAGGAAAATCACGATTTAAAATAAAAATGAATAAAATATGTCCTGCAGTGCTGTTATTTTAATTTTTATCGTTTTGCGAATTTCCTTGCTTTGCGCGCAAATCGTACGGCGCCAAATACTTACTTTTTGCGTAAGATTGTTGGACCAATAAAAATATAAACCATAATTTCTCATTCTTTCTATTATAAAATATTTAACAAAAAATTAGATTGTTTTGAATAAAAAATTAAATTGTTTTGAATTGATAACCCTAACAAAATGTTCAATATTGAAATTTACTTAGATTCTTTACCAGAAGATATAGAAGAAATTGATGTCTCTAATAAAGGCATTAAAAAACTCGATGTAACAAGGTTTAAAAATCTAAAAACTTTAAATTGTAATAATAATCAATTGACTTCTTTGTATTTGAATGAAAATCTACAAGTATTATATTGTTCTAATAATCAATTGACTTCTTTACATTTGAATGAGAATCTACAAACATTATGGTGTAATTATAATGAATTGACTTCTTTACATTTGAATGAAAATTTACAAAAATTATATTGTTCTAATAATCAATTGACTTCTTTACATTTGAATGAGAATCTACAAAAATTATATTGTTATAATAATCAATTGACTTCTTTACATTTGAATGAAAATTTACAAGAATTATATTGTTTTAATAACCAATTGACTTCTTTACATTTGAACGAGAATCTACAAATATTACATTGTTATTATAATCAATTGATTTCTTTACATTTGAATGAAAAATTAGAAACAATAGATTATGAGAAGAATCCAATTTATGATATAATAAACAGCAGCGAGATAGAGATAATAAAACAAAAACTACAAGTTCTAAACCAGTTTCGGTATTTGTATTATTCTTTGAAATTCAAGACACGGTTCAGAGATATATTATGGGTGAAAATAAGAGAACCCAAAATCAGAGAAAAGTATTCGCATGATTATTTGGTTGAACATTTACACGAAGATACAGATTTGGATGAATTGTTGAATAATTGGTAGGGCACAAAGACCACTTTGTTATAATTGTGTTAGAGATCGGAGAGCAATTTCATTAACTTCCCAATTTAAAAACGGTTCGCGACCGAAATCCTGAGATACATCCTTCTGATTCCCAATGAACATCAAAGATAAAAAAGAATTAATTCAATTACTAAACACTTTTCTAGTTTTTTTTGTTGCCCCCCCCCCTCTAAATTTCAGATTTGCGAATTTCCGCAGTAAGCAGTAAGACCCTCTCTTTCATGTGCCTAAATGTCCACCTGGTATAGTGCAGTGTTTTTATTTGCGAATTTCCGCAGGAAAAACACGATTTTGTAAGATATTTCTAGAAAAAGGTTACTGTTTCAGTGTGACGATTTGAAATAATTGAAATATTTGCGCAAATCCGCAGGAGAAATCCATTTATTGACAATTGTTTACAAAAATCTAAACCTTTTCAGTGCCAAAATAAATAAAAATACTCATTTGCGCAAATCCGCAGGAAGATATTTTTCGATGACGTTTGGATAAAAACGAGCACGTTAGCAATAAGGAATTATGTAAAAACTTTTTTTTTCGCATAATTTGCGCAAATCCGCAGGAAAATGACATTTTAATAATAAAATGAATAACATATGTTCCGTTTTCAGTGCCGCAATTTTACTTTTTCTCGTTTTGCGAATTTCCTCGCTTTGCGCGCAAATCGTACGGCGCCCAAATTCTTATTTTTTGCGTTGATCGATGGCACTATATAAATGGTTTTTTGGAATTTGTCAAAGGCCGAACAAACAAAATTTCGACCACTATGTAGACGCATATTGAATTACAGAACCAACACCACATGGACCCCCAAGTTCTGTCTTTTAAGTACGCAACAAGGCTGAGGAGGAGAGATGTGACAAGGAAGAAAAACATGATGTAATATTTTGTGAAGAACAGTGGGGCTAAGGTAATGAACATATAGAGCAAGAAAGCAAACCAGAAAAGTACTTGTGCAAAAACATTCTTCGAATCGGTAATATCATTTGTCCAAATTAAATGTTTATTTCTTGATACTGTCGTCAAAGTTTTCGGGTTGTCTTTATTTTGCAAATAGCCGACAACGAATGTGGTAAGTAGATATAACAAAAAAAGGTAGACAAAATGCAATTGTTTATTGGAACTTAAAAGTAGAATACCTGCAATCGGCTGAATGCACAATAATAATATTGAGATTTTAGAAAAAAACCGGTTAAGAACGGGATTGTCTAAAACGTTCCAAAGAAAATACTCTACCAATTGCATACTCGCAAATGCAAAAACATATAGTAATATGCCAACGGGATACTCGTTCATGTAGGCTAGTACAATAGTCGCCATAGAGAATAAAAAAGTGTTTAATGAAACTTTTGCATTCCAACACATTATATTTGTAGTGAGAATATCCTGTAGACTTTGTTTATTTTTTTCGTTGTTAACTCGGCGTTTTAAATGTGCAAAGGTGTAAAAAATTGCAAAAAACGTATACTAAAGATTTTTCTCATCTTTAGGGTATATGAGCGCAAATGCACAAACTCTGAAAGAAGAACTTGGTAAACTCGTTCCTGAGAATCTTAAATATTTATTCAACGAGGTATCGGTTTTGGAAGAATTAAAGAAACCTGCAACGATTGCAAAAATAGTCGCTGCTATTCAAAGCGACACAAAATTAAGGATTTTTCTTCAATCTCACAA
>Ga0209550_10003837_pt1 | contig 14260 bp, 14 predicted proteins | sample LauGreSuBDMM15SN_2_FD_187567 | JGI IMG/M metagenome (GOLD analysis project Ga0209550, IMG submission 187567) | Freshwater lake microbial communities from Lake Michigan, USA - Su13.BD.MM15.SN (SPAdes) (version 5) | ecosystem: Environmental > Aquatic > Freshwater > Lake | place: Lake Michigan...
GTCTGCCAACCGCGCTCAAGCCGCCATTCAAAACGCTCAAAACAAGAGCTAAGTTGGTTTGTCGAGGTCTGGCCTGCTATGCAGGGCCTGTGCCAGAATGCAAATAGCCCGGCGCTCTTTTTTGAGCGCTTTCAAAAAAATTGCAGGTATCCCCCATGAGCAACACCCTCCCGCCTTTGCCTGCCCGGCCTTACCGGCGGATTGCCACTGTAGAAGCGTGTACCCCTTCAAAGTCGCAGTTACCTGCCGTCTCCGAGCTTGTCAAGCACGAATTCCATTGAACAAACTTGAGTCTCGGGCTGAGGCTCGAACTTGGTACGCAACTTGTAAAGCGTTGCGGTGCTTATTGCGAGTGCAGCCGTTACTGGCTTTAGCTAAAGCATCAATCGGCTGCCTGCTCGCGGGGTAGGCACTTGATCTCAGAGGCTCTCGCCCACTTGGTAAAGCTCTACACGTAAGCCATCCGGGTCCGAAACATAAATTGTCAGGCCATAGGGCCCATCGTGCAGGTCATCTTGGAAATGCACGCCCGATGCCTTTAGCTTTTTGCGCAGCGTACGCACATCATTGACTTCAAATGCCATGTGGTCAACTTGGCAGTGCGCTGGGGACCGCCCCCCCACAATGGCGATGCCTTGGTGGAAAGCCGTAAACGGCCGCCCGTCTGCCAGGGGCTTAGCGGGGCGTACAGAGAAGCCCAGTTGGTCTACATAGAACCGTGTGGAACGCTCGACGTCTTCGACCATCAGCAGCATGTGGCCAAAGCCCAGTGTGCGAGGCTGGCTCTTGGCTTCCATCCAGCTTCGCATCTCTTGCGAGCCTGACAGTTCACAGAAATACTGCTTCCAGACCTGCTTGCCGGTGGCCTCCCATTCGTTGTTAACACCGGAGATACAGTCGTCCAGTGCAACGACGTCGTAATCACGAAGATAAGCCTCACGGATGCTGGTCTCCACGCAGGCGTTGGTTGTGGTTCCGGCGACAAATAGAGTTCGAGTGCCGAGCATTTTGAGCATCATCTCTAGCCGCGTTTCATAGAACGCGCCGAAACGATGCTTTTGAATCACATAGGATGGATTGAACTGGGACAGCTGTTTGAGCTCGTCGACAATTTCCCCATCCCAGGTGCTCGCCAGCGCAGATACCTGCTTTCGGCGACTTGTGTGCCCGGCAAGTTTCTTTTTAGCGCGGCTGGCATCGACTGCGAAATGCTGCTGTACCGTCCAGATTACCGGGATGCCGGCCGCATGGCAGCGCGGGATGAGGTCGGCCAGAACCGGCACGATGGCCGATAGACGTGCCGTGTTTACGCCGGAAATTCCCAGAGTCCCCTTCTCGTGAATAAAGGCGTTTTGCAGGTCGATCACCAGCAGCGCAGAAGTGCGCGGATCAAGGTTGTCTAAGGTCATCATTTTTCCTTCATGTCTATTCCGAGGACGCCACCACGCCCCCAGCTGTCCTTTGGCGTGTCGTGGATCACGACATGCAAGTGGTCCGGCTTGCAGGCGGCATGGTCAACCATGGCCTGGGTAATCGCCTTGACCAGATTGCGCTTTTGCTCGACGGTGCGGCCTTCCCACATTTCAACAACGACAAATGGCATGTCAGCCCTCCTTTAATGAATTGATGGCCCAACGGGGGACCTGTGGCGAAAAGCCGGTTACAAAATCGTTGCCTGCCCGGTCCTCGCCACGCACTAACCAAAGCGGCCTTTGAGTGAAGTTCAGGAGCGGTTGCTCCTGCATGGCTTTCCAGTTAGCGGAGGCCATAGCATCGCGCTGGAACGCGCTGGTCGCAGGCATGTACCGTAGTACATACAGCGGTGCCGACGTATCCAGCACGGGTAACGATTCCTGGGTTAGCGAATCCAAGTCCAGGCAGACCAGCGCTTGTCCAACGGCTCCCATGGGCACGATGACGACGGCGCCTTTAAGCGGCATCACCGGCCAGTAGCGCCCCTCACGCCCATCGCGCACAAACTGCAGGTAGGTACTGGCCTTCAAGTACAGCTCGGTATCCCAGAGCACAATGTCAGGGCCGATAACATTTTCCACCGTGTCCAGCACCTCTGAGTCTTCGCAAAGGTCCAGCAGGAGCCAGGAATCGACCAGCCCCGCGCCGAATCCCCATGGGTTGTGGAGTCCGGACAGTCGCTCTTGGCGTGGCTGTGGCTGCAAGCTGCTGAGCTTCGCGGCCTGTCCGCGCAGCAAATCAATTCGCGAGTACAGCGTCTGTTCGCGAGGTGCTAGGCTGCCCATCATGGGCACGTCTAGGCCTGTTTCCATTGTTGCGCGATCAGGCGGGGACGGTGACGCAGCGCCCACGGCCAAAAGCACTTTCGTTGACTTTGCCGTTCTCGTAGACCACCTCGCCGCGCGCCACAGTGAGGACCGGCCAGCCCTTGAGCTTCCAGCCCTCGTAAATGCAGGTGCCTTTGCCGGTATGGGTCACGGTACGCTCTTCATCCATGTCGATGAGAACCAGGTCCCCGTCAAAGCCCACTTCGATGTTTCCCTTGCGGGGCCACAGCCCGAACCTGCGTGCCGGATTTGCAGAGTTCAGCTGAGCCAGCCGGGACAGCGGGAGACCACGTTGGTGCACGCCGAAATGCAGCATCAAGGCAAGCTCCCAGGGAAAGGAAACAACGCCTGGGAGCTCTGTCCAAATGTCCTGGAGGGCTTTGGGTAGGAAGGGTACGTGGTCGGTTCCGAGACTGTAGACCGAGCCATTCATCACGCCCCGCCACAGGCCGTCCTGCTCCTCTTTGTCACGCAACGGCGGCGAAATTTTGGCGCGCATGTCCAGGTCAGCGTCGTAAGCGGTGCGGGTGAGGTAGTGCTGGCAGGTCTCGACTGTCACGTTGACCCCGCGGCTTTGGGCCTCGGCAGCCAGCACCGGTCCCATGCCCACGGAGGTGTGGACCAGGTGCAGCGGGCAGCCTGTGCGCTCGGCAAGATAGATCATCCGACGGATAGTTTCGACTTCGCAGAATGCGGGGCGCGACTCGGTGTAGACCCCGAGGTCCTGCCGCCCGGTGGCCTTCATCTCGTTCTTGAGCCACGAGGCGATTTGCGTATTTTCGCAGTGAACATTTATCACCCCGCCGGGAATCTTAGCGATGATTCGCATCGCCGCGTATACCCAGCCGTCGGTGGCGGGGACGATGCCGATGGGGTTGTCCGGCTCGTAGCCAAAGTAGCACTTGAACGAACGCACCCCCGTCTTAGCCACGATTTCCGGTATCTCCGCAATGTGCTCCTCGCGCTGGATCCCGAAATGGAATCCAAAATCGATGGGAGCATTTTCCTCGCCCAGAGCCTTCCTCTCTTCGTAAAAAGGAATGTACGAAGGTTTAAGGTTACGGATATAAAGCAGGGCCGTAGTGATGCCGCCGGAGGCGGCCGCCGCCAGCTCGGTACGCATGTCCTCCGGATAAGGATACTTCACGCCTAGGTGGCAATGCGGATCGATCAGGCCCGGCATCAGCACCCGACCCTGCGCATCGATCACGCGGTGCGCATCAGGCAGGGCTGCGTCAGTGCCCGTGTTAACTATCTTGCCGTCTTTAACGGCAACGCCGCCGTGGAACTCGCCATCATGGCGAACCACCCGCGCGTTACGAATAACTAGATCTGCTTTCATACTCGCTCCTTCAAGATGTCTTCAATACGGCGGGATACCCCGCTCCACTGGCTACGGCCTACAGTGATGGGCGCGCGCGCTCCCATACCGCGTGCCCATATAAATTTCAGTCCTAAAGCTTGGGCAGCCTCCCGGTCGATGCCGCCCGGGGGCGCAGCCAGGTCTACCAGCAGAGCATGCTTGGGCAGCAACTCGAGCAGGTCAGCGCCTATGATCCGTGCCGGCACGCTGGCGATGACGATATCGGTACCCGGAAACACCTTGTGCAGATCGCCCAGCTCATGCGGTTCGGCGCCCGCGGCGTATGCGGCTGCACGCTGGACCGGGTTGCGTGCGGCTACATGTACTTCTGCACCCAGCCCCCGAAGTGTCTGCGTCACAAGCGAGCCGATACTTCCCTGTCCCGCTAGACAGACCCTAGACTTGTGAATGGTGATGTCAGTGTTCTCTATCAGGACCTTGAGCATGCCCTCGACGATGGCGGGGCCCCGTAGCAGCATAAGGTCCTTATCCCACTCGTATTCGTGGACTCTGATCCCCAGTGCTTCCGTGTGTAACTTGAGGTTCGCATCGGCCCAGCCGAGGATGATGTGCGCAGAAGGGCGCATCGCGGCCAGCATCTCCCGGGTTGGGATGATCTTGTCCGGACACTGTGGTGCGAACAGCGCGCCATCGGCAGTGATGCCCGGAATCGGAAACAGGGCGATGTCCGCACCGGCCAGCGCCTGTGCCGCATTTGCCGTGTGCGTCACGCCGTCGATGCCTCCCTGAGGCCACGGAAATCCGTATGCGCGCACATGCGCACCGGTGGCTGCAGCGCAGCGCGCGATTTCCTGCTCTCTCCGGTCGCCGCCGACAATCGCAATGGTGGTTTCGTTCCAGTTCATTGAGGCCTAACGAGTTTTATGAGTTGAGATTTGGAAAGTCCGGCTATACCCATCGCACTGGCTGTTCGTCCGCGTTCGCGGTAGTCGACGCCCACCAGTGCTTGAGCGAGCGCGAACAGCGATTCCGCCACCGGCACCTGAACGTCGGCGATCTTCGCCAGATCCAGAAATGGCAGTAGACCATGGCCGAAGTCTTCGCGATAGTAGCGGTGCTGTAGTGAATCAGGCGCCTTGATCCGCTTGTTCGACTCACCCCCTGCGATGGCGCTGGCAAAATCATCAATGTCAGTGACGGAGGTTTCTACCGTGCCGATCAGCTTCATTTCTTCGATAAGGTTCGGCAAGTCGTGTCCAAAGGATGCTGCCACCGCTATGCGCTCTTGGTCGAGCTTGCGCATCACACGGGCCACGCCCTGTGTCATGCCCTCGACGTAGAAGGTGAAATCACCACGACGAGCTTCCACCCAAGCTGCGCCCAGCACAGCCCCTGGGGGATGGAGGATGAGGTTCGCATTTGCAAGGCCTGCCGCCAAGACGTCGGTAACAGGTGTGGCACCAGGGAACAACCGGCAAGCTAGTTCGAGTGCAGCCTCGCCATGGGCGAGTGCGGCAGCACGTACCTGTTTGGCGCGGCCGCTCACTGTGACACCATCCGCTCGGTACTTGCGCGCAACATAAGTCAGCGTGGAAAACTCGGCAATGGGAGGTAAATCGGCCCGTACGGAGCGAAACGCATGGGCGAACTCGAGTGCGCCGCCGGTGTGCCCTGGATTCAGGACGATGGGGCGATCGGCGGGCCAGCCGGCCTGAGCGAGTGAGATGGCAACTGGCGCATGAGAAAAGGTCGGCAAGGCCACGACGCCGACATCGACGCCGGCAATGGCCTGAAGCAGGTTCGCGGTGATGAGGCGAGGCACGGCGACACCGGTACCAAGCACACCATCGTAAGCGACTCCACCAAGGGCTTTGAATGGGGCTAAAGTATCAGCCGACCGATTCCAAAGGGTAATCTCATGGCCGGCTAGGCTGAGTTCCGCAACCGCCGCCGCCCCGCCGGCGCCGGCGCCCAAGATCAATACTTTCATTGCATCCTTAATGGGCGACCAGAACGCCTTGCGCCTCGAAGATTTCTCGTACTTCCCGCACATATTGCTGGAACGCCGCGCTCTCGTGCACTGTATTCCAACTGCGCGGACGCGGGATGTCTATCTGCAGGTCACGAGCGATACGCCCGGGTCGCGGCGTCATCACGATCACACGGTCGGCCAGGAAAACCGCCTCGTCAATGCCGTGGGTTATGAAAAGCACAGTGTTGCCAAGGCGCAGCCACATCGTCTGCAGGTCCATGATCATCTGCTCGCGGGTGAGCGCATCGAGCGCGCCAAAAGGCTCGTCCATCAGCAGTAGCCCCGGCTCCTGAATCAGCGCACGGCAGATGGCCACGCGCTGGCGCATACCACCTGAGAGCTCGAACGGAAACTTGTCGTCGAAGCCACCTAGACCCACCTGCGCTAGCAGCTCCCTGGCACGAGGGATGTACTTGACGCGATCCATCTTCTTGATCTCGATGGGGAGCAGAACATTGTCTAGGATCGACCGCCAGGACAGCAGCAAGTCGGATTGAAAAACCACGCCGACCTTCGGATGGGGCTTGAGGACTTGCTCGCCATCGATGGAAAGGCTGCCTGATGAAAGCGGAGTCAATCCGGCAAGCAGAGACAGCAGCGTGCTTTTTCCGCAGCCGCTTGGCCCGACCACTGCGACAAAGCTTCCAGGTTTGATATCCAGATCGATCCGCTCCAGCGCAAGCACGTCCTCCCCCGAGCGCACTTCGTAGGCCTTGGATACGCCGTCAATGGTGACCGCAGCCGAGCGGACCTGAGAGGTGGGTGCCTGAATCATTTGGAGCTTTCACGTTCATGGGAGACCTTTGCTTCGGCGATGGCCACGGCGTAGTAAAGCAACACGCCGACCAGCGAAATTGTGACGACAGTCGCGAAGTTGAGCGTGGTGTCAAATTGCGAATTGGCCTGCAGTTGCAGATAGCCTAGGCCGCGCTCCGCCGCGATGTACTCGCCGATGATGGCGCCGATCACTGCGAGCGAAATAGCTACCTTCAGTCCGCCGAAGATGCTTGGCAAGGCCGCGGGCAGGCGTACCTTGAAAAAGGTCTGCCATTCTGTCGATCCCATTGACCGAACCATATTCACCAGGCCTTTATCAAGCGATTGAAGCCCTACCACCGTGGAGATCACGATGGGAAAGAAGGAAATGAGGAATGCGAGCACGATCTTTGGCGTCCAGCCATAGCCCAGATAAAGCACCATCAGCGGCGCGAGGGCGATCTTCGGTACGGTCTGCAGCGCTACGAGCAGCGGGTACACGGCGTTCTCGAATACCCTCGAATAAAAAATGGCAAGTGCCAAAGGAATGCCGAGAACGACCGCCACCGCAAAACCTACCAGCACCTCGAGCAGGGTAAAGGATGCGTGCAGGGCGAGCAGCTCCGCGTCTTTTACCATCCGCTCCCCGATGGACCAAGGCGTTGGCAGCACGAACTCGGACAGTCCTAGAAGGGGAACGGAAACCTGCCAGATCAGGAGAATCACGGTGGTAAGCAGTACTGACCCATAACGCTCTAGTGGGGAAATGCGCTTAAGTTTCTTTCTGGCCGTGGCTTGCACGGGCACTGCTAGCGCGGTGCCCGATTTTGGTTCTTTCATTGCCCTTCCCTTCAGCGTGCAGGCAACAGGTCGTTGGTGAAGAAAGTGTTAACCGGTTTAAGCGCTCCGAGCGATTCGTCCGACTGCAGAATCCCCAAAGCCTCGGAGATCAGAGTGGACTCAATCCATCCGACTGGACGAGAGGTGACCGGAATCGCATCGATCGTCGAGCGAACCTGGAGGTCGATCACGTCGGTGGATGGATGCCCCTGCCACACCTTGGTGAGCGCCACCGTAGCAGCCTTGGGATCCTTACGTGAAGCCTCGATGCCGAGATTTGTGGCAGCAAGGTAACGGCGCAGCACCTCGGGCTTGCGCGCAATGATCGCGTTACTGCTTACCGCGGCTAGGCCGGGCAAGGCAAGGCCATACTTGGCCAAGTCTAGTGTCGGGAACCTGGTCCCAACACGACTCTCGAGAATTGGCAGGTCGTTGTTGACGTAGAGGCTGACTAAATCCACCTTCTTCTGAATGAATTGCGGAATACGCGACTGTGAATCCATCTGGATTTTCTTGACCAGTCCGCAGTCAATCTTGTTGATGGCGCAGAAGGCGCCTAGGTAGGTCGTGCCAGTCTCTCCGATCGAGTGGGCTACCGTCTTGCCTTCAAGGTCTTTCGGTACCAGCACGGGCTTGTCGGGGTGCGAGATGAGAACGATGGGCGCCTTCGGGTGGTAGAGCGCGATAATCTTGACAGGCATACCCTTCTGGATGGCTGAAACGGCAAAGATCGCCGGGAGGATCACCACGTCCTCCTGACCCTGAAGCAGCGCGCCAAGGGCAGCGGGGGCGCCTGCGCCTTCACCCATGCGGACGTTAAGGTTGCGCTCCTTGTAGAAGCCCATGTCTTGGGCTAGGTACATGTGAGCGTACTCGCCTTTGAATTTCCAGCTGAAGCGGACATTGACGTCATCGCTTGCGTGGGCGACTGCTCCAAGCGCTAGCAGCGCACACCCGAAGTATTGCTTCCAGTTAAGGATAGTGGTGATTCTCTTGAGATGAAGTTTCATGACTGCCTACCTTAAAAGGGGACTAACAAAAAAACACTGACAACTCTAGATGTTGTAGCTTGGTTTAGCAACTACACTGCTTTGATCACGAAGTGTGATCACAGTTATAATTCCTGTCATGGGGGTAAACCCGAAAGCTGCTCATCTCGAGCCAATCACCTTTTTCCTGGGGGCCAAGCTTGAAAGTCCTAACTGACGTTAATGACAATGTCGAGGAAGGTGCAAAGGTTACCGTTGCGACGAGGGTTCGGGGACCGGTTCAGGAAATGGTTTTTCAGCGCCTGCGCAGTGGGCTGATGGCCGGAGCCTTCAAGCCGGGTCAAGTTATGAGCCTGCGCAAACTTGCCGAACAATTCGGCACCAGTCCAATGCCGGTTCGTGAGGCGCTGGCTAGGCTGGTGGTCGTCAATGCGCTGGAGGAAACTGCGGGCCATTCGGTTTGCGTTCCACGCCCCAAGCCGCGCCGGTTGGCAGAGATCTTCGAAGTTCGCGAACTGCTTGAGGGCCGTGCGGCTGTTGCCGCTTGCCGTAAGTGCACGCCCGAACTCATCGCTTCACTGACCCATGCCAACGAGGAACTGCTGGCTGCGATCTCAGCCCGCAATCTGCAGGGGTGCCTTTCGTGGAACCAGCGCTTCCATTTCACCTTGTACGATGGGGCAGATTCTGAAATCCTCATGCCTCTGATCGAATCGCTGTGGCTGCAGTTCGGACCGACCATGTACTTATCGCTGATGCAGCCGGAAACGCCATGGGATGCTTCCGCCCACCTAGATATCCTGGAGGGGCTGCGCACCAATTCGCCAACGCTGACCAAGCGGGGTGTTGTCAAGGATGTGCGTACCACTGGGGGTGTCCTGATGCGTGCACTGGACGGCCCCAGCCTTAAAAATGTACTCTCGTCGTTAACACATGAGATGTACTTCGGCCGCTGATTAATTACAAAGAGGAATTGTTATGTCAAACAGCCATGAAGCCCGCCTTAAGGCGCTCGGAATCGAATTACCCCGTCCATCCGTGCCAGCCGCCAACTATGTTCCAGCCCGGCGCAGCGGCAATCTCGTTTACATCGCTGGCCAAGTGCCAGCGGCCGAAGGCAAAGACAAGTTCACTGGCAAGCTGGGGGATACCGTGACGATCGAAGATGGGCAGCGCGCGGCTCGGCTTTGCGCCATCAACATCTTGGCGCAGCTGCGTGCCGCACTCGGCAGCCTAGACGAGGTCGTAGCCTGTGTGCGACTGGGCGGATTCGTCAATGCAACGCCGGAGTTCGGTGACCATCCCAAGGTAATAAACGGGGCTTCGGACCTCATGGTCGAAGTGTTTGGCGACGCAGGCCGTCATGCGCGCGCTGCAGTGGGATGCTACTCCTTGCCGCGCAACGTTTCCGTCGAGGTGGACGCCATCTTCGAGGTTCGATGAGCGTGCCAGCCACCACGCCAAGCGGCGCAACCCGGACACCGGTACACGTGCTCACCGGCTTCCTGGGTAGTGGCAAGACCACGCTGCTGTGCAACTTGCTGGCAGACCCAGAATTTTCCGATACCGCGGTCATCATTAATGAATTCGGCGAAGCTGGGCTGGACCATCTTCTCGTGCGGGAAGTGACCGAGGATGTGATGCTACTGAGCTCCGGTTGCCTCTGCTGCACTGTTCGGGATGACCTAGTGACTACCCTGGCAGACCTCGACCGCATGCAACGCGCGGGGCAGATCTCCCGCTTTTCTCGGGTGGTGGTGGAAACGACGGGTCTGGCCGATCCCGCACCTATATTGCAAGCCATACTTACCGATCCACTTCTGACCGGCAGTTTCGGTCTAGGCAGCGTTGTCACAACCATCGATGCGATCAACGGGGTGCATACGCTGGCTGCCCAAAGCGAAGCGCGGCAGCAATTGCGCATGGCCGACCGAGTTGTTCTTACCAAGACCGACCTGGCGTCGGAAGCCGAAAAGACGGCGGCGGCAGACTGCTGGCGATCACTCAATCGTCACGCCCCCCTCAGCATCGCCAGCAATGGCCGGGTGGATGCTTGCGAGGTCTTTGCGCCGAACCCGCCTTCATGGAAGCGTTTCGAGGTCCTCCAAGAAGTCGCGCCGCACCGTACGACACTTTTCAAGGCATCGTCGCACCACGACGAGACGATAAATACTTTTACAGTGCGCCTTTCACGGGCAGTCGAATGGGACGCTTTCGAGGAATGGCTGCAGTTGCTGCTGGCAAGCCGCGGCGACTCTATCCTAAGGGTTAAGGGGTTGCTGGCGGTGACTGGGGACTCGCGGCCGGTAGTAGTCCAAGGTGTGCAGCACGTAATGTATCCCCCAGAGAAGCTTCCCCAATGGCCAGACCCAGGCCAGCCGCAAGGCTGGTTGGTCTTCATCGCGCGTGACCTGACCCAACAGGCAATCGAGTCGTCGCTACAGTCCCTGTAAGGGTGGGCAGTCCACTGATCCGTATGCGCAGGGGCCCGCCCGATGGCCTTTGCGCAACAGCACCCGTTCGGCGGGGCGTCTTGCCAGCGCATCGTCCAGGGAGCCCGCGCGAATAAGCACCAGATCTGCCGGTTCACCGACTGTCAAGCCACGGCGTCCGTCGCACAGGGCTGCCATCAGGTCAACCGGCGCATCCAGATGCGCCGCCAGCGCTGCAACATAGCCGCTTTCGAGCAAGTCTGCATCCCCAAAGGGGAAGAACCAGTCCCGGACGTTGTCGGTCCCAAGCCGCACGGCCACGCCGGCGCGCAGGGCCTCAAGCACCGGCGCAAGCCCCCGTTGCCGCGGAATCGGCTCGCCGCGCTGCTGCAGGTACAGGTTTAACTCGGGTAGCACTACAAGGGTCATTTCGGCGCGCGCTACGTTATCAAGGACACGGCGCGCCTGATCTATGTCAAGGGTAGACACAGCGCAGGCGTGGCTGGCCGTGACCCGCCCCTGGAGCCCGCGCTCAACGACGGCACGGGCCAAGGAGTCGAGCAACGTGCTGGCGCCGTCGAGATGTTCGTCCAGATGCAGGTCAACGCCGATATTGAGTTCGGTGGCCAGGTCCAGCAAAGCCTTGGTGGACTCCCAAGGTTTGTCGTACATGGCGGGTACGCCACCAAGAAGCGTCGCCCCGCGGGCGACTGCCGTGCGCATGAGGTCAAGGCATCCAGGGCGAAGCGGATCGTTGGCGGCGTTGGCAAACGCCACGATCTCCACATTCATGAAGTCAACCACCTGGGCCGCGGCCACCTGAACGCCTTCGATCGCACGCATACCTACGGCCGGGTCGACATCCGTATGCGTGCGAATCCGGAGGGTCCCGTGGGACGCTGCCCTGTCAAACAGGAGGCGCGCGCGCGCGGCAATGTCCTGGCTGCTAGTGCTCGTGCGTTGAAGCTTGGCCGCGCGGACAGCTTCTTCGAGCGAGGCTGGCCGGGTGTCGGGCGATACGAACGATCGGTCGGCATGAGCGTGCATGTTGACAAACGCAGGCAAGGCCAACCAGCACGGTTTGTCATCCGTTGCTGCCATCTCGATAGCGGCTATTTCACCGCAACGTAAGCTTATGTCGAAACTGCCAGGGCGATCGCCCAGAGCAACCCCGGCGATGACTTGCGTGGGGTCTGACCGTCGGTCAGTTACCATCGTTATACAGTGTGGAGCTCGTCTCTATGTGCTCGTCATGCAAGCCAGCCCGGATAACGGCTGCCGCGGCAAGCTCCCTTGCCTTGGCGCGAAGTGCCTTCTCGTCGACGCCGTGGACACGGCCCTCGCTGAAAACGACGGCGCCATCGACCCAAGTCTGGGCAATCGAGGCAGTGGATGCGGAGAAAACCAGCGCCTGAAGCGGATCGTGGTAAGGGGTCCACTCGATGTGGTCAAGGTTGAACAGAATAAAATCAGCCTTTTTGCCAACTTCCAGAGAGCCGATGTCATGGTCCCACATTGCGGCTTTCGCACCTTCAATCGTAGCTGCGCGCAAAGCATGGCGCGCGGTGAAGACGTCCGGTTTCATACGGGCATCCTTGAACATGCCGGCCACTAGCAGCATCTGGCGCATGAGGTTCATGTTCCCGGCAGCCGAAACACCGTCTGTTCCCAGGCCAACGGTTACGCCGGCCTCCACCATTTCCGGGTACTTACCGATCGCCGTTGCTCCCTTGCCCAACTTAAATGAAGAACACGGACAGAAAGCTACTTTGGCCCCCCGTTTGGCGAGTAGTTTGACCTCGTCATCGCTTACAGCGACGCCGTGCGCAATCACTAGATTTTTACCAATGCCACCCGCCCGGTCCACACGTGTGATCGGCCAGCAGCCGTATTTTTCTTCACAGATTCGGGCCTCCTCTATCGAGGTCGCTAGGTGATACGTGGTGCCTACGCCTAAGCGCTCAGCCAGTTTTTGCGCCCCGACATGCAGTTCCAGAGTGCACGGCTCCTTGCCTTCGATGTTCACCCAACACCGGACCCGGCCATTGAGGGCGCCGTCGTACTTGCGCACGCACGCCTCGAGCTCTTCCAAGGCGGCTGCTGTGCTGGGAAAGAAGTGGTGGCGAGCCATCTCCTCCGTCCAACCGCGCGGAAGCTCGGCTGGGGGGTTGTCGGCCGCATGCCGTCCAGTGATCCCGCGGATACCCGTCTTTTCCATTGCCCGCACGGTGATACCAGGGTCATACTGTGAGCCCATGTCAATGAAGCAGGTTGTGCCGCCGCGCAGCATTTCAGTGATGCCCAGCAGCGCGCCCCAGTACTCATCTTCTTCAGTGATGAACGCATAGAAAGGTTTAGCCCAATGGAACACCCAAGCGCGGGTGTTCAGGTTGTCCGGGAACACCGCCCGAGACAGGGTCTCAGACAGGTGGACATGGCTGTCAACGAAGCCAGGGCATAGCCCGTGCATGGAGCCGTCAATGATGCGGTCGAAGCTTTTGCGCGAGTGTCTTGCTGCAACGTCCGCTGCAATTCCGATATCCAAAATCCGGTCGTTCTCCACAACCATACTTGATTTCCCTAGGACCGTATCGGTCTCGTCCACTAAGAACGAGAACTCAAGGTTTTCTATAAGCGTTCTCATCTGTATTCCGTAAGTTTTTTTGAGCAGATACGTAGGACCAGGGTTCAGAAGTTTTCAGCCATTGACGACGATGAGGCGGTCGGTATCGGTGTAGTCCGAAAGGAGCTCTGAGCCGGTCGAAGTCACCAGCAGCATGTCTTTATTCTGCATTCCGAATCCGTAGCCTGTGTCGTAGCAAAGCGGCTCAAAACCAAGCACCATACCCTCTTCAATCACGGTGTCCGTACCCGGTCGACCTAGAATCGGCGTCTTGCCAAGGTAGGGGTCTTCATGCAGGTGCAGCCCGATGCCATGACCCACGAACGAGATAGGCGGCAAGTTCATCTGGCCAAGCTTGGCGATGAACGCTTCGTAGATCGTTAGGCAGCTCGCCCCTGGCTTGACCATATCCATGATTTGGTACTTACAGTCGATCAGATGTTTCCAGATTTTCTCTGCCATAGGCGGCGCTTCAGCAACCACCGCCGTACGGCATACACCCGCCTGGTAGCCATCGATCACCGAAAAAATTTCTACCCTGCAGACGTCCTTGGGCTGCAACTTGCGTGCAGACGGACCTACATTGGGTAAGGTGCTGCGCTCGCCAGTGGCGATGATCATTAGTTTGAAATGTTCCGCACCCAGAGAATAGACATTCCGTGTTAGATGTCCCGCGATGTCCATTTCGCTATCCCCAGCCCGAACTGCGGCTAGTGCGTCGAAAATAGCCTGATCGGCAATCCGCGAGAGGCGGCGCAGTAGCGCGATTTCTTCGGGAGTCTTGAGCTGACGCAGGCGCGCAAGTATGTGCTCGCAGGGCTTGATGGTCGCGCGGGGTAAGGCGGCCTGCAGACGCGCAAGGTCTCCAGCGGGCAGGTAATCGAACTCTATGCCTAAATGCCCGCTTGCGAGCCCCATATTTGTAAGCTGGCTGGCTAGCACTTGCATCGGATCGTCGCTGAAT